>PVBE010005778.1_pt1 | contig 25036 bp, 21 predicted proteins | sample 1631181 | NCBI WGS metagenome assembly PVBE01 (sample SAMN08397723, study PRJNA350692) | Marine metagenome, whole genome shotgun sequencing project. | isolation source: water | place: Pacific Ocean | collected 2012-04 | reverse complement strand
GCCTGGGCGACGATATGGGCCTCGCGCTCGTGGTGGCGGGCGTTCAGCACCTCATGCGGAACCTTTTTCTTGCGCAGCAGTTCGTCGAGCAGCTCCGACTTCTCGATCGAGATGGTGCCGACCAGTACCGGTTGGCCGCGCTGGTGACAGTCGGCGATGGTCTCCAGCACCGCGTCGTACTTTTCCTGGGCGGTGCGGTAGACCTCATCGTCCATGTCCTCGCGGATCATGTCCATGTGGGTCGGCGCCGCAATCACCTCGAGGCCATAGATCTCCTGGAACTCCGCCGCCTCGGTCGCCGCGGTTCCGGTCATCCCGGCGAGTTTGGGATAGAGGCGGAAGTAGTTCTGGAAGGTGATCGAGGCCAGCGTCTGGTTCTCGGCCTCGATGGTGACGTCCTCCTTGGCCTCCAGCGCCTGGTGCAGGCCGTCGGAATAGCGCCGTCCCTCCATCATCCGGCCGGTAAACTCGTCGATGATGATGACCTTGTCGTCCTTGACGATATAGTCGGTGTCGCATCTGAAGGTCTTGTGGGCGCGCAGCGCCTGGTTGACATGATGCACCGCCGTGACGTTGTCGATGTCGTAGAGGTTGTCGCCCTCCAACAGATCGGCCTCGCGCAGCAGCGCCTCGATATGCTCGGTGCCGTCCTCGGTGAAGCTCACCGTGCGGGTCTTCTCGTCGATTTCGTAGTCGCTTTCGTCGAGATCGGGAATGAAGCGGTCGATGGCGCGATAAAGTTCGCTCGAATCCTCGGCCTGGCCCGAGATGATCAGCGGCGTGCGGGCCTCGTCGATCAGGATCGAGTCGACTTCGTCGACGATCGCGAAGTTGAAGTCGCGCTGCGCCATATCCTCGCGCGTGTGCTTCATGTTGTCGCGCAGGTAGTCGAAGCCGAACTCGTTGTTGGTGCCGTAGGTGACGTCGGCGGCGTAGGCTTGCCGGCGCTCCGCCTCGTCGAGGCCGTGCACGATGCAGCCGACGGTAAGTCCCAGAAATTCGTAGATCACACCCATCCAGGTGGCGTCGCGCCGGGCCAGGTAGTCGTTCACGGTGACGACGTGCACGCCCTTGCCGTCGAGGGCGTTGAGATAGACCGGCAGCGTCGCCACCAGGGTCTTGCCCTCGCCGGTCTTCATCTCGGCGATCATCCCCTCATGCAGGACCAGGCCGCCGACCAATTGGACGTCGAAATGGCGTTGGCCCAGGGTCCGCTTGGCCGCCTCGCGGACCACCGCGAAGGCCTCGACCAGCAGATCGTCGAGTGCCTCGCCGGCCAGGCGGTGGTCGCGAAACGCGTCGGTCTTGGCCCGGAGCGCCTCGTCGGAGAGCTTTTCCAACTCGTCCTCGAGCGCGTTGATCTCGGGCACGATCTTCGACAGCTCGACGATCCGGCGATCGTTGGGGGAGCCGAAAATGCGCTGTGCGACGTTACCGAAGAAACTCATGCATTTCCCTCAGGGATCGACCATGCCTGGAGGCCGAGACCTCGACCTTTCCGACGGGATCACCGTTGCCCGAGACATAAGGGGCGTGACCGGGGCTGTCAACGAAGCGCCGTCGCCGCAGAGGGGTTAATTCGCTCGACCGTCGGCCGCGAAAATCCGGACCCGCTCTTGTTTCCGCGGACCATTCGACCGAACATGGGCGACGGGGCCGAAAAAACGCCGGCAAAGCGTCGGATGGGCTGCGCATGCCAATGACAGCGCCGTTCGCGCCAGGTTGAGGAGACCTTCCAACATGATCTTTCGGATCCGAGGTGCCGGCCGCTGGGCGGTGCTCGCAGCCGTCTGCGCTTTCGCCTCCCCGGCCAGCGCTCAGTCGACCGCGACCCCGGCCGCTCCAGGCGGAGACAACCCGGTCGTTGCCATCGTCGACGGCGAATCCATCAAGCTCTCCGAGCTGATCAGCGCCAAGAGCTCGATGCCCGAGCAGCAGGCGCGCGATGCACCGCTGGAGCAAGTCTATCCGATGCTGCTCGATCAGTTGGTCGAGCGTCGCATCGTCACGCGGGCCGCCGCCGCCGACGGTATCGAGGACGATCCGGAGGTACGCATGCGGCTCGCCCGAGCCCGCGACAACGTGCTCCTCGAGGCCTATATCAGCAAACGCATCGCAGCCGACATATCGGACGAGAATCTGCGCGAGCTCTATCAACGCCAGAGCGCCGCCGCCGAGGGTGGCGAAGAGGAAGTGCAGGCCCGACATATTCTGTTGGAGAGCGAGGCCGATGCCCGCGCCGTCCGCAACGAGATCGCCAAGGGCGCGGACTTCGCCGAACTCGCCAAAACGCGCTCGAAGGGGCCTTCGGCGCCGCGCGGCGGCGACCTCGGCTTCTTTCGCCGCCAGCAGATGGTGCCCGAGTTTTCCGGGGCCGCCTTCGCGCTGAAGCCCGGCGACGTCTCGGAGCCGGTGAAGACCCAGTTCGGCTGGCATGTCATTCAGTTGGTGGCCAGGCGGAAGGTCGAGCCGCCGCCCTTCGAGAAGGTCGTCGATCGGTTGCGCAGCGAGGTCGCTCGCGAGGCGGTTCTCGCCATCGTCGCCGATCTGCGCTCGAAGGCCGAGGTGCAGCTCTTCGATGATAAGGGCAGCCCGCTCGTTGTTCCCAGCCTGATCCGGCCGACGAAATAGTCTTTCCCGTCGGTCCCGCCGGCGGATAGGATCCGCGCCTCTGGTGAAAGCGGGGAGGAGAACATGGACGAGTTGCCGGTGTCGCCACTGGCGCCGAAGGCGTTTCCGGAACTGCCCGATGTCGGCGGCCTGCGCCTCGCGACGCTCGCCGCCGGGCTGACCTATCGGGGCCGCGAGGACATGACGCTGGCGGTCCTCGATCCCGGCACCAACGTGGCCGGCGTCTTTACCCAAAGCCGAATGCCCGGCGCGCCGGTCGACTGGTGTCGCCGCCAAATCGGCCGGGGCAAGGCCCGGGCCTTGGTGGTGAACGCCGGCAACGCCAACGTCTTCACCGGCCGCGACGGTGCCGAGACGGTGCGGCGGACGGCGGTCGCCGTCGCCGAAGTCGCCGGCTGCAAATCGAACCAGGTTTTCATCGCGTCGACCGGCGTCATCGGCGAGCGGCTGCCGGCCGAGGCGGTGGCCAAGGCGCTGCCTCGCCTTGCCAAGCGGCTCAAGGCGAACAACTGGACGGCGGCGGCAAATGCCATCCGCACCACCGATACCTTCGCCAAGGCGAGCGGGCGGGTCGCCCGGATCGGGGGCCGGGAGGTCGCCATCGTCGGCATCGCCAAGGGCAGCGGGATGATCGCGCCCGACATGGCGACCATGCTCTCCTTCATCTTCACCGACGCCAAGCTGCCGGCGCCGGTGCTGGACAGCCTGCTGCGCCGCGCCAATCGGACCAGTTTTAACACCATTACCGTGGACAGCGACACCTCCACCAGCGACACCGTGCTGCTGTTCGCCACCGGTGCCGCCGGACCGCATCCCCGCGTCAAGGCCGCCGGCGATCCGTTGCTCCGGGATTTCAAGACCAAGCTCGGCCAGGTGATGGCCGAGTTGGCGCAACTGGTGGTCCGCGACGGCGAGGGCGCGCGCAAGCTGATCCAGGTCCGGGTCGCCGGTGCGGCCTCGGCGCGGGCGGCCCGGGGAATTGCCATGGCGATCGCCAATTCGCCCCTGGTCAAGACCGCGATCGCCGGCGAGGACGCCAACTGGGGCCGCATCGTGATGGCCATCGGCAAGGCCGGCGAGAAGGCCGATCGCGACGCCCTCTCGATCCGGATCGGTGGCGTGTTGGTGGCCGAGCACGGATTTGCCCACCCCGACTATCGCGAGGCCGACCTGGAGCCGCATATGCGGGGGCAGGAGATCGAGATCGAGGTCGATGTCGGCGTCGGCCGCGGCCGGGCGACAGTCTGGACCTGCGACCTGACGCACGGCTACATCGATATCAATGCCGACTACCGTTCCTGATGACGGTAGCTGTGTGAAGGAGGGGGACATCGTCCTGGTGGCGGCGGTGGCGCTGGTCGATGTCGATGGCCGGGTGCTGCTGCAGCAACGCCCCGAGGGAAAGAGCATGGCCGGCCTCTGGGAGTTTCCGGGCGGCAAGGTCGAGGCCGGCGAGACGCCCGAGGCGTGTTTGATCCGCGAACTGGAAGAAGAACTCGGGATCGACGTCACCGCCGCTTGCCTCGCCCCCTTCACTTTCGCCTCGCACGCCTACGAGGACTTCCACCTGCTGATGCCGCTCTACGTCTGCCGCCGCTGGGAAGGCATGATCAGGGCGCGCGAAGCCCAGGCCCTGAAATGGGTTCGGCCGGTTCGAATGATGGAACTGGCGATGCCGCCCGCCGACCGTCCCCTCGTCGCCATGCTGAGAGATTTGCTCTGAGGGCTTATTCGGCTTTTGCCAGGCTCAGGATATAGGCCACCAGATCGTCGATGTCCTGCTTCGAGAGATCGAGTGGTGGCATCGGTTGTTGCGGATCGTGCAGGAAACCCCGCAGTGCGGATTCGCTCTTTTTCGGATCGCGCGCCAGGGCCGCGAAGGGCGGGCCGGCGTCGGCGCCGGGGGTCGCTCCCTCGTCGACCACGTGACATTGCGCGCACCACTGCTTGGCCAGCGTCTCGCCGATCGCCGGATCGGGCGCGCGGCCCTGGGCGAAGGCACCTCCCGCTATCGCCACGACCACGCCGGCCAACAGCGACGAGCCAAAACGCCGTGTCCAAATTCCACTATCTGCCATGCCCGAATCCTAGCGCCGCCGAAGCCCAACTGCCATTGACCTGCGTCAAAGATCGCGCGGCAGGGTCATTCTGGTTCAGCCTTTTCGCCGCTGGTGCGCTCCTCCGTGCCGAGGGCATCGGCGAGGCGGGCCGCCGCGTCGCCGGGCCTGAGCGGCCGGGGCTGGCTGGCGTCGGGTGCCCAGCCGGTGAGATAGAGGACCTGAAAGGTCGCCGGCACCCGGCCGTCCGCATCCCCGAAGCGCTTCCAATAGAGGCGCGCCGCCTCCAGCAGCGTCTGCCGCCTGGTCGGCCGCTTCGCCCGCGCCGCCACCGCATTGCTTTCGCCGAGGCCCCGCAACTCGTGCATCAAGGCGAAGGCGTCCCGGTAGCTGAAGGTCAAGGTATCGGCATCAACCACGGGAAGCGCGAAACCGGCGCGTTGCAGCAAGCCGCCGGCATCGCGGATCTCGACAAAGGGCGAGACGCGGGGGCCGGCGCCGCCCGCGACCGCCACCTCGGCGGCGATCAGGCTCTGGCGCAGCTCGCCCAGCGTCTCGCCGCCCAGCATCGCGGCGAGGAAGAGCCCGTCCGGCTTCAGGGCCCGCCTGATCTGCACTAGCGCGCCGGGCAGGTCGTTGACCCAGTGCAGCGAGAGGACGCTCAGCACCAGATCGAGGCTGGCGTCGGCGAAGGGCAATGCTTCTTCGTCGGCGACCAGGGCCGGCCCGCCGGCGCGGCGTGCCATTTCGAACGAGAGATCGGCCCGGCAGAGCATCTCGATGCCGCCGCGCCGGCCGATCAAACCGCCGAGTTGGCCGCCGTGGCAGCCGAGATCGAGGGCGGTCGGAAAATCCCGCTGGATGTCGTCGAGGCGGTCGGCCAGCCGTTCCGCCACTTCGCGGATCAGGAAGTCGTGTTCGGCGAGCCCGGCCGCGGCCCGGTCGCGATGGCGCCGGACGGCCCGCCGGTCGAAGACCCGAATGCCATCCGCGCCCATGCCGCCATCCCTCGTCGCGCCGCCCGTCGCCGGGCCTTGGTTCTCCGGCGCATAAGGGCATAACCGTCGGGGTGGCGAAAGGCCCTTTGACAGGATGGCCCGAGCCCGATTTCATGGCCTCCATGGCGGTGCTTCAAGATGCGGCGAGACTGGCCAGGCGCGGCACGGCGGGTGCACTCGACCTGTTGCTGCCGCCGCAATGCCTGCAGTGTCGCTCGGCCGTCGATCGCCAGGGTTTGCTCTGTGCCGAATGCTGGCGCGAGGTCGCCTTCATCGGGCCGCCCTTCTGCGCCGTCTGCGGTTTGCCTTTTGCCCACGACGAGGGAGCGGAGGCGATTTGCGGTGCTTGCGTCAAGGAGCCACCCAGCTTCGGCCGGGCCCGGGCGGCGATGGTCTACGACGCCGCCAGCCGTGCCCTCGTCCTCGGTTTCAAGCATGGCGACCGGATCGAGGCCGCGGCACCCTTCGGGCGCTGGCTGGCCCGCGCCGGGGCCGAGTTTCTGGCCGAGGCGGACCTGGTGGTGCCGGTGCCGCTGCACCGCTGGCGGCTTTGGCGGCGGCGCTACAATCAGGCCGCCCTGCTGGCCCAGGCACTGGCCCGGGCGGCGGCGCTGGAGGCAGTGCCGGACCTGTTGGTCAGACGACGGGCGACGGCGAGCCAACACGGCCTCAGCCGGCGCGAGCGTCGTCTGAACGTGCGCGGCGCCTTCGCGGTCGCGCCGCGCCGGCGGGCCCGGCTCGAGGGTGCCCGCGTCATCCTGGTCGACGACGTGCTGACCACGGGCGCCACCGTCGAGGCCTCGGCCACGGCGCTGCTCGGCGCCGGTGCCGGGGCGGTCGACGTCCTCACCCTGGCGCGGGTTGTGCGTTGGCGATGAAGGACTAGATTAGGATCGGGACACGGGCCCTGAAACGAAGCGTGAGGCAGACCAGCCGATGGCCGAGATCACGATCTACAGCACCATGTTTTGCGGCTACTGCGCGGCGGCGAAGCGGCTGTTGGCGAAGAAGGGGGCCGCCTTCGAGGAAATCGATGTCGCCTTCACCCGAAGCGCGCGGGACGAGATGGTCGCGCGCGCCGGTGGCCGGACCTCGGTGCCGCAAATTTTCATCGGCGAGACCCATGTCGGCGGCTTCGACGATCTGGTCGCGTTGGATCTAGACGATGCGCTCGACCCCTTGCTCGCCGCCAGCTGAGGACGAAGCCGATGGCCATCTTCAAGACCGCTTGCCTGCAACTGACCAGCAGCGACGACGTTGCCGCCAACCTGGGTGTGGTCGGCGATCTGGCCCGCCGCGCCCGCGACCAGGGTGCCGATTTCATCACCACGCCCGAAATCGTGGCGTTGATGGACCGGGGTCGCGCGATGCGCGAGCAGGCGGTGGCGGAGGCGGCGCATCCCGCGGTCGCGGGTTTTGCCGAGTTGGCGGTCGAGACCGGGGCCTGGCTGCTGGCCGGCTCGATCGCGGTCGAAGCCGAGGGCGGCCGCATGGCCAATCGTTCGCTTCTGTTCGATCCCGAGGGGGCGGTCGTCGCGCGCTACGACAAGATGCACATGTTCGACGTCGAACTGGCCAGCGGCGAGCGCTACGAGGAAAGCCGAAGCTACCGGCCGGGCGAGGAAGCGGTCCTGGCCCGGCTGCCCTGGGGCGTTCTCGGCCTGACGGTCTGCTACGACTTGCGGTTCCCTTATCTCTATCGCGCGCTGGCGCATGCCGGAGCGGATTTTCTTACCATCCCCTCGGCCTTCACCCGGCCGACCGGGGCGGCGCATTGGCATGTGTTGCTCAGGGCCCGGGCGATCGAGACCGGCTGCTTCGTGATCGCGCCGGCGCAGACCGGCGTGCACGCCCACGAGCGCAAGACCTACGGCCATTCCTTGATCGTCGCACCCTGGGGGGAAGTCCTGGCCGACGGCGGCGAGGCGGCCGGCGTGACGTTGGCGGAAATCGACACAGGCCGGATCGCCGAGGCCCGCTCCCAGGTCGCCTCGCTGACCCACGACCGCGATTTCGCCGCCCCGGCACCACTCCCCACCGTCAGCGAGGCGGCGGAGTAGGGGTTGCCTACGTCACTCCCGCGAACGCGGGAGTCCAGCGATCTCATACTCTTCCCTCACCTCCGCGGACGCGCCGTCAGGGTACCCTTTTTCATCTGTCGTCGCTGTTCGCCTGTCTCCCTGGACCCCCGCGTTGGCGGGGGTGACGTGAAGGATCAGGGCGCCGTCAGGGGCACGGGCTCCGCGCCGGCGACGGCGGCGATGCGTTGGCGGATCGATTGCCTCGGGCTCGCCTCGTAGCCGTGCTCGTAGGCGACGATCTGCAGTTCGGGCGCGAAGGCCTGCCAAAGCTCACCCGGCCGAAGCAGAAAATCCGGGCTTCTGGGCCGGCCGTAGCGCTCGTTGCCCAGGCCGAAGCTCTCGTAGATCAGGACCCCGCCCGGCGCCAGGCTGGCCACCAGATCGGCGAAGATCGGACGGTGCGCATAGTTGGTGACGACGATGGCTTCGAAGGTTCGATTCGGGAAGGGCCAGGCGTTGTCGCCTTCGAGGTCCGCCCTGATGATCTCGACGCCGTCCCGCTGGCCGATATCGGCCAGCTTTCCAATATCGATATCGACGGCGACCACCGGATGGCCGAGATCGAGAAAGTAGCGGCTGTGGCGCCCACCGCCGGCGGCGACGTCGAGCACTTGGCCGCCCGCCGGTACCAGATGGGCGAAACGGCGGATCCAGTCGCTCGGCGGCATCGGCTCGGTGGCGGATCGATTCTCGGCCATGGTCTCGAAATCCCTGGGATCGGTTGCGGGCGGCGGCGGGAAATACCATTTGTATTGGGGAATTATCCTCGATACTAAGACAGTTGGAAAAGATTTCCGGGATATCTTCAAGAGTCGTCGTGATGATCGTCTTCGACCTCAGATGCGCCAATAAGCATGTCTTCGAAGCCTGGTTTCGAGACAGCAAGACCTTCGAGCGCCAGGCGCGGAAGGGCGAGGTGGCCTGCTCCACCTGCGGCGATACCAAGATCGAAAAGGCGTTGATGGCGCCGAATATCTCATCCTCTCGCAAGAAGGAAGCAGCGGCGGAGACCGCCAAGGCGGCCGACGCGATGCGCGCGTTGGCCGAGCTGCAGGATCACGTGGTGCAGAATTTCGACTATGTCGGACCAGAGTTCGCCGAGGAAGCGCGGAAGATTCATCACGGCGAAAGCGAAAAGCGCGACATCTACGGCGAGGCGACGGAAGAAGACGCGCGGGAACTCTCGGAAGAGGGCGTCGAGATCGGCCGCGTCCCTTGGCTGCCCCGTGCCGACGGCTGACTAGGTCGGCCTTTGCGTCCAAAAACCATGTAGTTGACGCCAAGGTCGCCCGACAAGCGCCATTCCCCCGACAGCACCCCATAGCCGACGCCGGCAAATCTTTCGACTTCGATTCCGTGCGCTGCCAGCCGACGGCGGAACTCCGACGGCTTGACGAAGCGGTCCCAGCGATGGGTGCCTTTCGGCAGCCAGCGAAGCAGGTGCTCGGCGCCGACGATCGCTTGCAGGAACGATTTGGGAGTCCGGTTCAAGGTGGCGAAGATCGCCGCACCGCCTGGACGAGCCAGGGCGGCGGCGGCGGCCAGGAAGGCGCCGAGGTCGGCGACGTGCTCGACCACTTCCATGGCGATGACGGCATCGAATTCGGCCCCTTCGCCGGCCAGCGTCTCGGCCGTCGCTTGCCGGTAGTCGATCTCGAGAGATGCCGCCCGGGCATGCGCGCGGGCGACGGCGATGCTCTCGGCCGCGGCATCGATGGCGACGACCGTGGCGCCGAGCCGGGCCAGCGGTTCGGACAGTAAGCCGGCGCCGCAGCCGATATCGAGCAGCCGCAATCCTGCAAACGGCGCCAGGTCGTTCGGCTGCAGGCCGAAGTGGTCCTCGAGCCGGTTCCGGATGAAGCCGAGACGGACCGGATTGAGCCTGTGCAAGGGATGCATCGGGCCGTCCGGATCCCACCATTCCGCCGCCAGGGCATCGAAACGCGCCACTTCGTCGGCATCGACCGACCTGTCGACGGCAAGCTCATCCATGCTCGTCATTCGCTCTCTTCGCTTGTCTCGCCTTCCCGGGCCGAGTATGTATACGCCGCCTCGTTGGGACAAGGCATTCAACGGAACCGAGACAGGCGACGACGACGACGCGCCTAAGGGCGCGCGGGGCAGGCCATGGCGCGTATCGTGATGAAATTCGGCGGCACCTCGGTCCGGGATATCGGGCATATCCGCAATGTCGCCGATCGAATCGCGGCCCAGGTGGCGGCCGGCGACGAGGTCGCGGTCGTGGTCTCGGCGATGGCGGGGACGACGAACCAGCTGATCGAATGGACGCGCGAGGCGAGCGTGTTGCACGACGCCCGCGAATATGACGCGGTGGTCGCCGCCGGCGAGCAGGTCGCCGTCGGTCTCTTGGCGATGGTGCTGCAAGGGCACGGTATCTCGGCCCGCTCCTGGCTCGGTTGGCAGATACCGATCCGGACCGACGCCGTCCACGGCAGTGCTCGGATCGAGCGAATCGAGGCCGACCCGTTGATCGAACGCCTGGGCCAAGGGCAGGTACCTGTGGTCGCCGGCTTCCAGGGCCTCGGGCCGGACAATCGGGTGACGACGCTGGGGCGGGGCGGTACCGACACGACCGCGGTGGCGTTGGCGGCCGCCCTCGATGCGGACCGCTGCGATATCTACACCGATGTCGACGGCGTCTATACCGCCGATCCACGCATCGTGACGCGGGCGCGCAAGATTGATAGAATTACCTACGAGGAGATGCTGGAGATGGCGTCGCAGGGCACCAAGGTTCTGCAAACGCGCTCCGTCGAGTTGGCGATGAACCACAGGGTAGCGGTCCAGGTCCTCTCCAGCTTCTCGGACGCCCCGGGCACCTTGGTCGTGGATGAGGACGAGATCGTGGAATTTGCGGTTGTCAGCGGGATTACCTATTCCAGCGCCGAGGCCAAGCTGACCATGCGTTGCGTCGCCGACCGACCGGGGGTGGCGGCGGCGGTCTTCGGCCCCCTGGCCGAGGCCAATATCAACGTCGATATGATCGTGCAAAGCGCCTCCGCCGACGGGACCAGCACCGATATCACCTTCACCGTGCAACGGGCGGAGCTGCCCCGCGCCTTGGAGGAGATCGAGAACGCGAAGGACGAGGTCGGCTTCGATACCGTGATCGCCGATGACGAGGTGGTGAAGGTGTCGGTGATCGGGGTCGGCATGCGCAGCCATGCCGGAGTCGCCAACCGAATGTTCCAGACCTTGGCCGAGCGCGGCATCAACATTCAGGCGATCTCGACCTCGGAGATCAAGATCAGCGTCTTGATCGATGCCGCTTATACCGAGCTCGCGGTGCGCGCCTTGCACACGGCTTATGGGCTCGACGCCGCCTGAAGGCGTGGTGCCGGCGAGGACGTGACTCCCGCTTCATGGTGAGGCGATCTCGACGGCGTTGGATGTCCCCGGCGGTGCCCGCCGGGAGCCATGGAGGAAGCAAGCGTGAACACAGTCGTCGCAACCGGGCCGCGCGTGCTGCTGCGACGGCTGCGCGAGGTGATGGCTGGCCCGGACTCGACCCAGGAGCGGCTGAACCAGGTCGTTCATGTGATCGCTCAGAACATGGTGGCCGAGGTCTGCTCGGTCTATTTGATCCGCGATGGCGTGCTCGAGCTGTTCGCCACCGAAGGCCTGAAGCTGGAGGCGGTGCACCGGACGACGCTGAAGATCGGCGAAGGCCTGGTCGGCCTGATTGCCGAGCAGGGCCGCCCGCTGGCGCTGCCGGATGCGCGCTCCAGCCCCAATTTCGCCTATCGGCCCGAAACCGGCGAGGAATTGTTTCAGTCCTTGATGGGCGTGCCGATCCTGAGCGGTGGCCGCGAGGTCGGTGTCCTGGTGGTCCAGAACCAGACCCAGCGCGACTACACCGAGGACGAGATCGAGGTGATGCTCACCATCGCGATGGTCTTGGCCGAGATGGTGGAGGGTCTGCTGGGTGCGAGCGCCGGCGCCGGCAAGGTGGGATTGGCCGATCTGCCGGCTCGGCTCGGCGGCGACATCTTCAATGAGGGCATGGCCCGGGGTATCGCCGTGCTGCACCAGCCCCGCGTGGTGGTGGAGCGCCACGTCGCCGACGACGTCGCGGAGGAACAGGCGCGGTTGGCCGAAAGTATCCGGGAGTTGCGCCAGCAGGTCGATGACATGCTCCGGACCGCGATCGCGGAGCCCGGGGGCGAATCGCGCGAAATTCTGGAAGCCTACCGAATGTTCGCCCGCGACAAGGGCTGGGTCGCGCGGATGCGAGCGGAGATCGACGATGGTCTGACCGCCGAGGCCGCGGTCGAGCGGGTTCAGTTCGATACCAGGGCGCGGATGGCGGAAATCGCCGATCCTTACCTCCGAGAGCGGTTGCACGATCTCGACGACCTGGCCAACCGCCTGCTTCGGACGCTGACCGGTCAGATCGGTTCGCCCGCCTTCGGTGCCTTGCCGCCGGAAGCGATTCTGGTGGCGCGCAACATCGGCCCGGCGGAACTGCTCGATTACCAAGAAGGCCGGGTCAAGGCGCTGGTCCTCGAGGAGGGGACGGCCAGCAGTCATGTGGCGATCGTGGCGCGGGCCCTGCAAATCCCGGTCATCGGGCGAATCCAACGCCTCCTGGAGTTCGTCGATGACGGCGACGTGGTCCTGGTCGACGGCGATCACGGACAGGTCTTCCTTCGCCCGGGTGCCGATGTCGAGGCGGCTTTTGCGCAGAACCTGGCCGTGCGGGAAGCGGCGGTCGCGCGTTATCAGGCGATCCGAGACCTGCCTGCCGTGACGCCGGACGGCGTCGCCATCACTCTCAACATGAACGCGGGCCTTCTGGTCGATCTGGCCAACCTGGACGGCACCGGCGCCGACGGCATCGGCCTCTACCGCACCGAGCTTCACTTCATGGTCCGGGCGACGCTGCCGAACGTGGCGGCGCAGACCAGCTTTTATTCCCGGGTGCTCGATCAGGCGGGCGAGCGACCGGTGGTTTTCCGCACTCTCGATGTCGGCGGCGACAAAATGCTGCCCTATCTGACCCGGCACGACGAACAGAACCCGGCGATGGGATGGCGGGCCATTCGGCTCTCGCTCGACCGCCCGGTGCTGCTGCGCATGCAGCTTCGGGCGCTGCTGCGGGCCGCCGCCGGCCGGACCCTGAACGTCATGTTCCCGATGGTCGCCGAGGTCAGCGAGTTCGTCGCCGCTCGCTCCCTGCTCGAGCGCGAACGCCACCGGCTCGAGCGTCTGGGCGAGGCCCGGCCCGAGGTGATCCGCGTCGGCACCATGTTGGAGGTACCCGGCCTGGCCTGGCAATTGCCGTCGCTGTTGCCCTTGATCGATTTCATCTCGATCGGCAGCAACGACCTTCTGCAGTTCCTGTTCGCCAGCGATCGGGCCAGCCCGCGCCTGGTCGATCGTTATGACGTTCTCAGCCCGCCGGCGCTGAAGTTCCTGCGCTATGTGGTGCGCGCCTGCGACGAGGCCAAGGTTCCGGTGAGCCTATGTGGAGAGGCCGCCGGGCGGCCGATCGAGGCGATGGCCCTGATCGGGCTCGGTCTGCGGAGCATCTCGATGACCGCTGCCGCCGTCGGGCCGGTGAAGATGATGATCCGGAGCCTGGCGGTGGAGGAATTGGCCTTCTACATGGAGGATTTCTACGACCTTCCCGACCATAGCTGTCGCGCTCGCCTCGAGGAATTCGCGCGCAGTCGCGGTGTTGCGATTTGATTCGTTGCGGCCCTTGGATCATTTGATCTATTAACTTTTTCGAAGATGGATGGCTCATGCCGGGTAGGTGGTCGCGTTAGATTCGGGGCCTCCGGCTCGATCGGGGCCGAATGGTGCATCGGGCAAGGGATGAGTTCCGAGCCGAACTATGCGGGATAGCGAAAAACGAGGTGCGAGCAGAAACCGCGCCGCGGGGCGCCGCGGCTTCTTGCCTCGCGGCGTCCGGACTCGCAAACGACCGCTCAGCATCGCCGTCCCAGAGATAGCGCCGATCGACGAACGCCCGCCCTATGCCGGCATCGGTGTCGAGTTGCGTTTGGCGCGGGAACGGCGGGACGTCGCGCGCGACGCCGCCGCGGCCGATACTCGAATTCAGCGACAGTTCTTGGAAGCGATCGAGGAAGGCCGGTTCGACGAGTTGCCGGGCGGAGTTTACGTCACCGGCTTTCTCAAGACCTATGCCGGCTATCTCGGGTTCGATCCCGAGCATGTGGTCGAGCAGTTTCGCCAAGAGTCGACGATGGCGCTCGGACCGACAAAACTGGTCCTGCCGGAGCCGATCGCCGAGCCCCGGCGCCCGCGCGGCATGGTCGTCATGCTGTCGTTGTTGGCGGCGGCGGTGCTCTATGGCGGTTGGACCTTCGTTCACGGCCGGGACGAAATCTCTCTCGAAGCCGTCACCAAGGCACCGGAACGTCTGTTGTCGTTGCTGCGTTCGTCCGAGGAAGCCCCGGTCAGCCCCGAGGCCGCACCCGAGACAGTGCCCATCACGATCCCGGCCGAGGCCAAGGGCGAGACAGTGGGGGAGACGGAGTCCGATCCGATTTCGTCCGACGATGGGACGACGGCGGTCACCGCGATGGAGGCCGCGCGCGACGTCGAAGCCACCGCGGACACGATCGGGGACACCGGCGCCACCTCGACGGAACCATCGGCCGCTGCCGCGCCCGCAACCGCAACCGCGGGCGGTTCCTCGGCGGTGCCCAGCGAGACGAGCGAAGCGCAGATGGCGGAAGACGTGCCACCCGAGACACCGTCGCTGGAGGCGGTCGATCTGTTGCGGACGGAGGCCTCTCAGCCGCCGGCGGCACCAACCTCTGTCGCCGCCGTCGATGTCCTCTCCTTGTCGCCACAACCGCCGACGGACGTCGCCATGGACGACTACGTGCCGCAACGCTTCGGCGGCGCCGATCCCGATGCCCGGGTCGTGGTCCGGGCCAGGGTGGATTCCTGGGTTCAGGTGCAAGGGCCGGGGAACGAGCTGTTGTTGACCCGAATACTGCGAGCGGGTGATGCCTACCATGCGCCCAACCGCGGCGATCTGCTGCTGACCACGGGCAATGTGGGCGGCCTCGAGATCATCGTCGACGGCGTGCCCTTGGGCCCACTCGGCCCGCTCGGTGAAGTCCGCCGCCGTATTTCGCTCGATGCGGAGCGGCTGTTGGCCCTACCGGCGGCGAGGTCGCGGTAACGGGGATTTTTGCCGCCGCCGCCAGGATCGGGCGACTTCGCCTTGATCTTGCGCGCGGAAAGCAACATTTTAGGCAGCGACTCCAAGGCGCATCGGCGCCGGTATGCCGGATAGTCCGTGCCCTGCGCGGCCAACTAGGACGAAGCGGGAATGAGCCTACGTCCCTATCGCGACATCGCGCGTCGGCAATGCCGGCAAATCAAGGTCGGCGAGGTCGCCGTCGGAGGCGACGCACCGATCAGCGTGCAGTCGATGACCAACACGCTGACCACCGATGTCGCCGCCACGGTGGCGCAAATTCACCGACTCGAGGAAGCCGGCGTCGATATCGCCCGGGTCTCCTGCCCGGATCGCGATTCGGCCCTGGCGCTGGCCGAGATCGTGCGCCAGGTCCAGGTGCCGATCGTTGCCGATATCCACTTCCACCATCAGCGCGCGATCGAGGCGGCGGAGAGCGGTGCCGCTTGCCTGCGAATCAACCCCGGCAACATCGGCTCGGAAGAGCGGGTGCGCGAGGTGATCAAGGCGGCCAAGGACCATGGTTGCTCGATACGGATCGGCGTCAACGCCGGCAGCCTGGAGCGAGACTTGCTGGAGAAATATGGCGAGCCTTGCCCCGAGGCCATGGTCGAAAGCGCCCTCGATCACGCCCGCTTGCTGCAGGACAACGATTTCCAAGAGTTCAAGATCTCGGTCAAGGCCTCGGACGTTTTCCTCGCCGTCGCCGCCTATCGGCAGTTGGCGAACGCGATCGACTGCCCCCTGCATCTCGGCATCACCGAGGCCGGCGGCCTGCGCGGCGGTACCGTGAAGTCCTCGGTCGGGATGGGCATGTTGCTCTGGTCCGGGCTCGGCGACACCATTCGGGTCTCGCTTTCGGCCGAGCCGGAGGAAGAGGTCCGCGCCGGCTACGAAATCCTGAAATCGCTTGGTCTCAGGACCCGGGGCGTCAGCATCGTCTCCTGCCCGTCCTGCGCCCGCCAGGCCTTTCAGGTGATCCGGACGGTCGAGTTGCTGGAAGAGCGGCTGGCCCACATCAATACGGCGATTACGCTCTCGATCATCGGCTGCGTCGTCAACGGACCGGGCGAGGCACGCGAGACCGATATCGGCCTCACCGGGGGCGGCCACGGCAATCATATGATCTATATGAGCGGTGTCACCGATCATAAGATCGGCGACGATGGTTTGGTCGACCATATCGTCGGCTTGGTGGAGGCCAAGGCGGCCGAAATCGAGGCAGCCGAGTCGGCTGACCAGGGTGCCCCGGGCGAGGCCCGGACCGCCGCCGTCTAAGAGATCCGGGGAGTTCACATTGGCGAGTTTGCAGCCGGTTCGCGGCACTCACGACGTTACCGGCGCCGATGCGCGCCGCCAGCGCCACGTGGTCGAGACCGCGCGCCGGCTGGCCGGCCGCTATGGTTTCGATGATATCGAGACGCCGATCTTCGAGTTCACGCCGGTCTTCGCCCGCACCCTCGGCGAGGGCTCGGACGTGGTCCGCAAGGAGATGTATACCTTCGAGGATCGCGGCGGCGAGGAACTGACGCTTCGGCCCGAATACACCGCCGGTATCGCCCGGGCCTTCATCTCCGGCGGCATGCGCCAAAGCCTGCCACTGAAGTTTTTCGCCGCCGGACCGGTCTTCCGCTACGAGCGACCGCAGAAGGGGCGGCAGCGTCAATTCCACCAGATCGACGCCGAGATCCTGGGCGTCGAGGGGGCCGAGGCCGACATCGAGGTGATCGCGCTCGGCGCCGACATCTTGGGCGCCTTGGGTGTCGGCGACAAATGCCGGCTGGAGATCAACACCCTCGGCGACCCGGAAAGCCGGGCCGCCTATCGCGACGAGCTGGTGGCTTATTTCGAATCCCATCTCGATGTCCTCTCCGAGGACAGTCGCGACCGGCTGCGGCGCAATCCGCTGCGGATCCTCGATTCCAAGGACGAGGGCGACCGCCGTCTGGTCGCCGAGGCGCCTCTCATGGAGGCGCATCTGAACCCTGAGTCGAGCGCCTTCTTTGCTCGCGTGCTGCGTGGCCTGGACGAGATCGGGATCGGCTACGAACTGAACCCGCGGCTGGTTCGGGGCCTCGACTACTATACCCACACGGCTTTCGAATTCGTCACCGAGGCACTGGGCGCGCAAGGTGCGGTGATCGCCGGCGGCCGCTACGACGGCCTGATCGAGACCCTGGGCGGCCCGGCGACGCCGGGTATCGGTTGGGCCGGCGGCATCGAGCGTCTCGCCATGTTGTTGGAGGCGACGCCGGAGGCGCCGAGACCGCTCGCCATGGTGCCGATCGGCGAGGCGGCCGAGTTGCGCTCGCTCGCTTTGGTGCATCGGCTCCGAGGCGCTGGTTTTCGCGTCGATCTCGGCTTTCGCGGCAATGCCGGGCGGCGCATGAAGCGGGCCAACAAGATCAACGCCCGGGCCGCCTTGATCCTGGGCGAGGACGAGTTGGCGAAGGCCGCGATAACGGTCCGCGATCTCGACAGCGGCGACGAGAGCGAGGTCCGGTTCGACGAGATCGAGGCCCATCTCGCCCGCTACCGGGAGGCGGACGGGGAAGCGTCGTGATCCCCGAGGCGCAAATCGATCGCATCCTGAGCCGCTTGCGCGAGCTCGAGCAGCTGATGAGCGAGGGCCCCGCCGGCGACGATTACGTCCGCCTTTCGAAGGAATATGCCGAGCTCGCGCCGGTGGCCAACGGTGCGGCGGAGTTGCGCCGGCTGCAGCGCGAGATCGCCGACTTGGAGGAATTGGTCGGCGATCCGGACGGTGACGGCGAGATGAAGGAGTTGGCGGTGGCGGAGCTGGTCGAGCTTCGCGATCGCGAGCCCGGCCTCGAACAGACCGTACGCCTGGCCTTGTTGCCCAAGGACGCCGCCGACGACAGAAGCGCCATTCTGGAGATCCGGGCCGGTACCGGCGGCGACGAGGCGGCGCTGTTCGCCGCCGATCTCTTGCGCATGTATCAACGCTATGCCGAGCTGCGCGGCTGGAAACTCGAGCTCATGTCATCGAGCGAGACCGATCTCGGCGGCATCAAGGAGGTCGTCGCCTTGATCAAGGGCAGCGGCGTCTTTGCTCGTCTCAAGTTCGAATCGGGCGTGCATCGCGTCCAGCGGGTGCCGGAGACGGAATCGGGCGGCCGCATCCATACCAGTGCCGCCACCGTCGCCGTGCTGCCGGAAGCCGAGGAGATCGACGTCACGATCGAAGACAAAGATTTGCGCATCGACACCTACCGCGCTCAGGGGGCCGGCGGTCAGCACGTCAACACCACCGACAGCGCCGTCCGAATCACCTATCTGCCGCTCGATCTGGTGGTGACCTGCCAGGACGAGAAGTCGCAGCACAAGAACCGGGCCAAGGCGATGACCATTTTGCGCGCTCGCATCTACGAGACCGAGCGCCAGGCCCAGCACGACGAGCGAACCCAGCAGCGCCGCGACCAGGTCGGCAGCGGCGATCGCTCCGAGCGGGTGCGCACCTACAACTTTCCCCAGGGTCGCATCACCGACCATCGGGTCAACCTGACGCTCTACAAGCTGGAGCGGTTCCTTGGTGGCGAGGCCGTCGACGAAGTCGTCGACGCGCTGATCGCCGATGACCAGGCCCGTCGGTTGGCCGAGATCGAGGCCTGAGTGCAATGGCGGCCCCGGTCGAGAAAGGGGCGGTGGGACAGGGGCTGGGCTCGGCTTTTCGATGGGCCGTCCGCCGGTTGCGGAAGGCCGGAATCGATCCCGCCGCGAGCGACGCCCGCCTGCTTCTGGGTGCGGCGACCGGTCTCGATCGGGCGGAACAAATCGTCGCGCCCGAGCGTGCGCTCACGGATGCCGAATGCCGGCGCTTTCGCGAATTGGTGGATGAAAGAGCGAGGCGGCGACCGGTCTCGCGGCTCTTGGGCCGACGTGGGTTTTGGAGCCTCGACCTTGCCATCGACGATTCAGTGCTCGATCCGCGCCCCGACAGTGAAAGCCTGATCGAGGCGGCGTTGGCCCGGCTCGACGATCGGTGCGGGCGCGGCGTGCCCTATCAGGTGTTGGATCTAGGCGTCGGCTCGGGATGCCTGTTGCTGGCGCTGCTTGCCGAGCTGCCGATGGCGTACGGCATCGGCGTCGATCGGAGCCCCGCCGCCGTCGATTGTGCCAGGGCCAACGCGGTCCGGCTCGGCCTGGCGGCGAGGGCCGGTTTTGTGGTTGGAGACTGGGGCCGCTCGCTCGCCGGCCGCTTCGACATCGTGCTTTCGAACCCACCTTATATTCCGGATGGCGAGCTGGCCCTGCTGGCGCCGGAGGTGCGCTGTCACGACCCCCGAGCCGCACTCGCCGGCGGGCCGGACGGCCTCGGCGCCTATCGTCGGCTGGCGGTCGATGTGGCCCGTTTGCTGGCGCCGGACGGCTTCGCGGTCATCGAATGCGGGCAGGACCAAGCCTCCGCCGTGGCCGCCATCCTCGAGGCGAGCGGTTTGACGGTGTGCGACCTGGCTCCCGATCTCGGCGGCGCGACCCGTTGCATTTCCGTCACCAGGTACCAAGTAAAGGAACATCGAGGCAAAAAAAGTGTTGGAAAGTACGTCGTCAAGCGCTAGGTTCGGCTTCGGGTGATCGATGGGTATCGCTCCTGGGGCCTTGAGAGGCCGCTACGGCATTTCACACAACTTCGTGCCTGGCATATTGTCTCTCCCTGCGCGACGGGTAAGGCCAAATAGCACCAGTAGGGTGCAACGGAAAAACAGCGAAAACAAAACAGTTAAGTTGAATGAGACAAAGCCCAACGTCGAAACGTGGGCGTGGCCGCTCTGGCGGTCGGCGCTCTTACGCAAATAATGCCAACCGATCCTATGACAGCAGCGGTCCCGATGCGAAAGTTCGCGGGACGGCGAACCACATCTATGACAAGTACCTGGTGTTGGCTCGCGACGCGTCGTCGTCCGGCGATCGGGTGATGGCGGAGAACTACCTCCAGCACGCCGAGCATTATTTTCGAATCATCAACGCCAACAATGCGGCCCAAGCTCAGGCCCAAGCCCAAGCCCAAGCCAACAATCAGGGCCAGGGTAACGATCAGGGCCAGGCCCAAGGCAACAATGCCGGCCAGGGGCAGCCCGATGCGGTCAACGGCAAGGGCCGCGGCAATGGCCAGCAACCCCAGGCCGAGGCCGTGGACGAAGCCCGGACGATCACGCCGGAGCAGAGCGGGCCGACAATGTTCCAGCCGATCCAGGCGGAGCAGCCGGTCGTGGCGGAGCCACCGGCCGCCGACCGGGCGCCGGCGCCGCGAAAGCGACGCGCGAGCAGGGCCCGGGATGCCGCAGCGCCCAGCGAAGAGGGCGATGACGGCAAGGAGCCCGACGCCAGCGCCTCCGGCTGAAGCGGCCCTTCGGTTCCAGATACGAGGGATACCAGCGCGGTTCGCCGCGGCCGGCCCCTTGTGTTGCAAGAAAACCACACTATCTCTTCATACGGCGAGGTTGCTTCACTCGAGGGACCGCCGCCGACGTTAACCGATTCGTCTTCGTTGAAGGCGTTACCTGCCAGGCCGTCACGGCTGCGGGCGACGTGCTTGGGAGATTTACATGGAACTCGAGAAGTACACCGAACGCAGTCGCGGCTTCATCCAAGCGGCACAGGGTGCCGCCCTTCGGTCCGGCCATCAGCAATTCACCCCGGAACATCTTCTGAAAGCTCTCCTCGACGACGAGGAGGGGTTGGCGCAAAACCTGATCAGTGCCGCTGGCGGACAACCGGAAGCGGCCTTGCAGGCGGTCGAGGCGGCGCTCGAGAAGTTGCCGCGCGTCGAGGGCTCGGGCGGCGGTCAGCTCTATCTCGGGGCCGAATTGGTACGTGTCCTGGAGAGCGCCGAGACCCTGGCGGAAAAAGCCGGCGACAGCTACGTCACCGCCGAGCGCCTGCTGTTGGCGCTGACCTTGGCGAAGGGAACCGCTTCGGCGGAGGCGCTGGCGGCGGCGGGTCTGACGGCGCAGGCGCTGAACGGCGCCATCAACGACATTCGCAAGGGCCGGAAAGCCGACACCGCGACCGCCGAAAGCGGCTACGACGCGCTCGAGAAATACTCTCGCGACCTGACCAAGGCGGCCCGCGAGGGCAAGCTCGATCCGGTCATCGGCCGCGACGAGGAGATCCGGCGCACCGTGCAAGTGCTGTCCAGACGGACCAAGAACAATCCCGTTTTGATCGGCGAGCCCGGCGTCGGCAAGACCGCGATCGCCGAGGGCCTGGCGCGCCGGATCGTCGAGGGCGACGTGCCGGAAAGTCTCCGCGACAAACGCCTCTTGGTCCTCGACCTCGGTGCCATGGTCGCCGGCGCCAAGTATCGCGGCGAGTTCGAGGAGCGGTTGAAGGCCGTCCTTACCGAGATTCAAGCGGCCGAGGGCGAGGTCGTGACCTTCATCGACGAGCTGCACACGCTGGTCGGCGCAGGTGCTGCCGAGGGCGCGATGGATGCCTCCAACCTCTTGAAGCCGGCCTTGGCGCGCGGCGAGTTGCATTGCATCGGCGCCACGACGTTGGACGAATACCGCAAACACATCGAGAAGGACGCCGCCTTGGCGCGGCGCTTCCAGCCGGTGTTGATCACCGAGCCGACGCTCGAGGACACGGTCTCGATCCTGCGTGGCCTGAAGGAGAAGTACGAGCTCCATCACGGCGTCAGGATCGCCGACGCGGCCCTGGTCGCGGCCTCCGTGCTGTCGGATCGCTACATCTCCGACCGCTTTCTGCCCGACAAGGCGATCGATTTGGTCGACGAGGCGGCGAGCCGGCTCAAGATGGAACTCGATTCCAAGCCGGAGGAAATCGACGAGCTCGACCGGCGCATCATCCAGCTGAAGATCGAGCGCGAGGCCTTGCGCCGGGAAGAGGACAGCGGCTCGATCGACCGGCTGGAGAAGCTGGAACGCGAGCTCGCCGAGTTGGAGCAGGAATCCGCCATCTTGACCGCCGCCTGGCATGCCGAAAAGGAAGAGGTCTCCAGCCATCAGCGAATCAATGCCGAGCTCGATGCGGCCCGTGGCGAGCTCGAGGTGGCGCAACGCGAGGGCGATCTCGCCCGCGCCGGAGAGCTCGCTTACGGCATCATCCCCGAACTCGAGCGCCGAGCCGAGGCGAGCGAGGTGGCCGAGGACGAGCGGATGCTGCGAGAGGTCGTGATCGAGGAGGATATTGCCGCCGTGGTCTCGCTCTGGACCGGGGTTCCGGTCGAACGGATGCTGGCCGGCGAGCGCGAGAAGCTGGTCCACATGGAGGAGCATCTCAGGGCTCGCGTTGTCGGTCAGGAAGAGGCGCTGGCCGCGGTCGCGCATGCCGTCCGCCGGGCCCGCGCCGGGGTTCAGGACGGCCAGCGGCCGATCGGCAGCTTCCTATTCCTCGGGCCCACCGGCGTCGGCAAGACCGAGTTGACCAAGACCCTGGCCGAGTTCCTCTTCGACGACGAGAGCGCGCTGCTGCGCATCGACATGTCGGAATACATGGAGAAGCATTCCGTCGCCCGTCTGATCGGGGCGCCGCCCGGCTATGTCGGCTATGACGAGGGTGGGGCGCTTACCGAGGCGGTTCGCCGCCGGCCCTATCAGGTCGTGCTCTTCGACGAGTTCGAGAAGGCGCATCGCGACGTCTACAACATCTTGCTACAGGTGCTCGACGACGGCCGTCTCACCGATGGTCACGGCCGCACCGTGGACTTCACCAACACGATCATCGTCATGACCTCCAATCTCGGTGCCGAGTTTCTCGCTGGGCTGGCGGAGGGGCAGGATTCCTCGGCCGTCCAGAGCGAGGTCATGGAGGCCGCCCGGGCCCATTTCCGGCCCGAGTTCCTGAACCGCCTGGACGAGATCGTCCTCTTCCATCGTCTCCGGCGCGAGCATATGGACACCATCGTCGAGATCCAGTTGGGCCGGCTGCAGGTTTTGCTGGAGGGTCGCAAGCTGCACCTCGTCCTCGACGAGGCGGCGCGGACCTGGCTCGCCGATGCCGGCTACGATCCGGTCTACGGCGCCCGGCCGCTAAAGCGGGCGATCCAGCGCCAGCTGCAAAATCCGCTGGCCGAAATGATATTGGAGGGCGGTATCGTCGATGGCGACAGCGTCCGGGTCTCGGCCGGCGAGGCCGGTCTCACCATCAACGACCGCCTGGTCGAGGCCGCCGCCTAGGGCAATTCAGGGTCGGCTCGACCCATCCCGCTGCCCCGGCCGGCCACCCATGCCATGATGGTCCCGTGGCTGGCCGGCCGGGGCAGCGGGATGGCAAAGCGATACGAAGCAACCGAAAACGCTCTAATCGCTCCGCGCGACCCGTGCCGGTGGGGTGAGCGACGCGTAACGCCCATCTAGCAGCAGGCGGACCTTGTCGAAGGCGGCACGCTCGCCACCCTTCAGTTTACGGCCGGTCGGCAGCTTCAGCCGCAGGGGGTTGATCTGGCGGCCGCCGCGCAGGATCTCGTAGTGCAGGTGCGCGCCGGTCGAACGCCCGGTCGAGCCGACATAGCCGATGACCTGGCCCTGGCGAACCCGGCGGCCGACCCGCATGCCCTTCGCGATGCGGGTCATGTGGGCATAGGCGGTCTTGTATTCGGCGTTGTGACGGATTCTCACGTAGCGGCCGTAGGCGCCTTTCCAGCCGGCCTTCTCGATGCGGCCGTCGCCGGCGGCCATGATTGGGCTGCCGCGCGGGGCGGCGAAGTCGAGGCCGCGGTGCATCTTGTTGTAGCCGAGAATGGGGTGGCGGCGACGACCGTAGCGCGAGGAGAGCCGGGCGCCGTCCACCGGCGTCTTCATCAAGGCCTTTCGGACGCTCTCGCCCTTGTCGTTGAAATACTCGACCTCGCCCTCCGCCGCCTCGAAGCGGTAGAGCGGCAGCCTCTGGCCGCCGACGGTGAGTTCGGCATAGAGGATTTCGCCGGGTGCGACGATGGCACCGCTCTCGTCTCGGAGCACGCCATGGAGCAGCCGAAAACCGTCGCCCGGCTGGATGTCGCGCTGGAAATCGATGTCGAAGCTGTAGAGGCGGATCAGATCGACAATCACCGAGGCCGGGATACCAGCCGCCTGGGCGGCGCGGTAGAGGCTTTCCTCGATTTCTCCCGCCACCGCCACCGCGTCGTGGCGGAGTGGTTTGGCGACCGTGCGGGCGCGATAGCCGCCTGCGCCGGTCCGTCTGGCCACGACCGTGTGCGTGACGTCGGCGTCGAGAGCGAGGTCGACCAGGCGCGGCACCAAGACGCCGCTTTTCGAGCGCCGCTTCTCGAAAGTGAGCGTCACTTCCTGTCCTGGTTTCAGTTTGCGGGGGTCCTGCAGCCGGGTCAGCGCGGAAATCGCGGCGTGTGCCTCCGCCCGGACGGCACCGGCCGTCACCAGCAGTCGCATCAAGGTGTCGCCGCGACCGATCGCCACGGTGCGGACGATGGCGTCCGAAGGCACCGCGATCTCTTGGTGTTGCAGGGAAAGCGAGATTGCGAGGGCCTTCCCCGGCAGCGGTTTCTCGAGCGGTGCCGGTGGTTCGGGCGACATCGGGCCGGAGCGATGCAGCGGCGCCGCGTTGGCGCTCGCGCCGAGCCCGAGAACCGCGAGGCCGAGCATGCCGCCGACGACAGAGAGCATGCGCAAGCGACAAATCCGGCACCGACCGGCCGGCCGTCTCGTCTCGGATACCATCAACCCCCCGTACGCTTTACCCAAAGTACGCTTTACCCAAAGTGCCACCAAAACCTTAAGTGCATAGGATCGCACCCGAATCGGCTTCCGAGCGAGCCAGGGGAAGATGCCCTCAAACGATTCCCGCTGTCAAGAATTGGTTATTCCGAGGGCGGTGATTTTTTTGTTGCCTCGAAGCCCGAGAGGGCGTTGACTTGGGCTCGGCCGGCGCCTATATAGCTCCGGCGCAGGCCGGCTGGGTTGCCGGTTCCTGGCGGACTTTTTCGTTCTTTGACATTGTGATTTTGATTGGGAAGGGAAGCGTGGGCGGCGGCGTTGTTTTCGTGCTGCCGGGCGTTTTTCTTTTCGAAGCAATACGTTTGTGCAGTGCGCGTTCCTGTGCCTGCTGGATGTTGATTCTGTTTTC
>PVBE010608785.1_pt1 | contig 25041 bp, 40 predicted proteins | sample 1631181 | NCBI WGS metagenome assembly PVBE01 (sample SAMN08397723, study PRJNA350692) | Marine metagenome, whole genome shotgun sequencing project. | isolation source: water | place: Pacific Ocean | collected 2012-04 | reverse complement strand
CATAATCAACCGAAAAACTTCCAGTAGTAATAAAACCTGCATTGTGCGAAGGTGCATAACCATCTAGCGGCTTTATAGCCGCCGTACCAAACTTGTCCTGTATTTGTTTAACAACGGCATCCATTGAATTCTCCTATAAAACCCGGGGGAGAAGTTACCATTTTGAGATGTATATCGATTGGCACCGACGTGTACCTCGTTTGAGATGTATATCGATTGACACCGACGTGTATCTCGCACATGATAACATTCTCCCCACAGGTAGTGTAAAGGCTAAGTTACTTCTTCTTCTCAAAATCCGCGAGGAAGCTGTCCAGATCAGCTTTAACATTAGTGCTGCTATCGGCACCGATGGCTGTTGGAGCTGATGCCTCTACACCAGCAGATTCTGATAAGGCCTTACCCACAGCCTCTTTCATCTGTTCTTCACTCACAGGCTTTACTAGCTTCTGCAGATCGTACAGTTGATTCGAGACTTCATCCCAGTTCTTCACGGGACAATCGTTACCATCCGGATACACAGTGTACTCACGCTCAAAACCCTCACCACGCACGGTAATGATAATGATGCGTCCCTTATCAACATCGAGAAGATCCCGATAAGGGCCATCGATCATTTCAAGAACGGGTCCAAATGCCTTACGAGACAACTGTACAAGTTGTACACCCTTCTTTACCTCATCTGCATTCGTCATTACTAAACCATTCGCGATATAATCGATGTTGGCCTTCCAACGACCTGCGAGCTCATTTTGGCCCTTGTCTCGCAATACCTGAACAACACCACAAGCATAGCATTCTTCATTAAACGACTTTGCGCACGTCATAGGACGTTTGGGAGCAACAATCCCCCAATGCTGCATACGCCTAACAAACCACGCACCACCATCTGCTTTCGGTGGCAAGATCCTAATAGCGTTTTTACCCTGTACAAGCTTCAAACGCTTAAACGTTGAGTTCTCCCGAGATTGGTTAATCTCGGCTACTTCTTTACGAATCGCATCGTAATCAATCTGTCCAGACATGTTGCCTCCTAAGCATGTTGAGCACGGATTTCCGCATTCTCACGGTTAATTAAAGCTACCACTGCCATGTGACGCATTTCTAGGTTCTTCTTGAACCCCTCAAAGCGTATTACATCTGCAGTACATTGCTGTTTTTCGCTCGTCTTTTCCGACCACGTATCCAACCGAACGATGCGACGAGTTACTTCGGCCTCAGAGACCTTGCCACTCTCTTCACGCAACCGTTCAGCGAATTCATCTCGAATTTGACTACAGTGCAGGTCTGCTTGAGATTCTGTAAATTCCAATTTAGAGAGGAGTTCAGCTATCGTCGCATGATAGCCTTGTGTATAGTTGATCTCTTCAACTAAGTCGCCTCTACGAATCTCGGATTTCAGAAACTCCATTAACCCTGCTACGTGGGTACTGAATTCAGCTGGCATACATATCACCTCCTTTCAGCCTGTTAAAACCTGGGAAACTTTTTCTCAGCAGCCATGTCATCCATGACTTGACAATTCTTAAAGAATAGTGCACGTTGTTTCCGCGTCAGTATTGTTTTATGAAAGTTTTTAGACGCACGTCCAAAGCCTGTAGTCTCCGCACGAATATCCATACTTGACTTATTCAAGGCCGCTTGCAGAAACGCATATCGAGTATCAATGCTATCCACATACTCTATTAGCATTGCTACTTCACAAATATCCCACATACCCAATAAATGAATGGGCCCCGGCCACTTATTTTCTTCTGCTGTCTTACATATAAAGTTGACCCTATTGCGTGCCCTCTCCAGACACGTATTCCCCCCGAAGCGTCTATATGGAATCCCCAATATTGGTACCATACACATATTATACGTTAACCGTTCAATCTTACGTGCACAAGTAAGTAATTCTTTCTCATTACGCCCCTGCACAGGAAAGATCATCATATCCATTTCAACATATTGCCGTACCATTGCATGTTTCAACAATTTACGATATGAATTTAACGTAGCATCCATGTCACCCGGAATATCTAACATTACAACTTGATCAGGTGTATACGTCTCCAATAACCTTAAATATTCTTCTACAGATGTTGTACCATCAGGCCCAGGATCTAAAATCCAAGTAATTGGGCGTTTCTTATGCAGCTCACCCGTCAACAATTTCAATTGTTTACCTTTTAATGGTTCTACAGCTTGCAGCCAACTAGCTTCTACAAGAAATGGATACTCATTGGAAAATTCAAAAACATACTTCAACGGCATGTCATGATAAACAATCATAAGCTCTCTCCCAAAGAAATTTCTTCTTGGCGTAAACGTATAAGTATTTGGTCAATTCTAGCTTCAACAGAACCTCCAATAGATGTAACCTCTACAGGCAATACTTGAATTAATTGATGAATCTTTTCGGCATAGGCTTCCCGAATACCATAATGTGGTCCACGACTACTCTCTGCTAGTTCAAATTCAATTGGTATATAAAACAATATAGTCGATGCCGCATATGTCAGTGTAGCTTCTAAGGCTGCGCCCGCTAGCCGATCATGATATAGCGATGATGGCCAAGCTAATTCCCAGGCCAGGCGATCAATAAAATATCTATCGGTAACAACTGATGGCCCCCCGAGCCAGCTATCATAATATGCTTGTGATAATTTAACATGCCGCTCTTGGTTATATTTAGCTATAGCCACTTCATCATTTGTATCAGGCCTCCAATCAACTAAATCACCAACACTTTCAATAAACTTCCACTGACCAAATTCTGACATTGTTGATAACTTTTTGACTAACGTAGTTTTACCTACAGCCGTAGAGCCAACAAATGAAATATTAGGCAACTTCGACATCAACATCCTCCTTGATAGGTACCCAGCGATCCCCAATCTCTACATCAATCGGAATAATAATATTTGTCCCAGGAACTGGAAGTTCCATAACACGTTTAATTATTGTTAATGCATCTTGTTCCTCACTCTTATGAATCTCGAACATAATAGCATCATGTAAGTTCATAATTAGTCGAGTTTTCATATCACGACTTGCAAAGAACTGCTCTAACAAAACCATTGATCTATTAGTAATATCAGCTACAACAGCTTGTGGTATAAAGTTTCTTGCTTCGCGTTCCCACTCAGGCTTAAATGGTCCAAAGAGCGGAAACCATCTACGGCGTCCAAGAAATGGCGATGCAATCCATCTATGTTCTTTTGCAAACTCTGATTGCTCTTTGAACCACATCATTAGTCTTGGAAATCGTTGTTCATATGAGTTGTATAATTTCTTTGCGTATAACTCAGATACCTTATACTGTTCCATAATCGATTGCCAACCACGCCCATACGCAACACCAAAGTTCAAAAACTTTGCAAGGATACGTTCCTCATAATCAATTAACTTTGGATCCTTACGTAAGATTTGTGACGCAGTTAACCTGTGAATATCCTCACCAGAATCAAACATTTGCGTCATTGTGGAATCTTTAGATAAATATGCCGCCACTCTTAATTCCGCTTGTGAATAGTCAACAGTAGCAAATAGATACCCATCCTCTGCTACAAACATAGTCCTCACAGCACTACCTCGAGGTATATTCTGTAGATTAGGATTCTCCGATGACAATCTTGATGTCGCAGTACCAGTGACTTTGTATTCAGTATGAATTCTATGTTCTGGATCTGCTTCAACTCTGTGTAAGAATTTATCACTCAAGAATGTTGAACGCACCTTAGAGATTTTTCGATAATGCAAAAGTTTCGGTATCATCGCATGTTGATCTTTGAGTTCCTCTAATACAGCCTTATTAGCCGAAGGAGCTCCAGTCTTTGTACGATGCTTACACGGTAACTTTAACACATTATAAAGCAAATGTGTAAGTTGCTTGGATGAATTTAGATTTAACTGCTCCCCGGCTAACTCAAATATAGCTGTCTCAGTCGAGGCAATATCCTTATCCATTTCAATAGCTGCGTGACGTGAACTCGCTAAGTCAATTTTAACACCCCTGAAGCGCAATTCAATACATACATCTAATAACGGCATAAGTTGCTTATGGAAATACTCTAACAGTTCATGCTCTTCTAACTCTGCTATTAACTTTGGCATAATCTGCATTACCGCAAATGCATCATGTGCTCCATAGCGATATAGGACATCTTGAGGAATGGCACTAAACTTTGTAGTCTTATTCGGTAAGTACTCTTTGATACCATCATCATACTTATCCATATCTGTATATATTGATATCAAAGTATTCAAATCATGCGGTAGATAATTCCTTACCAAATGATGTGCGACCATAGTATCAAAATGTAAGTTAGCTACCCGAATACCTTGACCACGCATATGACTCACATCAAACATTAAATTCTGGCCAATTTTTTTAGATGGACCCTCAAGTATATTTTTAATGATAGAAATGAACATACCATCCCAAGGTATTACCCATACAGAACCTTTACCATCATAGAACTGTACTGACAATATCTTAGAGCCCACGGCTAAAGAATCACATTCAATATCAAAAGACACCATATCTGCGTGTATAAGCGTAGATACTTCGCGCATATCATTAAAGTCCGTAGCTATTTTATACTCTACATTAGGCACATTGACTTCATTACGTTGAAGGCGGGCCAGCTTGTTTAGATCCGATACAAATAGATCAAATATCTCGGGTTGCCGGAATGCTGCTGCTGGGTGATATGTATTAAGAACTTTTGCCTGCTTGAATTTTCGAATGAATCCTCGAACTTTCTTAACGGATTGACCATCGACAGCTTTCTGAGCAGTTGTACCAAGAGTTAATAAATGCTTAGGTCTGTGTGTTTCAAATTCCTCAGCTAACTTAGGTAAACATGTCGCAACAGCAGTAGCTTGCTCAGTAGGTGTTAATGGTGCACGACTATGACATTTAATGACATTGGTTAAAAATGCATCCTCTAAATTAAGCTTAACCGCACTACTGATTTGTTGCAGTAGCGATCCCGAGTCGCCAGACAATGGTTTAGCCTTCCTGACATCCATTGTACCAGGCTGTTCACCAAGAATCATTAAGGTGTTCAAAGACGCTGGTGTATTCGAAGTACCAGCAACAAAAACAGCATCTTCTCTTACAGCGAGGGGACATCCCTCGCATCTCGGACACTCCATACTTTTGGCTTCCTAACAAATTTACTCACCAAATCATTATCCACAACAACCTCTACTCGCGAAAGAAACACCAACTGCGATACCTTCATATGCGGAGAAATCTTTTGGGGATGTGCGGTTGTATTCAACAATAACGGACCGCAATCCCCGGCATAACCAGGATCAATAATACCTCCAAGTACTGTAAGACCTCGTTTAGCTAACCCAGAGGGTGTAGCATTCAATGCAAATACATCCGCATCTATAGGCATTACAAGTCGAATACCTACAGGTATAAATACTACTTGAGATGGTGGTAATATTACTTCGTCTAATGCATATAAATCCCACCCAGCATCTGACTTATATGACTTCCGTGGTGTTACCGTATCCTTATAATCATCGATAACTTCAAACTTGATGCGCATGTCGAGCGTTCTCCCCGATTAGCCATTGGAATTCAGACCTCACAGCAGGCTTCTCTAGAAAGACACCTCGTAATGCTGATGTCTTTGTTGCACACCCGCGTTCTTTCACGCCTCGAAGAGCTACACATAGATGCTCAGCTTCCATAACTACACCAACACCTAATGGATGTAATCGTTGTTCCAAGAAGTTAGCTATTTGCGCTGTTAGTTCTTCTTGTACCTGAAGTCGTTGACTAAAGTGCCTTACTACACGTGGCATCTTACTTAAACCAACAATCTTATCGACAGGTACATAACCTATATGAGCCACACCACGAAATGGTACCATATGATGAGCACACAATGATGCAAACGGAATCCCAGCTACAACGACCATTTGATCATTATCACCACGTTTGAATGTGGTAAAGTTAAAATCTATTTCATTATAACCCTGCATTAGTTCCCGTAGCATCTTTACATATCGCTTAGGTGTATCCTTAGTATGCTCATTCAAAGGTACACCCAAGTGCTGTAATAGTTCCGCTACGCAAGCTTCTGCGTTAAATGTCTTAGATGTTGCTGTTGGCATCGATAACCCCTCTCCAATATTTAGTATCTGTATACGTAATAGGATCTACGGCATTTGCAATATCAAAAGCTTCTAGCCGCTCCACACAAGTACTACAACGACCACAAGCAATATCAAGTCCTTGATAACACGTCCAAGTCATTTCATACGGTACACCCAGATTATTACCTACGCGGACAATATCAGCCTTGGTGATAGCAATGAATGGTCGAATAATATCGACAGGATAGAAATGACACAGGTTTGCAGCTTTATCTAACGCCACAGCAAATTCAGGTCTGCAATCTGGATAAATCGCATGATCTCCTGCGTGCGCGGCATACGCTACTTTATCTGCATCCACACTAACTGCCCAGCCAATAGCTATTGACAGCATAATCATATTGCGATTGGGTACTACTGTTGTTTTCATAGACTCTTCTGCGTAGTGACCTTCCGGTACGGCAACGTCCTCACTAGTCTGTGAACTTCCTGCTAGTAGCGGTGTGATAGCTGTAATGTCGGCTTCGAAATGTTCTACGCCAAGCTGTTTAGAAATTGCTGCTGCTGCTTCTAATTCTTTCCTATGGCGTTGACCATAATTAATTGATAACGTACGTACTCTATGATCTTTATCTAATAGATCGTAAAGCAACGTTGTTGAATCCATTCCACCTGAATGAATCAACACAGTACCGTTAGGCATTTGTACACCCTCTCAAAAAAGTATTTGATATATTAAAAAGAGGTACTAATGGTAGTTCCTCCAACTCCGCGGATGTATGATCATCAGGCCCCTTATGCTTCATCTGCATAATTTGAACTTCTACTCCCACTGAATATAAGGTATAACCTGTAATAGCCGCTTCTTTAGCTGCATCCTTATCATATGCAATAACAATCTTATTCCACTTAGATGCTATCGCAGTTGCTTGATCCGGTGATAGTCTTTTCGTAAATGACGCTATACCATTCTTAAACACAGTAGTGCCAAATACACCTTCACATAAATACACAGGCGTATCAGGCACTTCGGGTACAATATCATAATTATAAAGAACTTTTGAAGTAGGCAATCCCGGACTAGTAATGTATCTACGAGATTCAATGTCTGCTGAATATACTGACCTAGCTTGAAACCCCCAATACTTACCAAAACAATATACTGGAAAGATAATTCTATCAGCATATGGACCCGCAACACAGAAAAGCCAATCACTCCTAGGCACAATATTTCGATTATCTAAATATTTTTTTGCCGTAGGACTTGATAACACCGATATACACTTCTCTGGTATCGCAGATATTTCTTTTGGTTGTGTGGGCGTATCTTCAATAAAATCAAAAAGTTCCTTAGTTGCACGGCCTTTATAGTGGCACTTGAAACATAAAAATAGACGTTTTTGTGTATTGATATACAATTTCATTTTACCCTGACATTTAGGGCAATCGGTCTTTATCTCAGGACCACTTCTATGGTGCGACTGTTGCATTATTACCTCCAAAATCTGTATTGAGAGCCCGTAATGCAGCTTGAATATCCGTATGTTGTGTGGCTGACATTTCTACCTGATCACCATCATGCATCTCAAATCTAGCTAACGGGAACGTACACCGTACAGTACGCTCCTGCCATTTCCGTGAACGCCGATTCTTTTCTACCCATACACGTGCCCTATCAGGGTATTCATTTTCTGATTGATTAATCGATACCACAATATCCGCAATAAATAGCTTGTCGATACTCTCATTAGCATGACTTCCGCGAACTGTAGAGGCTTTAAGACCTTCGCGATTAACTTGAGATACAGTCCAAATTGCAACATCACACTCACGAGCTATCGCACGTAATTTAATGTAAATGTCTTTAAGTTCTAGTCTCAAATCACCGCGCTGATTAACTTTCATAATGTCAGCATAGTCAAGGTATACAACATCAAGCTGACCATGTAACATGTGGAACTGATTGATAATCGCCGGTAACGTATTAACATCTAATGAACCTGTAGGAAACTCTTGAACATAAATCAAACCCCGATGTCTAGCTAATAATGCATCTTTTTGTGCACGAATCTCATCAGCCCTCGTAATTAAATCATCCATTGGAATGCCAGTAATGTTAGCCTCTAATCGATTAAATACCTCAAGTGCTGACATCTCTAAAGAAATGAAAAGACCCCGCTTACCAGCATCGGCACCATTCTTCATAAACTGCTGCAGGAGCATACTCTTTCCGACATTATAACCACCAAATACTACGCCTAATTCCCCTATACCTAAACCACCCCGCAGATCATTGTCTAAGGCAGGAAAACCCGTGGCTATTTTCTTTTGAGTATGAAAAATCTCGCGATCTTTAATCCGGGTATCAATGGTATCAAAAAGTTCTATAGGCGGTTTACTTAAAATTGCCCCAGCTAATTTAGCCTGTTCAAACTCATTAACAATAGCTTCTATTTGTCCCTGCTCCACAAGTATCCCAGACTTAGCAATTGCACTCCGCATAGCTGCCATCTTAATAAACGCTGACACTTCACGTTTGATATACGCCGCATCCTCGGGCAAGCCGGCTGAAAATACTTTATAAGCCGTTTCACCAAGAACTGTATATGTTCTTTCATCTATAATGTCTTGACGCTTTTTAATCTCATTTGCAAACGCTTCAAAACTCGGTGCAGTACTAAACTCGGTATAGAAATCCTTTAGAATCTTGAAGTATAATTTATTGTGAGGTTTAGCAAACAAAGCCTCTTGCATATAAGGCATAATAGCACAGCCGAACATTTTATCTAATGTCAACAAAGTCAATACCTTGTCTTCAATAACGGCTGAAGGTACCTGGACATTCGTCACAATACAACCCCCTCATGATGAATCTTATTAACAATATCACAATTCTGTTTCCACACAGTAACACGCTTCTTTGAACGTCTTTCAAACGTAGCACCATCTCGATGTATAAAGTCAAAAGCTAACACTTCTTTATCTGAACCTCCTCGCATAGCGCGTCCTAAAAGTTGTACAATTCGAATTGGCGATCTATTACCAGACGCATTAATAATTACACCAATGTCTTGTGTATCTATAGATTCTCCAAACACCTCCGTACAGATAACTACACGCCCTTTAATATTTTTAAGGATCATGTCTCTATCTTCTACAGACGTATCCCCATGCACAAAAATACTGCCAGGAATTAACTGATTTAAGTTATGCCCATGCTGCAACCTCTCTACGTAAATGAGCACAGTCTTTTCCTGAAAACGTACAGCTATCTTAGATATTATATCATTGACCTCAGTGTTATTAACAATCACGGTATCATAGGCCCCGACCCCTTGTGCATTATACGGCAGCTTAATATCTATTAAACCTACAGTTGTCGATGGCATACCTAATTGCTCTTTAATCTCTTCTTTTGGAATCGTGTAATAATCAGAACTAATCACGGCATCTGTTAACATCTCTAATCCATCTGAACGCCCAGTAGGCGTACCAGTAACGCCGAATCTATAATAAGCATTAGTAGCATACTTTAGAATTTCTTGGTATGTCGCTGCTGCTGCGTGATGTACCTCATCAATCATAATTACTTCATACTCATGTAATGGTAATTTCTTAGCCGAGGCATAGGTAGCAATTGTAATGTAATTTTCATCTCTGTGCTTACCTCCGACAAGACCGATATATGCCGGATCAATGAATAGCCCAAGTTTATCTTTAATTTGTACCATGGGACTTTTAGAGCCTACTAACACTAAAGTCGAACGACAATAATGATGTATGAGAGATCCCATCATAAATGTCTTACCAGAACCCGTCTTACCAACAATAATGGCACGAGCCTTCTCTTTTGCAAATTCAACAGCCTTTGTTTGAAAATCAAATAACTTTGGCGGCTCCAATAGCCGAATATCCGCCCTGGCGGGTAATACATCTTTCTCTAAAGGTGCACGCCGAGTGTCCTCTACTGTAATAGAAAACTTTTCACCAAATACTTTCAACGCAGTAGGCACTAATCCCGTAGGCATCAAATTACCTTGAATAAGTCTTACAGGTTCCCAACGTTCTTTTGCCCAACGATTGAAAAAGATACGATCCTTACGTAACACGGAAAAATGTTCATTTAATGCCTGTATTTGATCCCTAGAAGCATCAACAATCATTGCATAACTATTGTCCAACAACAACCTCATCCGCGTATTCTCCTAAAAATAGCCATATGTAATGGTGCTCGAGGAAACCTCCAATAAGTGGCATGATAGTGCTGATTCACAATAGGATCAGTAGTAAATTCAAGAATGGTAGGTGTTTTCTCTGTAGATACAAATGGCCGTTTAAGCACAATAATTGTTTTCCATCTCTTTGCAAGTAATGCAATATTCTTTTCATGTGTAAACTCTGTCGACGGCTGAAAATAACTATGTGCACCAGATACTACATCTGTGCCGATAATCATTTGTGTAGCTTTTGTTGTGTGTCTAGTATGCGTAGGTACATACTGTGGAGTAGCTATGGATTCCTTTAGATATTCAAAAGCATAAGGCCACAAACCATCTAACCAAAAGACTTTAGAACTATTTCCAATAATATGATACCGCAAAAGGTATAGTGCGGCCTCCTCCGTGGACGGTCGATGTAATTTCCATATAAACTTAGTGTATGTCGCAGCCGACGATCTTTTAATGTGATAAGTCTCTTCTAGGATACGATGAATTTTTTCTCTAGGATATGTTTCACTAAAAACAAGTCTACGACCTGCATCTGCCGTAGAATAATAAGGAATATCACTTTCAGAATCTTTACACTTATTCTCAACCGGCGTATCTATATAACAAGGAATGTCTACCATGCAGGATCTGCACCGCCATCTATCGAAGCCAAAACGTAGATAACATTCAGGTATATTAACTGTAGGTACATACGCCATCATACCTCTCCCAGATGGACATAATTAACATCCATCTTTGAACGTAATTGAGAATTGTGATGCGTAATAATAATCTGTTCAAAAGGTGATTCCTGGAGCATCTCTAGAATACGTGACATATGCTTCTCATCAATAGAATCGAATGCAGAATCAAAGATGATAATAGGGCAGCATCCGAATCTAGCTTCTGAAACTACCTGAGTCAAAGCTACTCGTAAGATAGTACATACTAAATCACGTTCACCACCTGAGAGCGTCCAAATACCTCGACCATCTACTAGCATGTCAAATGATTCAGTAAGATCAAATTTACGAAATCTGGTATACGCAATAAGATATTCAGACACAATAGTACGTAGACGATTAAAATATTTGACCAGGATATGTGATAAGAATTCTTTCAAATGATTTCCTAGATCCTTTATGGGCAATTGATTTGTATATTGAATCCATTGCTTCTCAACGTCAGTAGCCATTTGTTCTAATTTAGAAGTACGTAATGCAGCTTGATAACAAGCCTCAGGATCTTCTATTTGCGTAAGTACATCACCAGCATCCGCCAATATCTCAGCTCGTGTTTTATATCGTGCCGCAGTAGCAAAATTATCCCTATGCGACGCTAACTTTTTAATCTCCGTGTGCACACTGTTCAATTCAGTTTGAAGCTTACCTATATCCGTAGTTAACTGTGTTTTGACATCTAAAGGTATAATACTCGAATAACAAATTGGACATTCAGTAGAGCCATTTGTATTTAACTCTTTACAAATACCTTCTTTAAGTCGCAAGAACCTGGTAACATCTCCCAAACGTTGATTAGCTGCTTGAATAGCATTTGTAACTAATTCTAACCCTTGACGTGCTTTAATAGGATCTACAGATAGTGTATCTGTTTTCGATAATTCTTGACGTACCTGAACAGCTTTAGATAACGAAGATAACGTGGCACCATTAGCTAACTTCTTATACTGGTCTAACTCTTTTAATACAACTTCCACTGAAGTAGCTGGTGGTTGTAAACCTACAGTTTGAGTACAAAGAGTTTGAATAGTATCTGATACTGATGCTAACCCCAATAATTCAATAAGTACTTTACGCCTCGCAGCATTCTTAATAGTAGCAATATTAGACACTGAACCCTGAGGTGCTACAAAGACATTTAAGAAAACATCACGATGCCCGAATACATCTGCGAAGTGTGAGGATATCTCAGTAGTCTTCCAAAACTGTCGGCCATCAGTTAATTCTAATGATGAATGTTTAGGTGTGCGTTGAATAGTGAATGGCTGTGGAAATGTACCTTTAACAACTATAGCAGATTGCCTGCCAGGTAAAATTTCTTTAACCTTACCACGTAAAGCACCTGTACCAAATAAAGCAAAACACATGCTTTCAATAGTGGTAGATTTACCAGCACCATTAGGGCCTAATAGGCAGGTAATGCCTTTAGGTAAAGGAATTGTAACATCAATACCTCTAACTCTGCGCAACTCGATTGAAGTAAACATAGCATCCCCTCAGGCCTAAATTTCAGTAAGATTGCCACCCAACACTTTTAAGCCTCTTATCACTAAATGTTCCCGATCCTTCTTATTACAAAAATCGATGTACTCTTCTCTTAAAGTACTACCTTGGATAGTTACTACTTTACGTTCTTGCTCTACAGGATACCTTACAACTTTAACGTGTACAGCATGTTCCGCAACTGCCTGGCGTATCTTTTCTATCTCCTCATGAGAACTGTCAACAGTCTGGATACGCACAATAGCATTACTAAATTCATCAAAAGGTCTTTCCCAGGCCTTCTTATCTCGCATGTCCAATGTAATGAAGTCTCGTGCGAAGACAGGAACCAAAGTGGTTTCTACTGCGTCTGTAGAGGAGATTTTTCCATGAATGAAGCCAAATTGCTTCCCTTCTGTGCCAAACGTTAAAGAAGTTAGATTTCCTGGATACTGGATGTTTTTCCGCTGCCAATGATAATGTAAGTCACCTAATGCACAATACAAGTACTGATCCGCTATAAAAACTAAACGTTCTGTAGTATATCGATACTCAGGTGGGCCATCTAATTGACCATGCGTCAATAAGATATCTGCAGGTTCAAAATCATATGGTGAGCCAATATCAGGAGCACAGTAGATCGATATATCCCCAATCTGATGGATACCTGGCTCTGTATAACAGAAGACATTATCCCCATGCAGAACTTCTATAGGTGATATGCTATTGATAGTCGGCCGTTCATGATTCCCCATAATTATAATGCACGGACACGCCAGTGTTCTAAGTGCATTAGCCATAGCATAGGCCGCTGGTTGAGGTGTGTTCGAATCAAAGAGATCCCCAGCAATCAAAACTGCATCTACTGGGTTATTGCGAGCATAACGAATAAATTCTTGCCACGCGGTGTATACATCGTTCTCGCGCAGATTGAATTTACTAACAGCTTCTGTTTTATCGTAAGCTCTAAACCCTAGATGGACATCTGCCACGTGTAAGAAAGTAAAACTCATTGTACACCTTCCTATGCATCATCATACGTAGCATAAGAAGTTGCAGTTTCCCACACAGTGACCTTATCAACAAAAACTCTATCTGTTACTAAACAATCGGTTGCTACTTCATAGAGTCTCTTGGAGATGTTTTCAGCCGATGGATTACTGTTGAATACATAATGCTTTTGATCAGTTGCTATTAAGAAATCCAACATAGGTGCATCAGCAGCGTGTACCTTGAACGCGTGATCCCAGTGTTCATCAACCCAACATTTAATCTTGTCTTTGACAACTGTAAAGTCTTCAACAAAACTCCAGTCATTCAATGTCGCAGACGAAAGATGAATCTCTGCCCGATAGGAATGGCCATGCACATATTTACACGCATGTGGATAATTTGTTAATCTATGGCCAGCTTCCCACCGGATTTCCTTCATTATCCGGTATGGCATCCCTACTCTCCTTTTTTAGACTGCGGTCCTAAAAGCTCTGCCAGATTCTTAGGTGCTGCCGCTGCAGGATTGAGCGGTTCCTTTACTTGCTTAGGCCTGGACGCTACAGGCGTATCAGGTGCTTCTGGTGCCGCAGCTGGAGCTGGTACTTCTTCTTTTGGCTTGCGTGCTTTTGGAACAATGACCCCAACCTTTTTCAGCTTCTGATAAACAAAGGCTTGCTGACGTCCGTGCTCTTTTGCAATCTTAGCAACACTAGATCCTGCTTTTCGCATCTCGATCCATTTATCGAGTTCTGCCTGCTCAACTTTACGTCCACGAGGGGGCTTCGCCGCTGCCGGCTGTTCAGGCGTCGGGGCTTCCGCTGTCATAAAAACCTCCACTTTGTAGAAAAGAAAATGCCTCTAAAAAACTATCCAACAACACAACATTTACAATTTCTGTCACTACAACACCTTGGCCTATATCATTATCTATTTTTGCTATAGGCACTGTCATCATAGGTACAGGCTTCGCCAAATTTTCTTCCTCTGGTAATTCTAAACTCTCCACAGCTTTTATAACATCAGCCATACGAAACATAGCAAATGATGGGCAATGATTACGTGTAAAAATAAGTAATGGACATTTTTTAACTTCAGCCGCCTTAGCTGACGTTTCATCCCACCAGGCTCTAATTGGTCCAAGACTATTGAATAATTGTTCTAAACGCCAACTCTCACGATTACGACATTCTACATAAAAGGGAAAATCTTTTACCTCGCCCTTTAATACCGGGGATAATTGAATGTCCCCTAATGGCATAGCTGACCAACCCCCGCTCATAGGCGTAGGCCTTAAACTATTGGCGTTCCTATATATCCATTGGGAGAGTTGCTCGGCACAAGTGCGCTCAAATCTCTTCCCTTTACGTCTTTCCATTAATCCCATATCTAGCTCTATTTTACATAACCGCAAAGCATTTTAACAGCGCTTTTAACGTAAATAATCTCATTCTAAGCGCGATGTCCGTAATAATTGATTAGGATTAAACACCTGTAGTTTTTTCCCATATATTTATGTGTAACCGGGGTGAAAATCTAAATCCATGTTTCTTACAAGCATCTACGACTGCGATTGAATGTGTATTCACATCAGCAGATGTTGTACCTTCAGGCATTAGAAATACACGACATCGGGATATATTAAAAGGTTCAAGATATTTTTTGATCACTTGATCAACATCCCACGGGAATGCAATAACAAACTTAAAGTATGCATTTGGCTGTTTACTGAACCATTCTAATACCTCAGGCTTAAATCGCTTTTCTTCAGGATCCCCTGCAGTATCTAGTTTCGGGCTAACCGTATAATGTGATTTACCATCTTGCATATAATTGGCAATGTGTTCTGGTGCTATTGTACCATTAGTCTCAATTTCCGTATACACAGGTTTAGTGACCTTTAAGAATTCAGCTAATTGATTCCGTTGTAACAAAGGCTCACCACCAGTAACCACTAAATTAACATGAGGTGTATGAAGTGTATGTGGAACCGTTGGGGTAAATAACCGGTCATAGATACCCTCATCTTGATAAAACGTTTTAATTTCATCAAATGTCATACGCTTACCAGTCTTCCATACTTCTGTAGTATCGCAACCAGTAATACCCCAAGCATTACAAGTAAGATTACAAGCCGTGAGACGTAAAAATGCTGCGGGCATACCTGCTGTAAGCCCCTCACCCTGAATACTGTAGAACATCTCACTAACTTTTAATGAATCATGCTCGCTTGAAGTCTCTACCATTAAACGCCACCCTTCGTAGAATATTTATCACCATAGTCCACTTTAGATATCACCTGCCATAATTTACATGAGCGAGGTGGCGTTTCAAATTGCCACTTAGATAACTGATACTGTGCCTGCAGTAACATAGCTTCAGCTTTTCTTACATGCGCCAAACCTGCATCAATAACTTGTTCCGCCATTAAAGGTTCGCCTGCATCGAGCATGGTAGCGGCCCTATTTGCATACTCGCGTACTTTGTGTTCAAATGCCAATCTTGGTAATTGTGGCATAATATGCCTCCTTATAAAGGAGAAGGTTGGTGCCGTAAAGCATTTTCAAGCCTTACGCACACCAACCTTCGAGAGAGGGTTAGATAGGATTATGACATGTGGAACACGTCTGTGCATGCGATTCAGCTGTAATAGAATCCGCAAGGCCTACAAGTCTATCAGAATGATTGTAAGCTCCGGCATCTTCTAGATCACGTGCAGCAGCTGTGATCATGTTGATCACATCATAATAACTACAAGGCGTTGGAAGTGTAGGTACAGCATCAATCAACGCAGCAATAGTTTTCAACGGCAATCCCCTACGTTCTCCCATGCGCTGCATCATCACAGCAGGATTTGTTACACGCTCATTTTCAGTGCCAACAAATTCATGGGCATATGTTTCCTGGGCAAACTCTAAACAACGCCTACCCTGAAAACGAATAACAGGCAACATATCACGAGTAGCCATAGCTTCAAATTCACGATCATACACAGTACGACTCATGCCATTTGAACAAATCAGCCGATTCAAATATGCAGCTATATCAATACTACTACCAATGTTAACAAAGAGACCTGAATTAATTATGTCACCGGCCTTCTTTGCCTGCGTCTCATGTGGTGATACAAGTGTTATGCGTGTAGAACCATTAACAGAACACTTTGCACCAATCCACTCATTAGACAAGTGACTTACTTCATCAAATACCTCAAGGGCGCCGATAGGATTAGCAACAGCTGGAAAAATGCGGGTCATTTGATCACCGCGTGTTGCGATAGATACCTGCGCATCATGGCGTTTAACACAGTAATCGAGAATTGATTTATTGAGCTCGGCGTTATCACAATCCTTACGCAAGAAAGTAACAGGCACGCGCGCAATATCCAACAAATCACTAATCGCCTGCTTTGACAACGAAGTATCTTTCTTCTTAAACGACCCAAAGAAATCTGTATCCGTAACATTAAAATTAATGCCGGATAACGCAACAGTATCAAAAGTCTCAACACCATCTGCTAAGCGCTCTCGACAATCTGACATCGACAACAAATCCTTGCGTTTGACGGGTACTGTGCCAGTGGTCATTACAACCTCCCCTAAAAAGTAGAAAAACAAATTGCTTCTAATTTAATAAATGAACCCGATGGTAGTGACTTCCCAGATATATCCATAAATTATGAGGCTGAGTAGAATGCTTGAATGCCACCACCGGGGGCTGGGAAATCACCCTCTATCATAAATCCCCTTACAGCAACCCCCCTATAATCTCCCGGAGCTACTGTTCGAGGTTCATCAGTTTCAAACTCAAAGCCAGAAACATTAGTTGGTCTATACTCAGTAGCTGGTGTTCTTACTGGAAGATTCGCTTCAAACTCAAAGCCACTTACTACTGGAGCATTAACTATATAATAAAAAATATCTGTAGCCAGATTTGGCCCCGCTAGAGTTGTGTAAGCCCCTGCGCGGACTCGAATGGTACAGTCTCCGTTGAAACCTGCAGTGGGGGTGAAGGTTGCCGTATAAGTTGTTCCAGTACCTGCAAAGGAAGACATGACTCCGTTGGCTGCTGTGATATCCCCAATGGTGAAGTTCATAGTTGCAAGAGAAGATACGAAGGTCATCGACAATGTAGGGGTGGCAGCAATAGTAGAGACTATTGGAGAAGCCCCTTCTGCAGCCGTTATTGTCATTGTAGTAGGAGGCATTACGCGTTATTCCTCAAAGTTAATTCTATCCCAAGATGGTAAACACTAGAAAGATTGAGATTAACGCCGCCGGTATTATAAGGTACTTCAGAATACGCACTCCATGTCGGTACATTATCTGGAGATGTTCTTACTCGGAATGACCATACATCAGGAAGAGATCCTATCGAATAAGATACAACAGAGGTATTCCAAGCAGAAAGAAAATCCATATAGAATCTTTTAACTTCACGCTGAGCACCGAAGTTAATATCAAAAACAGCCGTACCAGTTGTTTGCCCAGCTGAAAGAACTAAATTATTACTTCCGTCTAATTCACAATCTGTAAATACCGCCCCCGTCCAAACAGCCGAATCTGCAATCTGGCTTACACCTTGTATCGGATACTCATCCCATGCGCCTTGTATAAGACTACCGACTGCTATTGATCCATTTACCAAGCATGGAGAAGTTGGTGAAAGTCCATAGAGACTCGTCGCCTCGTCTACAAACAGCGGATTTTGAGAGATAGAGTTCACGTCGGGAAGGTTCGCTCCGGTATCAACGGCCTGCCACGATGCGAGATCCGTATAAGTTGTAACGGCTGTATTCTTAACGTACTCCTGGCAATTGCCAGTCGAAAAATCAATACAGTTATAATCTAATGTCCAAGCTCCGTTTGAAGATCCATATCCTGTATGACAGATGGTATCGGCAGTCCCTATCAATTGAAGGTGAGTCGTGTTGTTTCTGAATATGCAATTCTTAACGTGCTGACCAAGCCCCAAACTAGCACCCCCGCCATGGATGCCAATAGTAAGCCCCTCGAAGGTACAGTTGTAGATATCGGTTCCGTAGCTATGAGTCGGGTTTCCTCCAGCATAAAATCCATACGCGGAGTTCGTGAACGTACAGCCTTGGATGAGGCCCGCGTTGTCTTGACCGTTGGTATTTAACATACAACCGTGCGACGCGTAGGGTTCATCGAAATGACAGTCGTATACCTTGCCAGTCCCTCGTTGTCCCGTCTTTATTCCAGCAGTAGTATGATTCTTAAACTGAAAGCCCGTATATGAATGTGTGTAGCTATTGTTATCAAAAATCCCGTAAGAAATAGTACCCTGTCCATCCATGACGGCGAAGTCATCTGCTACGAATGCGTTGTACCGCCCAGAGATCGGATCATACCTCTCAGTAAAAACACCTGCACAATGAACCGGACAAAAGTCCCAACTCGCTCCGAAATCTCCCTGTGCGGTCTGAGCGATATTAAATCCTGCCAGTGTCTTAACCGCTGTTCCCCACGCTAGCCCGTCATTAGAATCATTGCCGTTTCTAGCATCAACATAGTAATCAATAGTAGCCATTACAAAGCCTCCTCAGGATAGTCCCTACCTATCTCTGCTGCCCAGCCCGTCGAGGAGGGTAAGTCTCTGTAATTCGGGATTTCGGTAAACTTATAGCCCACCGAAACTGACGATCCTTCGGCAGCGATTACACGGGTCATACCCTTTACTGCTCCAACCGGTTCTGTAATCGGCTCGGTTGAAAGAACGGTATAGACGTAATCCGGAGCGTTGATGATCTCGTCGTAATGCTCTGTAGGATAAGGCTGCTCACTCATGCTGTAGTCCCTCTAATCTGAATTGTTAAATTTTCTCCGGTATCTCCAGATCCAATCTGGTCTATATCAACTGTAAGCTGATCATTCTTAACCAGGCCTGGAATATTTGGCACACCACTTGTAGCAGCCGTACCACCATCTGCAATTTGTGGACGTCTTGCCGGATCTGTAAATATTGTAGTCCCACCCTTATTAATATCTATGATAATTGCAGCCCCGGTGGGTGCGGCTTTACATTCGACGTAAACTTCTTCAATCGTAAAAACACCAGAAGGCCTAAAAGGAAAAGCCAAATTTGTGCCCACCTCTAATGCCCCAGCAATTGTAAAACAAATTTGACCTCTCTGATTAATCCCACCTTCTTTTGTAATTTGGACTACATTACCACTTTCATCCTCTGCGTACAATTCATTGCCGCTACCGAGATCCTTCCAGTATACGAAGCCAGTATCAATTATAGCGACAGGATCGGAATCTACATCTGTTTGACGTAAAGGACTTAAACCAAAAGTTACGTCTGACATAATACTCGCCCCCTATTCAACCCAATATTCAATGCGCACCATACCCGTAGCAGCTGCTGACGTAGTGAAATTAAGATTCTCCCCTACAAGCCCCATAACTTCACGTTGATCAAGAGTAAGACCTTGAATGGCTGGTGTAATAGGGTAGATCACGGTTGAGCCGGACTTAATAGTCAAACGAACAGCAGTATCACTTAAAAATTCCATATTTCTAATACTGATCCGTTTACCCGACTGTGCAGCCACAATTTCTTGATCCGTAATCGCAGCCGCCGTAAAACTTAAACTTGCGGGGAGTAATCCATAATATGTACCCGGACTTGCCATACCTACCTCCTCTAATATAATGGGGGATTACGCCCGGGATGCTCGCCGAAGAGGGGAAGAATAGGTAGCCGGACGTAATCCCCAAGAGAGACAATTTACTACAAAGAACGACTAGTTGCAGAAGTGTCTGTAATGACTTTAACAGATTCACCTAACTTCTGCATTGCCTGGTTCAATACCAATTTCCAAGCTCGATCACAGGCATTTTCAGGAGTTTCGTCTTTATGCAAGTCTGTAGAGTAACTTACTCGCACCTCGACTGGCTCATAATCACGCGCCTGGACTTTCGCGGAAAAAGACATTTCAATGCGATCACTTTGCATCATACACCTTAACTAGTATATACAGTAAAGTGGGATAAACTCAAGGGATAAACCCTTACCGCTTAGCAGCCTTCTTTTTCTTCTTTTTAGGGGCTGCACCGTTCGGAAACTGCTTTTTCCACCGCACAATCATCTGAGGATAAATGTCGTGTTTTTCTGCAACAGCTGCCAACGACTTTTTACCCTTCGCATACTCACGAACAACTTTCGCCTTGAAAGCATCAGTATACTGATTGTTGGTGCGCTTTTTCTTGGCTTTCTTTTTCGCCATACGTCCTCCTAATTCGTGGCTACCAAATTCTCGACAAGGTTAACTGTCCCGTCGACATTAAAAACAAACTGTGGATCATCTACAAGCGCACGAAGAATCTCAACTGCTTCCTCCGAATACGGACTAGTTGATACTATGTCAGAAATAATCCGTAACTTCACCTCGGGTGTTTGCACATGAGACGTTTGGTGTGTTGTTGCTTTTTCCACTATCTCTCTCCTCTCTGCTAAACTATCAAATCAAACGTACAGGTAACTACTTCTTCGTGGATTTCTTAGCCGCATCGAGGTGCTTGACAATCACCTTATGACTAACGGTGACGACTTCGAAACCGTTCAGATTAGCAACGGTGCGTTTGATTGTAGAATAAGCAGACTGGCGCTGTTCCTTCGGGAGTTCGATCTTGAGCTCTTTGACAACTTCGGTCAAGAGACATGCTTCGCCCTGTTTGAGATTATCAGTAAGATACTCACTCACCTGCGTCGCATACTCACGATTACGCGTATTAACTCCGGGAACCTGACCAGCTTCGAGATCCTGAACTTTGAATGTGTTAACCATCGTTTCTCCTTTTTGTCGATACACTAGCACCGACTAATAAAAAACTAACCCACAAAATGACAACAAATAGACGCCATCCTACTTCTAATTCAATTACATCCAGAAACATCACCTCCTCCAGACAAAGATGTTAAATCATCAAATACCAAAAACCGTTTAAGTTCACGACTATACAATAACCGCAATTCATGATGTTGCCGCAGCAGTCTGTGCATCTCTGTCATAGAGCACTTATCACTTGCGTCTAATTCCATTAATGCGCGTTGAGGTGTGGGTGCAAGTAATGTAGTTGCTCTTGGTTTATAACGCCGCTTGATCAAATCATATTTTTTATATGATTTTGTAAGCTCCGGATCACCTTGGTATTCTTTCATCCACTTAGAAATCATCGGAGGCCATATACTATACTTTTCGCATAAAGCTTTCACGGGAATCCCACGAAGTCTGTCTTTAACAACTTGCCGCTTAAATTCATCAGTACGTGCAACTCTAGCCATCATGTAACTCTTAATATATCCCAATAATCAACCATGTTAATTGTTCTATCTACTGAACGTAAAAGTCTTGCAGGCGTTTTTGTACGATAACTCCAAAGCGTTACGGTTTTTCCCAAATCTTGCAAAGCTGCTGAAACGGGAATTAAATCTTGATCATGCGTCAATAAACAACACTCATCATAGTGCGAACTTAATTTTAAGGCGTGGCACGCAATGTTGACATCCACCCCTTTCTCTCTATAACCCTCCGGGGAGTCTCTCAACTCACCTAATATAACTCGCACTCCAGCAAACTCCAATCTATGAAAGAAATTTTGCTGAGGTTCTGGTACTATTGCTGGGGCACTGGTGAAGTAATAAATGCGAATAAGTTTCGATTCGCCCAAGTTCTGGTGCACTTTAGTAAGAGCCTCAAAATCTATCTTGTAACTCGGGTCCTGCTTTTCAACACATATAGACCGCAGCACATGAAAAAGATTTGAGCCATCTATAAACATCATTGACTTTAGCACATTTGACCTCATTTAATACGAACAATTAAACTTTGACCATCGTGCGTTAATACACGAAAGATACTGTGAGTACGTAAGTGCGTACGAATACGCCCCTTGTAATACTCCAAAGGCTTAGAAGGGAAGCGTTGTTGGATTTGCTGGGAGATTTGCTTTAGATTTGCTGCTTCCCCTCGTCTGCATAGTGTAGTAGTTAAGGTGGCTAAGATATCCTTATGGATCAACTCCAACTGAGATGGTTCAGGCTTGAAGTTCTCGATCTGAAATACATGTAATGCCATTACTTTCCCCCCTCTGTGTTAACGTGTTAAACAGTTTCATTTGCTTGCCAATCAACCGCAATAACAATTTTATGTGGAAAGTCAATGTTTGGGAATCCCTCCTTTGCAATATAAATATTCCTCACCACTTGCGTAGGAATGTTAGACTTGTACATCACAGTGTTCTTGGTAATTTTCCCAAGCTCCAATTCATTACGAAGCTTGCCCGACTGCATCTTAGTTAGCTCTGTGGGTTCAATTGTCATCTGGTTCTCCTAAGAAAAAGAAGTATATAAAATATGCACGACACCATAGTTAGCTGCCGAAATGATAGGCACCCCTTTCCCAGTGGACTGCGAAACACAGCTTCCTGGCTTCACCTGAGTCCGGGGTGCCGTACCACCGGAGAGAACGGAGGGAGTAGTTAATCTGCAATACGTACGACAATTGTAATTGGCTTTTCGTCTGGCTTGCCGTACTTCTGGATCTTAAAGCGTTTATCAGGTTTCAAAGCGTTTCTGCAGTAGTTATAGGCTTCTTGCGGTGTGGATAGACCTAACTCTTTTTGTACTGTTTTAGTTAGGTCGTAATATTTCATTGCCTCCCCTTTACTGTGTAAGAAACGTTCGGTGATCTCTCTTACTTTAGCAAACTTCCCTGTTCTATGTGTCTCTAAGTGTATACGACCTGCCTCCAGATCCTTAATGTTAAAAGTTTTAACAACATCTGACATAAACCCTCCAATACAATACGATATACTTTACTTTAACAAAAGATACATACACGTATATATACATAATCAATGTATATATACGCATATGATTGTAATTATAATATTAGGCAACAGGGGCCTAAGGGAAGAATAGGTGCGCAGGAATCAACAGGATCACTTGCACATAACGCCATCTATACATTCTTCTTCTCCAGATATTTGTGATGAATCTGATCCAGGAACTTACCCTCAGCCTTATCTACACATTCTAGCTCCCTGATGCGGATATCTTGTTTTTCAATGATCTTTTCTAAACCCTGTACTACATTGATTACAGATCGATATTTAGTAAGTAGTGGCATACCACTAGCCACCGCAACATTTTTACTTTTATGTTTCTGCTCCAGGGGCTTCAACCTACGCCTTGCGGCATTTAAGAAAGGTGAAATGTGTCGAGCAGTTTTGAATTCTGCAATGAACGCCTGCCTAATGTCAGGTGTATACTTGCCTTTAGACCGCTTTAACTGCTTCTGTAGAAACGTTATCTTAGTTTCAGACTTAACACTCATTTTTCCTCCGTAACAACAGGGGTTAATAAAGGTACTTCAACAACATCAGGGCACTCTGCAATTAGTTTTATCTTCCGTGTTCTCGACTCCTTTGCGGCTATATAACCCAAACCAAATAATGCCTCACCTAGCATTTCCATTTCTGTTGCGTTACCGGGTTCACCAATACGTACGTGCTGTGTTTGAAGCCATTGGCTTGCAATGTACAGTGCCTGTCCAACAAGAAATTGCCCTCTAAAACTTTTGAACAATTCAGAAGCCATTTCCACTGCTTCGGCATTGGATAATGCATCCCAATTGTCTGGCTTTGCCATATGCTACCTCCTCAAGAAAAAATTCTTATAATATAAAAAAGGGTCCCGATGGTAGTATCTAATCCTCAAATACCTGCATTGGATCCCATGTATACCCGCATTCTTCGCATCTATGTAAAGATGCATCGTCCGGGTGCGTATGATCTCCAGCCGTATCACAACTAGGACAGTAGGTCATGTTGATTTCTCCTGGCCGCGTTGTCCGCCTGACCAATTCCTATGCACTTTGTGTGTAAATTCAGTACTACGATGTGCATACCTACTTTGACAACAAGGTCCAATACGATTACCTGAATGCGCTGATTTGAACAATTTGCCACACATTAAGCATGTACGGTCTTTTGATGTATTCTGCATAAATTCCCCCGTCCCTATTATATTGACACTTGATTCTCACTCCATTCTCTAAGACGCCGCGATAACTTACCAGATTTCCATTCCCTAAATGCTGCATAAATTTCCGGAAAACCTCTTTCAAATTTAGCTAAATTTCCCGAATCTGCCTGACACATTGCATCTAACAATTTCGTATAAAAACCGCCACCACGCTTAAACTGCCAATCAACAATCAAAGTACGTTCTTCTGAGGTGAATGGTACGTCTTCACCTCCAACAGCTAGTGTAGTAATCCATTCGTTTGTTGCGCCCATTATTGGGCCTCCTTTCGTAATTCATGAGTTGCAAGTCGACTAACAATACCTCGCGTAGCATAATCTTTACGCACATTCCAAAAGTTACGTCGAGGTGGAAATGCTAAACCCTCCACAGTACCAGAAACTACTTTACCGCGTTCTAACCATGTTACTCTATCCCCCTTACTGATTTTCATTTCT
>PVBE011466549.1_pt1 | contig 25042 bp, 28 predicted proteins | sample 1631181 | NCBI WGS metagenome assembly PVBE01 (sample SAMN08397723, study PRJNA350692) | Marine metagenome, whole genome shotgun sequencing project. | isolation source: water | place: Pacific Ocean | collected 2012-04 | reverse complement strand
TAATGGTTCTCCGTCACCTAATGATATCTCTATACAGCCTAACGAGTTTAGCTCGTCTATGATACTTTTTAGTTTTGGAAGTGGCATGTCATTTGTTTGGCTAGAAGGAAACGAGCCATAACAATAAACGCAATTTGCATTACACCTATGAGTAATAAGAATTTCTGCTAATAAAGGTACAAACTTACCTCTTGATTTCATAATCTTAACTACTTTTGTAAGCTTATTCATTTTCGAACTTATTTCTCAAATTTAGTCTCCATAAGAATTAACGATGCTACTTTCTGGAATGTGAAGTTACTATTTTTTGAGAAATGGAGGGCAGCGAATTTTTCAAACTCTGGGTCTAGCTTTTCGTCATAATAAATATTTGATTTCCAATAATTACGGAGATCTTCTATTGTCGGGATAATGATATTATTGACGAATCTGTAACAGTTTACTGTGCTGAAGTTGTTTATAGCAAATGGAAGAATTTCATCTGTCATGAATGTTGTTGTTGATTTTTTTACTCTTTCTGAAAGGTCCATGAATTGGTAGATAAAATCAAACCATCCCTTATTGTTGTTTGAATAGGGTCCCATTATTGCTATACGTCCGTTTTGATTTAACATGTTATTGAGATTTTTTAAGAGGGCGTTTATGTCATTAGTATAGTATGCTGCATAGATTGATGTTATGATATCAAATTTTTGAGATGTTAGTTCTGGGTCTAGATTATCCATGTTCTGCTCAAGAAATTTTATTTTTAGCTGTTGTTTCTTGCTATTTTCTTCTGCTTCCTTTAGAGATTTGCCTGATAAATCTGCTCCTGTGCAAGCAAACTCTGTTTGGATTTCTTTTGCAAAAGAGAGAAGGTGATTGCCTGTTCCGCATCCCAAATCAAATAGGTTATCTTCCTTCTTTAGATTTAGTTTAGGGATTAGCCAAGAAGTTAGGTTTGCGTCTCCAAAGCTCTGGTTGGTCTGGATTCTGCAATCCAGTTCTTCAGTTAATTGAGATGATTCTTTTTCTTTCAATCTATCCACCTGATTATTTCATATGCTTCTGCAAATTCGAAATTGGCCATGGACCCCCTCAGCTTTGCAAGGTTTTTATCATTTCTTGGCTTCTCATAGCCCTTACTTGAGAATTGTGCAATGAGTAGCCCTTATTTTTTCTTTCAATATCTATCCTTATAAAATGATTTGGATTGAATTTCTTATGTGACCACAAAAAATCATGGATTGCTTCGTAGATAATTACTTTTTTAACAAAGAAGTTCTTGTCATGAGGCCTTAATGCAACTTGACATGCATTGAATATAGTTTGATGGTCCTGGTTGAATCCAGAATGAGGGATGTATATCTTGTCTGGCTGCAATTTGTTGATTGTATCTTCAATCTTTCCTATGAAATCAGTAATATTGAAGTGATTTACTTTGTTTTCGTAATCTATTTCGTATTTGAACCCGAAGAATTCAGCAACCGCTTTGATTTCCTTTTCCTGCTCTGAGACAGGGATCCTATGGTCGGGATCTGGTGGAAGCTTACTTTCATCAATACCGCAAAAGTAGACGTAAGTGTTGTCGTCTAATATTCCGCCACATCCTAAGACTTCGTCGTCAATATGCGGTGCGATGATTAGTTTTTTTACCATTTAAATACCTCTTTTAGAGGAGGTCATTATTTAGTTTAAATATTTTTTCTCTTCTAATGATGCTTAGATAAACACCATCAAATTTAAAAAAGAATATGTATTCACTCTGATGATGGTATCTTTAACAGTTATTACTCCCATGTATAATGAAGAGGGTGTTATTTCTGATACTGTTAAAGAGTTAAGGGATACTGTTTCTAAGGATTTTGAGAAGTTTGAACTGATATTTGTTGATGATGGTTCTGTTGATGATACATATAATGTTGTTGACTCTTTTGCTAAGAAAGATAAGCGGATAAAGGTATTTAGGCATAGGTCTAACTTTGGGAGAGGGGCTGCATTAAGGACTGGATTTAGACATGCTGCCGGTGAGGTGGTTGTAACTATTGATGCTGATTTGAGTTATAGTCCTTCTTATATTCCATTATTAATTCAGAAGATGGATGATAGCGGTGCTGATGTTGTTTTGGGTTCTACATTTATGAACGGAGCTAGGATGATTAATGTTCCTTTGTTTAGGGCATTGTTGTCTAAAATTGGAAATAAGGTATTGACCTTTTCTATTGATAAGAAACTGACTGTTATTACGTGTGTGTTTAGGGCTTATAAGAAAGAAGTTATTGATTCTTTAGATATAGAAGCTGATGATAAGACGGTGCATCTTGAAATCCTTTCTAAGGTTTTAGATATGGGGTATAAGGTTGAAGAAGTTCCTACTTCATTGAAATGGAGGAAATTTAGGGCTGATAAGAATAAGGAGAAGAAAAGGAAGTCCAAATTTAAGATTGGAAGTGTATTTACGCATGCTTTGTTTACATTTTCAGAGAAGCCGTTTTTGTTGCTTGGCTCTATTGCTTTTCTTATGATAGTTTTTGGATTGGGGATTGGAGGGTTTATTGTATATAGCTGGCTTGCAGATCCTCATGGGACTGGCAAAAGTGCTTTGCTTATTCTTATGCTGGTGTTGCTTGTAGGTGGACTTCAGGTATTGTTTTTTAATTTTCTAGCCGTGCAGAATAGGAATGTGGTTAAGAGAATGAATAGATTGCAAAGAGATGTTTTGTTGAAGGGTAAGGGAAGTAAAGACAAGTAATGACAAGTAAGGATGAGTAAGGACTAGTAAAAGTAAAGACGTAGGAGAACAAGACTAAGGTAATTGATTAAGAAAAGGTAATTAGTATGTCTTTTTCTGGGTTTGTGTTGTTTATCTCTAATTGGATGTTTTGTTGGGTGTGGTGTGTGCTTATCTTGTAGTTGCTCTTTATGTTTAGTTTTTTTGATGTTGGGATTGTTAGTTGGATGGTTTTGTGGCTTTTGGTTGTTGTTAAGATGTATTTTGTCTTGTTATTTTTGATAGTTCTTTGTTTTAGTTGGATGTTGCTTCTTTGATCCAGCCAATTGATGTAATCTATTGGGGAGCAAAGGTGAACGTTTTCTGAGACTGCCCAATCTAGAAGTTTTGAGTAGATTTTTGACCATGAGGGGTAATCTAGGTTATTGAAAACTCTGTTATGCCATACGACTGAGGCGCATCCTTGGTTGTTTTTTATTATTTTTAGTAGTTTTAGTGTTTCTTTCCAGACATTGTCTTTTGATTTTACGTTTCTGTCAAAGAAAATTCCGTCCATGATGATGAGAGGGAGTTCTGTTGTTTTGTAATGTTGGGAAGGGTTTTTTATTGGTTTGAATGGAAGACAGATTGATGCTCTGAAACCATTGATGTCTCTGAAGCCGTAGGTTGTATCATACCTCATGTTGTTTTCTTCGTAGATTTCGAAGGTTGAGAGAGTGGAGAATCTTAGGAAGTGTTGTCTTCCCCCTTGGATCTTCAGGTTTATGGTTGTTTCTAGCTTGTTTTTTTCTTCTGTCAACAGTTCTTGGTTGTTGAATGACTCGTAGCTTCCATGCAGAGCTATCTCTTTGTTGTTCTCTTTTAGGAGGGTGAATATTTCTTTGAGATTATCTGAGGAGATATCGTATCTTGGATTGATTATGCGTTCTTTTAGTGATTGCTGATTGTTATCTGTCTTTACGAAGAAGTTGAATGAGGATGAGATGTTGTGTTCTTTTTCTATTTCGATAATTTTTTTGAACTGGTTGTAGTCTGTGAATGAGAAGAGCTTTATGAATAATTGGAAAAGTTCTTCGAATGATGCACTTAGTCTTGCTTTTCTTAATAGTGTTGATATCCTGACTAATGAGTGTCGTAAATGTTTTAATCTGTCTATGGCGTCTTTTTTAATCCCATCTACGTCGTGGGTTAAGCATATTGTTGCTTGTGCAAAGTTTGGATGGAGTGGCTTTTCTATAGGGGTGGTGTTGTTTGAACCTACTAAGTTAAGCATTATCTCTTTTAATAGGAATATTGATTGGTTGATTATTGGCTGGGAAAAATGGTCTTTGTCAAATCTATTTAAGTCAGACAAGTGGAGGTTTTTGGAAAGTGAGTTTATGAATGTTCCATTCTCTTCAAGGTTTTTTTCGTGTTCTAATGATAAAAAGTAGATGATTGGCTTTATTATGTCGAAGTTTATGTTGATTTGGTTTAGATTTTTTTCTTTTTTTGTTGTTATTGGTGAGTCTGATGTGTCTTGTTCTGATCCTGATTTTGAGATGTTGATGAGTGCTTTGTGCTGTATGTTTTTTTGGGCCAGGGAATAGTTTATGATTAGGTCGAATTGATTTAGGTTTTTTGGAGGGATTGTTGAGAAGTTTAGATTTGAGAGAGTTCCTAATATTTCGAAGATGTATCTGAAGACGAGTTCTTCTTTGGTCGATATTTTATCAAGTAGTATTAAAATGTTCATCTTAGCCAAATTTTTCTAATTCTTCCATTATTGTTGTACTTGGTTTTTCTTTTGGCTCTTTTTTTTCTAGATGGGGATTGAATGAGTTTATTGCGTTTAGTATCTTTTCTTTGTCTGCTCCTACGAGGATGTTTGCTTTTTGGTCTATTGTGTTTGTCCATTCGGTTGTAGTTCTTAAGGTTATACAAGGTGTTGCTAATTGGAATGCTTCGTTTTGTATGCCTCCTGAGTCTGTTAAGACTTTTTTTGCGTTTTTCTGCAGGATGAGCATGTCGAAATAGTTTATTGGTTCTATGAGTTTTATTTTGCTGGAGTTTATTTTTTCGATATTGTTTGATTGTTCTAATGCTTTTTTTGTTCTTGGATGTGCTGGGAAGATTATTGTTTCGTTTGATTCGATCATTGCTTCTACTATGTTGTTTAGATTGTCTATGTTGTCAGTGTTGCTTTGGCGGTGGACTGTTGCTAAGTGGTACTGCTGAGGGTTTAAGTTTAGCTGGTTTAGTATGTTTGAGGTTGCTTCTGCTTTTTTTATATTATTTCCGAGGGATTCATCCATTATGTTTCCTATTACGTGGATGTTTTCTGTTATGTTTTCTTTTATCAGGTTTTGTTTGGATGCGTTGTCTGGGCAGAATAATATTGTTGAGCAGTGGTCTGCAATTATCCTGTTTATTTCTTCAGGCATAGTCTTATCGAAAGAACGCATGCCTGCTTCGATGTGGGCTGTCTTTATGTGGAGTTTTTTTGCTGCTAATGCTCCGGCTAATGTTGAATTTGTATCTCCGAAAATTACTACCCAGTCAGGCTTTTCTTTTATCAAGGTTTGTTCAATTTTTTCAAGCATAATTGCTGTTTGCTGCCCTTGTGGTCCGGAGCCTACATTTAGATTGTAGTTTGGTTCTGGAATTCCTAATTGTTTGAAGAAAGAATCTGACATGTTTTTGTCATAGTGCTGGCCTGTGTGGATGATTAAATGATTATGAATAGGGTTGTGATTGTTGTTAGAGTTGTTTGAGAAGGCTATTGATAATGGGGCTAGTTTTATGAACTGGGGCCTTGCACCGACTATGCTGCAGATTTTCATTTTTTTGGATTGTTATATAGTTACTAGAATGTTATTGGAAGCTTTGGATTGAGGTTATTATCTTGTTTATGTCATCTTCTGTTAAGGATGGGTGGACTGGTAGTGAGAGTACTTCTTTGCTTAGGGCTTCTGTTACTGGAAAATCTCCTTCTTTGTATCCTAGATTTTTGAGGAATAGGTGTAGTGGTTTTGGGTAGTAGATGTTTGAACCGACATCGTTATTCTTTAGGTGTTCTGCGAGTCCGTCTCTTTTGTTGTCTTTTACTTTTATTGTGTATTGGTGGAAGACGTGCTTTGCCCCTTCTTTTACTACAGGAGTTTGTATTAAGTCTAATTGTTTTAATTGTGATGTTAGCTTGTTTGCGTTTTCTATTCTTTTGTTTGTGAGATCCTGGAATTTTTCTAATTGTGCAAGACCTATTGCTGCTGCAATGTCAGTCATACGGTAGTTGTAGCCGATATTGTGGTATTCGTATCTTTTTGATTGTCCATGGTTACGAAACATTAAGGTTGATTCGATTAGATCCTCTGAGTTTGTTGTTACCATCCCACCTTCTCCGGTAGTCATGTTTTTTGTTGCATAGAAACTGAAACATCCTATGTCTGCTACGCTTCCTGCTTTTTTTCCGCCTAGTTCTGCTCCATGTGCCTGACATGCATCTTCGATTATTGGTATGTTATGTTCTTTTGCTATAGGGTTTAGAGTAGATGTATCGTAGATTTGGCCGTATAGGTCAACTGCTATGATTGCTTTTGTTTTGTCTGTTATTTTCTCTTTTACTTTGTTTGGGTCAATATTGAATGTGTTACTGTCTATGTCTACGAACACTGGCTTTGCTTTCTGCATGATTATTGGGGAAGCCGTTGCTATGAATGAGAAGGGAGTTGTTATTACTTCGTCTCCTTCTTTTATGTTTAGAGCGTTTAGTGCTGTATGGATTGCTGCCGTTCCAGAGTTTAGCGCTGCTGCGAATTTTGTGCCGCATAGATTTGAGAATTTTTCTTCGAATTCTTTTACTTTGCTGCCTTGTGCTATAATGCCACTATCTAGAACTTCTAAAACGTTGTCTTTCTCTTTTTGACCGAGATGTGGTTTTGATATGTTTATCATTTTCTTTTTTAGGCGGTTAGGATTAACCTTATCTCCTTTTATATGTGGGGAAATAAAGCTGTTTTTTAATTCTTTTTGTTTTGTAAGTTAGTTGTAAGTAAGTAAGGGGGAAATTTTATAAATAGTTGGTCAATATCTACCGAGTGATAAGGGGGCTTGGTTGTTGTAAGAGTTAGATGATAAAATGAGGAAGTATATAAAGAATTTTTCAGTATTCTTAGTGATTGGAGCTGTTCAATCAGTGTTACAGGTTTTCTTATTATGGGTGTTGATTGATATATTAAAATTTAATACGTTGATTATAACTACGATTGTGACTATTGGGATTTATGTTGCTAAATATTATGTTTATGTTTTTGTTGGGCTGATGAAGAATCAGTTCATGAAGTATAATGTCATTAATCTAGCCACAATGGTGGTTAGTATACTAGCTATATGGATTTTGGTTGATTTTTTTGGATGGTATGCTTCAATTAGCACAATGGTGCTTGCTGTCATCTTCTTGGTCTTGAGGTTTGTTATCTTCGATAAGGCCGGTATGGTGAATAATGTTTAAAATGCTAGAAGAAAAAGATGTAATCAAGCTTAATGACTCTCGCTATAAGGGGCTTGTTAGGATATATTTTAGAAAGGTTATGGAAACTATGATTGGTTTTGGCGGATTGGGGAATGAAGAAGGACTGATTCTTGATTTTGGTTGTGGTTCTAGCCCTCTTAAAAAGATATTGCCAGATAAAGATATTGTAGGGTATGACATAATAGATGAGTTAAGTGATGTTAGGGATTATTCTGCGCTTAGGCCTTCTGTGATATTTTGTAATGGTGTTTTTGTGTATTTAACTGAGGAGGAGCTTGTGAAATTGCTAGGTGATTTTAAGAAGATGAATAGTGATGCGAAACTTGTGGTTTGTAACTCTAAATTAAATCTGATTTCGAGGATTGGCAAATATTTAGTTAGAAGGGGTAAGGCTCATGATTCTGTCAAAATAGATTATAGGAAAATAAATAAGATTATATCAAATGAATGTAACTTATTGAAGAGGAAGGCTGTCTTTAATATGTGTGAAGTTAGTCTATATGAATTTAAGTAGATTTAACAATGTAGTAAGGTATTTTAAAAATGAGATTACGGCTAAAAAAAATAAAACCTCATTTAACATATATTATCCTATTTATAGTCATATTTTCATTTTTCTATGGAGCGTATTATAATTTAAATTGGATAGTTGCTCTTGAGCCGTTGACATTTTATCTTGCAAAAATTGAATGTTTAGGGGAATCGATGAAGACGTATCATGATATCTTTCCTTTGTGGAATCCTTACACTATGGGTGGGCAGCCTTATATTGGTGGACCAGATAATCCACAAATGACTTCAATAATTGGACTGCTGCTGCTGATATTTGATGGGTCAAATTACGTCTATACATTACTTGTGTTAATTGATCTGTTTTTGGCTGGAGTTATGATGTATTTACTGTTGATGTACTTAACAAAAGACAAAAATGCAGCATTCCTCTCTGCAATAGTCTATGTGTTTAATCCATGGATATCTACTAATGTTGCTGCTGCTGGCCTAACTACGCTGAATGTTTATTGGCTGGTTCCACTGCTTATGATTTTTGTGATTAAGGCATTTAAGAAAGATAATTGGGTGTTTAATTCTGTTATAGCAGGGTTGATATTTTCATTGCTCATCAGGTTTAGTACTGGGCTTAAGGTATTTCTCTTTGTGGCTTTACTTTTTGGAACTTACATAATAGTTTATGTTATTGGTAAGAATTTTCGGAATAAACTTATTAAGGCATTTTTTGTTGTATTGATTATTGTTGCAATTACATTTGGTACTAATGCGCAATTCATCCTTCCAGAAAAAGAGTTTCTTGATATGACTGCTAGAGGTCATCTTTCATGGGAGCAAAGCAGTGGAGGTAAGTTTCCTTTAAAGGACTTAATGTCATTTGTTGAGCCTTTCTATGAAGGCTGGCCCCAATTTAGAAGAGAGGGGGCTTCGAGGAATATTGGAATTGTTGCTTTTATCCTTTTTGGGTTTGCAGTTTTTAAATATTGGAGAAATAAAAAAGTATTGACTTTTTCTCTTGGTGCTTTGATATCTATCCTTATTGTTACTGGGTCGCCATTCTATTACCTTTTGTGGAAATATGTACCTCCATTCCATAGTTTTAGGCATACACACAGGGCTGCGGTTTTGTATATCTTTACAATGTCTGTTCTTGTTGGCTATGGTTTTTTGGCTTTACGTTCTGTGCTGAAAGAAAAGTGGGATAAACTTAATGATAAGATGATTTTTGTTGTTGTGACTTTATTGGTACTGCTCAATGTTGTAGTTTTGGGTATAAGTCCATATGCTATTGAGATAGGAGATATTACGCCTGCCTTAGAGAAAGACTATCTAATGCAGGAAGTGTCAAAAGATGAAGCTATCTTTAGGATTAAAGTCTTTGAAACAAATGGGATTGATTGGGGAACTGAATTTAGCTACCTTCGTTATGGAATAGGTGGGCTGTATGGAAATACTGGAATCTGGCTGACTGAGTGGATGAATGAGTTTTTAGCAGTTGGGTTGAGGCAGCGTGCAAAATTCTGGGGGATATTTAATGTGAAGTATGTCCAGTCATTAAGCAACATTAGTGTAGAGGGATTGGAGTTTGTAGAAAAATTTGAGAAATGTACTGAGTGTTACCCGGTAAATCCCAATCTTGAAAAAATGTTTGGGAACTATCTTTTTGAGAATAAAAAGTTCTTGCCTCGAGCATATTTTGTTGATGATTCGGTATTGGTTGTTGGCGAGGAAATTTCTAAGAGGCAGACTATCTTGCAATTTATGCTTGATGAGAATTTTGATCCATCCAAGTCAGTCTTTATTAAAGGTAAGGATATGCTAAATCAATATAGCTTTAGTGAACTTGAGAAGTACTCTTCTATTGTTCTTGTTAGTGGTTCTGTTGATGAAAATAGTGGAAGTATATTGAAAAGGTACGTTGATGGTGGAGGAGTGGTGTTGCCCGACTTATTAGGGGGAGAGACAGTTGTAACTGCCGATGATGTCAAGGAGATGTTTGGCGGCTTTAATGGAAGTTTGAGAGAGGTTGGTGATGAGAACTACATAACTCATAAGTTTGGAAGATATGAAGTTAAGGTTAATGGGAAGAAAGGCTTTTTAGTACTGAGTGAGAAGTTTTCTTCATTTCCCGGATGGATGGCTTTGGCTGATGGGAAGGACCTTGGTGTGATGAAAGCGGATGGTATGATAACTGCCGTTTATGTTGATAATGAGTATGATAGTGTGATGATGGAATATATGCCTCGAAGTGTGGTAATTGGTCGGAATATCACTGTTTTTACATTCATATTAGTAGGGATTTACTTTGCTTGGTATATTTTTGGTAGACGGAAGAAGGTTGTTGAGGGAGATGATGTCCGGAAGACTTAAAGAGCATTATCTGTATATCTCTATTATTGTTATAGTGGCTATCTTTTTGGTTAGAGAAGGTATTGGATTTTACAATGTGATGTATCCTGGTGATGCGTTAAGCCAATTCTTATCAAATGAGATTGTGATTAAGGAATCTTTTCTTCAAGGTGCTGTGCCATTATGGGATCCATTCATTATGAGTGGGACTCCCTTATTAGCTAAGGCTCAGTCTACTGTTTTTTCAGTTTATAGTTTGATTATGATATTGTTGCCGACACCATATTTAGCAACTACATTTAATTCGTTTTTACATGTTGTGTTATTAGGGTTGGGAGTTTATTGGTTAGGTTTGCTTAGTGGTTTGGAAAAAAAGTTTGCGATATTGCCTTCTTTGGTTGTTTTGTTGAGTGCTTATGTTGCTGTTGAGGTGTTTTTTGGTATATTCCAACTGATGGGGATTACTTACTTTGTTTATTTGTTGATTTTTGTCATTAAAGGTCTTCGTAAGAGGAACTTTATTGAGTATGCCCTTTTGAGTAGTGTGTTTTCTTCTATGATGTTCTTTTCAGGGGCGTTTGAGATGTTTACTTTCTCTTTTTGGGTTGTACTTTATGTGCTGGTGTTTAATCTGTTTGGTAAGGGGTTTAATAAACGGTTGTTGAAGTCATTCTTATTTGGAGTTGTGTTTCTTTTAGTTGCTGTTGGGCTGGTGTTTGTTAAATTATTGCCTGCTTTGGAGCTTGCTGAAATGAGTCAAAGGCAGGGAGCAACGTTTGATTTTGAAAGGTCTATTGGAAGTCATTTGAATATTAAGAATTCGTTTAATATGATTGTTGATGATAGGGCGTTGCCTAACTTGTTTAGTCATTCTGTTAAGGGAACTGATAGTTTGTCTATTGGTATTATTGCTTTTTTGCTGGTGTTAGTTAGTTTTGGGAATTTTAAGAAGAAGAAATATTTGTTTTATTTGCTTATGGGGGTTCTTGGGTTGTTGATGATAACTAGATCTCCTTGGAACTGGATCTTGTGGAAATATTTTCCGTTCTTTAGTAAGCAGAAGCATGTTATGAAGGCGAAATTTGTATTTTTGATTGTTAGTGCTATCCTTTCAGGGTTTGGGTTTAGGTTTTTGGTTTTGAAATTTAAGAAGTTTGAGAAATTAGTTTATGGTGGTGTTATTTTGTTGTTAGTTGTTGGTTCGTGGGGATTTACGTATGATATGGAGATTAAAGACTCTCGTCCTGAGATTGAAGGTAATTTGGTTATGAAGTTTATGAGTTCGGATACCGATATGTTTAGGTTTAAGGCTTACGAAACAAATGGGATTGATTGGGGGACTAATTATTACTCTAAGTTTTATGGGTTGTCTGATGTTTATGGTTATGAGAACCTATGGTTGATTGATTATATGCCGATGTTTTTGAGTGTTGCTAATCAGGATATGTCAAAGATGTTTGGAATCTTGAATATGAAGTACATGACTTCTATGAATGAGTTGAACATCTCTGGTTTTGAATTGGCCCAGAAGTTTGACGATCTGGAGTGTGAGTATGTTGAGGGGGAGATAAAGGATTTTAAAGGAATGCCTTCGTGTCCTGGTTATGATGTGCTTTTGAAGGCGTGGGGCCCATACTTGTATGAGAATACTGAGTTTTTGCCTCGTGCATATCTTGTTAAGGATTCTGTTTTGGTTTTAGGTGAAGGGGGTTTGCAGTTGGTTTATGGTTTGATGTTGGATTCCCGATTTGATCCTTTTAAGTCTGTGATTATTTCTGGTAAGAATAGTATTAATGATTATTCTTTTGATGACATTAAGAAGTATAGTGCTGTTTTCTTGGCTCCAGGTTCTATCGATGAGAATAGTGGCGGATTGTTGAAGTGGTATGTTGATAATGGTGGGTTGTTGTTTCCAAATGTTATTCTGGGTCAGAGTAGTGTTCTAGATTCTGATGTTACTAAGATGTTTGATGGTTTTAGTGAGGGTGTTTTGGTTTCGTATGTTCAAGATAATTTCAATAAGTATTCTGCTGAAGTTGAAGGTCCTGGTTGGTTGGTTGTTAGTGAGAAGTTTTCTATGTTTCCTGGTTGGGAGACTAATGTTGGGGAGATTTTCCGGGCTGATGGGATTATAAGTACGGTTTATGTTGAGCATGCTGGAGAGGTTGTTTTTGATTATAAGCCTGAGTCCTTTGTTTTAGGTAGGAATGTTAGTGTTGGGGTTTTAGTATTAATTTTATCCTATTTTGGATTCTTATTTTACAGGAGGAAAAATGAAACCTAATGTTAGTATGTTTTTTCCTGCTTATAATGAGAGGGAGAATATTGTTAAGTTGGTTAGTGATGCTAAGAGGGTGCTTTCTGAGGTTGCCAATGATTATGAGGTGATTGTTGTTGTGTATGAGGGTTCTACTGATGGGACTATTGATGTGGTTAGGAGTCTTGAGGATTCTCATGTTAAGTTAGTTATTCAGCCGCTTTCTAAGAAAGGTGTTGGTTATGCGAACATCATGGGTTTTGATGTTGCTAAGTATGAATATGTTTTTTATGCTGATTCTGATAATCAGTTTGATCTTCAAGAGTTTAAGAAGTTTTTGCCTTTCCTTAACTATGATATTGTTGCTGGGTATAGGATTGATAGGAAGGATCCATTCTTACGGATATTTACTTCTAAGGTTTATAACTTTATAGTTAAGTTGGTGTTTGGTGCAAAGGAACGGGATGTTGATTGTGCTTTTAGGTTGGTTAATAGGCGTGTTTTTTCTAAGGTTAGGCTTAATTGTAGGCTTGGTTTGGGGACTACTGAATTGCTTGTTAAGGCTAGGCGTGCTGGTTTTAGGATTAAGGAGGTTGGAGTTCATCACTATGCTCGGTTGAAGGGTAGTTCTGTATTTGAGTCTGAAGGTATTAATTTACCTAAACCAAAAGTAGTATTTGATCTTATAAAAGAGATGAAGGTGCTTTGGAAGGATTTGAAAAGGTAAATTAAATAAAAAATAAATAAATGAAAAAAAGGGAATTTAATAAAAAATAAATAACGAAAAAAACTAATCAATGAATAAAAATAAATTAAAAGAAAAATAAGAAAATGTTGCCAATGAAAAATTCTCAGTAAATGAAGTTAATTAAATAATAACGAAAAATAAAAATACTGCCAATGGAAAAGAAAATCCAATAAATGAAAATGGATTAATAAAGACGGGATAATGTTAGCAATTTCAATCGAAGTTATGGTGCAGTGAAATTGCAAATATTATCCTGTTTTATTTAAAAATAAAAAAAGTTTAACTATTGGTTTAAAAAATTAAATCGTATTGGGAGAATAAAAAGAATAAGTGTGAGAAGATTCTACCTTGGCTCAGCAGGAGGGTTTGTTCTCTGATAGTCCCTGACTAGATCGGATATTTCGCCATCTTTTAACGCTCTAATTCTATGAAGCTCTCCATGAACAGGTTCATATGCTCTTACATCAGGTCCTGAATAGAAAGATGCTCCTTTTCCTAATGCATAATACATATCTTCTTGATCAGCCGATTCAATAGAACCGAAGGGAGTACCAGATTCCTCACCTCTTACCCTCATTACAACGGTTTCTTCACAAACATTATCCAGTTCAGGATCATCATTAAGAGTAGTTGTTTGAAGAGCATAAATAATTGGTAGGGCCTGTCTCGTAGTTCCCATTAATGCTAATTTTCTTAGACGTAATTCCCTTTCAACTATGGCATTATTTGGTTTGCCCATTATTATCCCCCTGTAAAATTTATTACTATCCTATTTAGGGGGAATGCCCCTCCCCATATAAATATTATGTTATCGTGTTATTATTTGATGACCAATTTGTAATAGGGGAAATAACCAATAAAATAACTAATTTTATAAAATGTGAATAATTCTCTTCTTCTTAATTAAAAAAGGTGTTTTAGATGAAGGCAGAAGGAAGTTATGAATCTATGTTTGGGGAGAAGGAATTAAGAGAGGTAGATTATTTTATGCCTCAGATCATGCCTATGAGTTTGAATGAGAAACTTGTTAAGGAAGTTATGGAGAAAGGGGCTAGGGAGAAGAAATGGGTTTTGGCTTTTGTTATTGGAACTAAGCCTTGTTTTTACAAGTTCTATGGGTCTGTTGTTGAGGCGGAAAAGGCAGGGCTTCCTAATTTTGTTATTAATTCTAATCAACATTATGATGATATACTTACTTTTGGTCTTGAAGAGTTTGATTTTAAGAAGAAGATTGGAGCTAATTTGGCTATAAGGGGAGATCTTGCTCAGAAGTCTGCTGAGCTTATGATTAAGATTAGTTGGATGGCTAGGTATCTTAAGAAGCATTGGCCTGATGTTACTGTTGTTCCTGTTGTGCTTGGTGATACGATACTTACTTCCATGGTTCCTGCTGCTTGGATGTTTTCTAGGAACGAGATGGCTATACAGAATGAGGCTGGTTTACGGTCTATGAGTCCTTCGATAATGAAGGAAGTTGGTAAGGTTTCTATTCCGGAGTTTATAGATAAGCAATTTAATGGTAAATGGGAGTTACTTCGTAATGAGCCGTTTCCGGAGCAGTGGGACACTTTTGTTTCAGCTGCTGGGTCTGAGTTTCTATTTGCTCCTTTGGAGCTGAATAAGGAGCATTTGATACGTGAAGGGCATTCTGCTGATGATATATGGGTTACTGGCGGAGTTGTTATTGATGCACTTAAATTGAAGAAGAAGGAGAAGCCAGCTAAGAGTATATTTGAGATATATCCTCAGTTGGAGAAAGGTGAATGGTTAAGGGTTGATATTCATCGTAGAGGTAATTTGACTCCTACTCGGTTTAAGGCTATAATTGGTGGTGTTAAGTCGCTTGTTGATGCTGGTTTTAATGTTAATTTTATTGAGATGAGTGCAACTCGGTTTGCGCTTGACAATTATAAGTTAAGAGGGGAGATTGAGAAGTTAAATGGTTCTAAGAACTTTTTATTTACTAAAGTTTGGCCTGAGTATGCAAATGTTCTTGAATTTTATAATTCTGAACATTGTTTTGCTGCTTTTACTGATTCGGGAGGGGTGCAGGAAGAGATGAATGAGCTTGGTAAGTTATGTTTGACTTGTAGATTTAATACTGACAGGCCTGAGACTGTGAATAATGCTAGGACTAATTTACTTGTTCCTCCTGTGAGTAAGGAATTTATTTTAGATATGGTGAAGCATGTTTATAAGGATGTTGAGTTGCAGAAACAGATGAAGAGTGGTCCTAAATTGTATGGAGATGATGTTGGGAAGAAGTTTATTTCTACTGTGGCTTCGATAATGGGTAAGCGGAAACCTTTCAAATGGGCTCATGAGGCTATAGGATTATGGAATGATGAGGAGTCTAGTGACTATTTATGAAAACTGTAATATTATGTGGAGGGGAAGGTACTCGTCTTAAGGAGTTGACAGAAGGTATTCCTAAGCCGCTTGTTGAGATTGGTGGTAAGCCGATATTATGGCATATAATGAAGATTTATTCTTCTTTTGGTTTTAATGATTTTGTTCTTTGTTTGGGTTATAAGGGTGAGATGATTGAGGATTATTTTAAGAATAATAAAGAAGATTGGAAGATAGAGTTTGTTGATACTGGTGCTAAGACTAATACTGGTGGAAGGATTAAGAAAGTTGAGGAATATGTTTCTGGAAGGTTTTTGGCAACTTATGGGGATGGGTTGGCCGATATTGATCTTAAAGGGTTGGTTGATTTTCATGATGGTAAAAAAAAGATTGCAACAATGACTTGTGTTAATCCATTATCTCAGTTTGGGGTTTTGGATATTAGCGACGATTTGGTTATGGGTTTTAGGGAGAAGCCTCCACTTAACCAATGGATAAATGGTGGGTTTTTTGTTTTTGAGCCGAAAATATTTGAGTATCTTACTGATGATTGTGTTTTGGAGAAGGAACCTTTTGAGAAGTTGGCTATTGATAAACAGATGGCTGCTTATAAGTTTGAGAAATATTGGGATTGTATGGATACGTTTAAAGATATGCAGACTATGAATAAGTTGTGGAAGGATGGGAGTGCGCCTTGGAAGAGGTGGTGAGTTGGGATTGTAGTACTATCAGAGCAACCACTTACTTTTTTAGAAGAAGATCATGGAATAACTGTAGAAAGGCAATATGATGTTTATTTATCAAAACCTACTAATCGTAAGGAAATAAGAACGTCTGTTGCTGAAGTTTTGCAGAGGTAATTTTATTTTTTTATTTCTTTATGTAAATGGATTGAAGATTGCAAATAAAACCCCCACATAACAACATTTAAAAGTATCATCCAATAATAATTAAACTTATGGTTCAAAACAAGTTCTCTCGATTCGGAATAGGCATAATAGTTCTGATAATCGTTTCGTTAACAACCATAGTAAAGTTATACACTGACTATCTATGGTTTGACTCATTAGGGTTTTCTGAGATCTTTTTGATAGGTTTTTTCTCTCAGATTAAATTGTTTTTTGCCTCGGCTTTGTTTTTATTCTTATTTGCGTCATTAAATCTTTGGTTATCTACTAAGTTGAGTGATGCGAAGAATAAGTATATCAAACTTAAACTGTTGGTGATAGCAGGATTATCATTTGTGGCAGGAGTACTTGTTTCTGAAGGATGGTTTGAAGTATTGCAGTATCTCAAACAAACTCCATTTTCAATAATAGACCCCATTTTTATGAAAGATGTGTCTTTCTATGTCTTTTCACTGCCTTTCTACTCATTAGCATTGACTTTTTTGATGAGCACTGTTATCATAACTACAATTTTAGTTCTATTGGATTACGTGCAGTCTTCTACAAACGTAAAAAAAATTAACCCAGAAAAGCAGGATCCTTTGATACGCAGTACACCTACTCTTGATTTTAAGGCTATATTGTCAAAACCTAAAGCAATTGCCCATTTAGGGATTTTAGGTTCTTTCATTTTTGTTTTATTGGCAGGAATGCATTATCTTTCAAGATTCTCAATAATGTATTCAGAGCAGGGGATTGTTGTAGGAGCTGGTTATTCTGATGTTGTTGTGTTCTTACCTATGGTTAAGATTCTGATGGTTTTGGCTGCTGTTGTTGCAGCAGTACTACTAATATGGGTATTTTTCATTTCAAAACAGCCCAAATTAAAAAAACGACATATTCTATCATATGTAATAATTGTATATCTTTTATTTGGTTTTGTGGGGCCCACTGTAATTCCTGGAGTTGTGCAATATCTAAAGGTGTCACCTAATGAAATCACCCTTGAAAAGCCTTATATTGAAAATAATATAAAATTCACAAGGTTGGCTTATGGTCTGTCAGATGTTGAAGAAAAGGATTTTTCTGTTGATATGGAACTTACTCCTGAGGTTTTAGAGCAAGCTGGACAGACTATTGATAATGTCAGGATATTGGACTGGAGACCGTTGACTAAGACATACAAACAAACTCAGGAAATAAGGCTATATTATGACCTTTCTGGTATTGATATAGACAGATATTATATTGATGGGAAATATACTCAGGTAATGCTTGCTCCAAGAGAGCTAAACCAAAACCAGATAACTGAGAATGCAAAAACATGGGTAAATCTGCATATGGTCTATACTCATGGTCTGGGAGTTGTAATGAGTCCTGTTAATAAAGTTACAAAACAAGGTTTGCCTGATTACTATATCCAGGATATTCCACCAACATATACAGTTGATGAAGAAAACTTAAAGATTTCAAGGCCACAAGTATACTATGGAGAAAAAGATAATGATTTTGTTTTAGTAAACACTAAAACAAAGGAGTTTGATTACCCCAAAGGCAATACTAATGAATATATCAATTATGATGGTAAAGGTGGAGTAAAACTTGATTCTTTCTTAAAGAAATTATTAATGGCTATAAGGTTTGGAGATGTTAAGATTTTATTGTCTTCGGACATTACACCTGAAAGTAAAGTAATGTTTGCAAGGAATATTGTTGATAGGATATCCAAACTAACACCTTTTTTCATGTTAGATGAGGATCCTTACTTAGTGATTGATAATGGAAGGCTGTTATGGATAGTGGATGCATATACAGTTTCAGGAAATTTTCCTTATTCTGATAAGGTTGGGCGAATAAATTATATAAGAAATTCCCTAAAGATTGTTGTTGATGCTTATGATGGAAGTGTAAATTATTATGTTATGGATACAGCTGATCCAATAATTTCAACTTATGCTAATATATTCCCTCAACAGTTCAATAGGTTTGAAAATATGCCAGAGGGATTGAAGGAGCATATTAGATATCCAGCTGACTTGTTTAAGATTCAATCTCATATCTATAGTACTTATCATATGGATGATATTAAGGTATTCTATAACAAAGAAGATGCATGGCAGATTCCAAACGAAGTTTATGGTGTTGGTCAGAAGGTTAAGGTAGATCCATATTACATAATAATAAAACTTCCTGGAGAAGAGAAAGAAGAATTTGTATTGATGACTTCATTTTCACCGATAAAGAAAGATAATATGATAGCGTGGATGGCTGCACGCTCTGATGGGGACAATTATGGTAAGTTGATATTATACAAATTCCCTAAAGATAGATTAATTTATGGTCCTCTTCAGATTGAAGCTAAGATTGATCAGGATTCTGAGATTTCACAACAACTTACCCTTTGGAGTCAGCAAGGTTCTAGAGTGACTAGGGGTAATTTATTGGTGATACCAATAAAGGATAGTATTTTGTATATTGAGCCGCTTTATATCCAAGCAGAGACTGGTCAGCTTCCTGAGTTGAAGAGGGTTTTGGTATCTGATGGTGAGAGAGTTGTGATGGAAGAGGATTTAGCTAAGGCTTTGGAAGTTTTGTTTGGGAAATCTAAGAGGGAAGTTGTTGTTGAGGAAGAAGGGGAGAAAACATCAACTGAGCTGATAAAAGAAGCGCAGGATTATTATGATATGATTGGAGATTCTATGAAAGAAGGAGACTGGGTTGGTTTTGGAGATAGTCTTGATAGGTTAGGAAATGTTCTTGAGATTTTGGGTGAGGAGTAGAGATGAGACTCTTGACCAACTAGAAGTGATAATTAATCGAGGTTCTGTTCCTGGAAGAGATTGATTTCTTTATGTGAATGTATTGTAAATAGATTAAAGAAGACGAATAACCTTGGCCCTACTCTCTCGGTCATAGTCACCGAACATTTGTTCTCTGTATGTGAGATATGGTTCTGTTTCTGTTCCGTAGGTGTCTGGGAGGTGAGGGTTTGAATATACTTCTTCGCCACCTACTGTCATAGATCTTATTCCCGATCTTGAATGAAGAAAATTAAGGGTTCTTTCTCCCCCTCCTTCTTGTACTGGCTCTCCTTGACTATGTGTCCTAGTGTCTGAATTAAATCTTACATGGCTGAATGCGTCTACTTCAGTTAAAGTTCCTTCGAATGTTTGTACATCGCCATGTCTTACAGAAGTGATTGTAGCTTCTCTTCCTACAAGGGCATCTAATTCAACTTTTTTTGCTGCTGGGTCTTGAATAACGGGTTCTGCCATGATAATTAGAGGAATGATAAGAACTATAAAAAGTTTGTGTGGAAATAAAACTATTCACTTATATGTTATATAGAAAGGTATATATAGGTGGAAGGTCATTATACACAATATAAAATGAAGATTAATAAATTTATGATAATTGGATTGATTGTTATCTTAGTAGTTGGAATTGTTTCTGTTTTTGCAACTGGAGATTACGGTAAATCTTGGTATGGACACAAGGGTTGGAAAGGGATGGGGAAACATTCCTCTCATCATGGAGATAAAAGTGGTTGGTTAGAGAAAATGGGATTGCCTGGAGATGCTTCACATGAAGAGATAATTGAAGCTAAAAAGAATCTTCAGTGGGGAGGCCATGGAGACCACATGAATATTATGAGGCAAAAGCTTGGATTGCCTGAAGATGCTTCGGATGAAGAAGTTAAAGAAGCGTGGCAAGAGATAAAAGGAGCGGAAGGTTTTGATAAAAAATCATTCTGTCATAGTTCTTAGAGAGTTAGATAGAAACATTATTGATTACTCCAAAGGTTTTTGGGCAACAACAATTATTCTTTCAGAAAAAGTATCGTGATATGACTCCTGATGTATATCCCCGTAAACTGCTCTTGGTTCAAGACCAGCACTTCCAATCGCTGCCTTCAGATTTTCAGGCGTATATGCTTCTAATGTTATTTGGTGTCTACTTTCTGCTTGTGGGCCCTTGTAAATAAATATCCATTCTACATTAATTCTTTTTGCTTCTTCATCAAGTGTCCTATCCTTAAGGATATATCTAGTTTGACCTTCATCCCAAACTTGCTCCAGGAAGTTCTTTCTTACCATACCACTGTTTACATAATCAATTAAGAATAACCCTCCTGGTTTTAGGACTCTGGCTATGTCATATGTTATTTTGAGGTCATCGAGAAAGGTAGAGTATCCGAACGAACTAGCATAACTGTATACTGCATCAAAAGAATCTTCTCGGAGTGGTAAATTCCTCATATCACCTTTAACTAGACTTAGATCAATTCCTTCTTTATCGGCCTTTTGTTGGGCGAGATCTAATGCTACTTGTGAAATGTCAAGACCGGTGACATCAATTCCTCTTCTTGCAAGAGAAATTGCATGCCTCCCATTACCACATCCTAAATCTAGTACTCTTTGCCCTGGTTTTAACTCAAGGGCCTCTTCTATAAAATCAACTTGAGGAATAGCTCTTTCTATTTCTGCATCAACATGTTTTGGGGAGTGTCCTGAGTAAAGTTCGTCAAAAAGGGCTTCAACTGGGCCTTTTTTTGTCATAAAGAAAGGTAATCTAATGTGATATAAAATTGTTTAGTTTTCTGGTTAGAGATTGTAAATAAGAAATATTTATATAAACTAATTCTAAATGTTAATGAAAGAGGTGAATTGAGATGGTAGAAGCAAGTGATGTTATTGATATGTTGATTAGGTCGGGAGATGGTGTAGATCCAGTTAAGATTGGATATGTAGTTGTGATTCTACTTTTGATAGTAGCTTGGATTAGGAAAGGTAAGCCTAAGGATAGGATGGATGCTGGAATGCCTAGTGCTAGGATGCCTAAAGTAAAGAAAGATAAAGGATTTGGGAAGGATATGGGTGGCGGGAAGATATAAAATAGTTTACCTACTTTCTGGTCTGTAGGTTCCAGCACCTGGTGATTCCATTGGAGGTGCTAGATGTTCTTGTTCTAATAGTGGGCCTTGGAGTAATTTTCTTACGTTTGCATCACTTGGGTCTTCGCGTAGTGCTCCATTCTCGTACAAAGGCTTAAGGAATGCTATTGCTAAGTCTGGAGCACTCATCCAATGGACGACTGCATCAGGGTGCACTGAAGGATTTGCAAGCCCATGAAAGTAACAAAGAGCACCAACTTCTTGAGGAGGTAAAAATCTTTCCCTCGAGACCCAATCCTGAGTTATTCTTCTATTATCAAATGGTATATGCGGCATACGTGGTGCAACTTGCATAACTGCGTCATATTGTGTAAACCTTCCAATTCCACCTTGATCTAAAATAACTTGATCATGTGCTCCATGAAGGTCTATTGGAATTGTAAATTCCGGTACAGTAAACCAATACGCACCAGGCCCGTGAGTTGTGAAGAATGCATTATAGGCTTCAAGCCTTCCCCGTAAAGTTTCATCTTCAGGAGGACCAATATTTAATTCTAAATAAGGATAACCTTCTTTAAATCCGTATCTTCTAACATTAACCATAAATTCTTCATCGTGGTCACTAAGTTCTAATCCATCTGTTACCATAGCGATAATAGCGTCTCCTAAATCCTCTAAGGTTGCGCTGTTATCGACAGGATGGACTGTTTGTAGAAATTCAACGTGTGAAGGTGTTATTCCTTCTCTTCCTTCTAATAGTGTAGTAAGTGCCATAGGTAATACTTTTGTGTTTGGGTTTTATATATTTTACTAAAAAATCAATGAAAAAAACCATTAAAAATAAAGAAAATAAATAATAAATTATTTAAACTAATTGTTATTTCTATTATTTTATGAATCAAGGACCAGAATATCAAGCAAAGGCGCTTTATGAGAGAGCAGGTATGTTAGCTATTAATGCTTCACAAGGAGATAATCCTGACTTGGATAGAGATGTTGCTGTTTTGGGGAGAGATGTAGTGGCTCCTGAATTTGAAGCGTATATGAGTGCCCTTTTTGCTATTGGTTTACGTCATAGCGGGGGTGTTCATAGAAGGGGGGGTCCTGGTGAATCGGAAGCTGATCCAGTATTGATGCTCCGTGATGCGTTTAGAAGTGCAGAAGATTGTTATGCGTTCGGACGTAGATATGATGATAGCCGTACAGATGGTAAGCGAACAGAGAATTTATTGAGATTGGCTACTGCATTATTAACATTGGATAATACTGGTAACTATTTAGATGCTATTGTTATAGGAGAATAGACTATTTATTTCTAGAATTTCAACTGTGTTTGGGGATCTTTTTTTCTTCTTTGTATACTAGGATGGTTTTTATCCAGGTAATCGCCCATCTTGGAGATATCTTTTTCTATTACTTCTCTGAGTTGGGGTCGGTAGAGCATTGCGGCTGGGTGGTATAATGGGATTACTACGAACTTTTCGTCTTTGATTAGTATTTCTTTGTTTATGCCATGAAGGTTTGTGATGCCTTCAATTTGTTTCATGGAATCTGGTTCAAAGCCTGCTAGTACGAACTTTGTTGCGTAGTTGCCTAGAGTTGCTATGATTGCTGGTTTGATTACTTTAATTTGTTCTATTAAGAATGGAGTGTGTGCTTTTATTTCATCTACGTTGGGATTACGGTTTTTTGGGGGTCTATATTTTAGTATGTTTGCTATGTAAACATCATCTAGTCCTAAGTCGATTAAAGAAAGTAGTTTGTCTAATTGTTTTCCTGCTGCTCCTACGAAAGGATAACCTTCTAGATCTTCATTTTTTCCTGGGGCTTCTCCGATGAATAGGATTGGTGCTTCTGGATTGCCTTTACCAAAGACTAGGTTTGTTGCAGTGTCTTGTAGAGGAAGAGTAGTATTTAGAATATTTTTTTTGACTTCTTCGAGTTTGGCTGTTTTGTCATCCATGTTATTTTGTATCTTCTACTCTGATAATATGATATCCGAATTGAGTCTTTATTGGTTTTGATATTTCTCCTTTTTGCATTGAGAATGCGGCTTGTTCAAATTCCCTTACCATTTGGCCTTTATTAAACCAGCCTAGATTTCCTTCTTTCTTTTTAGAAGGGCATATTGATACTTCTCTTGCGACTTCTCCGAAAGATTTTCCATGGGTAACGTCGTAATAGGCTACGTTTGCTTCTTCTTCTGTCTTTACGAGAATATGTGATGCGTTTACTTTGTTTGTCATGATTAGAAGTAAAGTTAAGGGTTATATAAATTTATTTGATTAAACAGCATAACCAGGATTTTTTCTTGATTCATATTTTCTGACTAAGAAATCTAATCCTTTTCTGATTGCAGGCATTGTAAATTGAGCATGATCTTCAATGAAATTGGCTGCTTTTTCTCCTAATCCGCTATAGTAAAGATCTACTACCCTTCTTCCTAGTCTAGATTCATTCAGAACTTCGTCTCTAAGGGCTCTAAGTGTTAGAACTTCTGGAGCATTTGTATCCCCATATACTGCTGTTGCGATGAAACATGATGATTCGGTTTCAAATTTAGTGATATCATCCCTATTATAGCTAACATCAGTGCCCCAATCTTTTTCAATAGTTACCCAATTATCTGCAGTTGTTAGAACTCCTGTTTCCCTTTTAGTAGTTCCATCTCTAAAATGTAGAATATGTGTTCTACTTGGTGGTTTATTTTCTTCGGCCATAATGGAAACATAGAAGTGTAACTATGTTTAAAAAGATTATTAAAAAATTAACTAAACATCTTAGTCATTGGTTTGATTGATGCTAAAATTGCGATTATTAGATACCACCACCATTCTAGTGCTAGGAGTGGAGTCCAAAGCTTTGCTATCATCAATGCGAATGCTGCTGATGCTAACTTTACCATTGCTATATCGCATGTTTTTAACTTAGGTATCTTTTCGTTTGCCCAATTGAATAATCCCATAATATCACCTCAATAGAGATTATGGTTAAACTGGTTAATAAAGATTGTGGAATGGTTAATTCTAAAATAAATAAATAGAGGGGGTAGGTGTCCTCATTCACTTTATGTTCAAATAGATGCCCTCCACTCACCCTAGGATGTTGAAAGAGGAAAGTGAACATTTAACAGAAAATTTATAAATTATCATTCTTTCTTCAAAGTTAAGGGGGAAACAAATGACTTTTTGGGAAGGTAAAAACGTATTAATAACTGGGGCTAATGGATTTATTGGTTCTTATGTAACTAAGGCGCTAGTAGATAAAGGAGCTAATGTTACTGCTTTGATTAGAGATAAGATTCCTAATTCTAATTTGATTCTGTCTGGGACGGCAAATAAAATTAACCTAATTGAGGGTTGTTTGACTGACATTGATGTTATCAAAAGAGCATTGAATGAATATGAGATTGATACTATTTTTCATTTAGCTGCACAAGCTATCGTGACTACAGCAAATAGATCTCCGTTATCAACTTTTGAATCTAATATTAAAGGGACTTGGAATGTTTTGGAGGCATGTAGGTTACATGAACTAACAAAGAGAGTTGTTATTGCATCTAGTGATAAGGCTTATGGGGATCAAGAAAAGCTTCCATACACTGAAGAATCACCCCTGTTAGGATTATATCCTTACGATGCTTCAAAAGCATGTGCGGATATTTTATCTCAATCTTATCACAAGACATACAAACTGCCAGTTGCGATTACGAGGTTAGCAAATACTTATGGTGGAGGAGATTTGAATTTCAGTAGAATTATTCCAGATACTATTAGAGCAATAATCAACAACAAAGCCCCAATCATAAGAAGTGATGGAACTCCTGTTAGG
>PVBE011776985.1_pt1 | contig 25044 bp, 17 predicted proteins | sample 1631181 | NCBI WGS metagenome assembly PVBE01 (sample SAMN08397723, study PRJNA350692) | Marine metagenome, whole genome shotgun sequencing project. | isolation source: water | place: Pacific Ocean | collected 2012-04 | reverse complement strand
GCGACCCGCATTGAGCATCTCTTTTTCAGAGTTGTCGTTGGACATATCGATGAGTTTGTTCTTTAGCTCAAAAGGGCTGAGCGCTTCGTATTTCTTCTGTTCCGCCTGTTTTGACATATGTGGGTTCTCCATTCTATTGAGACTTTTTTGATGCTGAATCATACAGGTCATATATGGAGAAGTGGTTGCTGCAGGGGTAACAAAAAAACAACCCCGCGTGGCTCAAGGCGACGATCGGGGTTGGAGATTGCAGACTATTGTCTGCAAGGGAGGTAGGGAGCATAGTGAATTGGAAATATAGAGATTCAACCACATGTACGAAGAAGAGATGGGAGAGTTGCAGAAATTATCCAAAATTTGAAATAAACCTAAGAATATCTTCAATTCCAACGATGCCATCACCATCGAGGTCAAAATGGCACGTATTTGGCAAAGAAGGGCGGTTTTACCATGCATGTATCACTTCTAGAAGATCAGTTACATCAATTATCCCATCTTCGTTGAAATCTCCAAATCAATCGAATCTTGTAAGGTCATTTAAGGTCATTTTTGGGAACTAGGGCTGTTTTAACATTTCGAACCGAAATTGGGTGGGATCAACAATGTTGTGCAAATAATGGATGTTTTATTCATAATTTACACAATACAACGAAATAATGAGGATTCAATGGATTCTTTTAGGGAACCGTGCATAATAGTGTTACGAAACTTTAAACGCGGCAACACCCGTTTGTTGCCTTATCTTATATAGTTTCACATCTTTAGGAAGGATGCTCAAGAATGATCAACCCACGTCAAGTAATACCCCTCGTCGCTGCAATTTGTTTTGCAACGCCTTTCGCGTTTGCAGCAGATTCTTATGTATCTGTAGAGATGCAACAACTCCGAAAAGATCATCCTCGTCTCAAGACGATTGATCGAAACGGAAGAATTCACAAACTACTCGCGCCAGACCTTGCAGAAGGACGATCGCCAATTCAAACTGCTGAAAACTTTATAAACGAGTGGTCAGCAGGTCTTGGTGTTGATGCGGATCAATTTATTGAACGAGGCCCATTTCCAGATAGACATTCAGTTCAAGAACTCATGTACAACCGAGAAACAGGTCAACATAAGTTTACAGGTGTGTACTACATGCAAACGGCAGACGGACTGCCTGTATATCGCTCACGTCTAATGGTTTTAGTAAGAAATGCAAATGATTTTCCTGCGGTTAGTGCTACGACTGAGTTGCGAAATGTTAAAGGATATAAAGTACCTAAGCGATTAGTAGCGAGTGAAGCTCTTGCTTTAATGGCGGCAGCAACACATCTTGGACGCGGTGCCACAGTGACACCGCCCGAACTTATGGTATTCGCTGGGACGGACAAAGAGCATAGTGAGCCAACCGCTGCTTTGGTTTTTGAAGCAACAGTCGGCGGGAACTGGGATATTGATAATTACAAAAAGTTTGAATTAGTTGTAGACGCTCAAACTGGTGAGATATTACATGAAGAAAATCGAATACTTCATGTAGACGGAAATGTTTCGGGCATGGCAACCGAAAGTTCAGGTGCTGATGTTTGCGAACCTGAATCTGCTGCTGGTATGCCTTATGCAAAGGTAACGCTTGGTGGTAACACAGCGTATGCTGACACGAATGGTGACTTTACGATTGCAGGTTCTGGCACAATTACTTCTACACTTGATGGACGATGGTTTGACTCACAAAACCAATCAGGTTCAGATGCATCACTTACACAAAACAGCAGTGATCCATACTTCATGCACAGCGAAGCGAACAATAATGAACAGTATCGCGCACAAGTCAACGGGTACCTTCAAGCAAACGTTGTTCGTGATTTTACTCTTTACTATGCACCAGCTTACCCAATAATTGGTACACAAACTTCGTTCCCTGTTAAAACAGGCGTAAGCGGAACATGTAATGCTTTTTATGATTACTCATCACTTAACTTTTACAATGCTGGCGGTGGATGTAGTAATACTGCGTTTTCTGTCGTAGTTCATCACGAATATGGTCACCATCTGGTTTCATGCGCTGGCTCAGGGCAAGGTGCTTACGGTGAAGGGATGGGCGATGTGATGGCTGTTCTCATAACAGGCGACAACCAACTCGCACGTGGCTTTTACAGTAATGATTGTGTAAACGGAATTCGAAATGCAATTAATAATCATCAATATCCTTGCAGTGGTGAAATACATTACTGTGGTCAATTAATCTCAGGTTGTGTTTGGGACACTATGGCAGCAATGGAATCATCTTTTCCCGGGCAGGGCTTGGATATAACTTCGAGTCTTGCAATCAATTCAATAATGATGCATTCAGGCACCAGTATCACTCCATCAATTACAACGGACTGGTTAGTCCTTGATGATGACGATGGCGATCTTGGAACAGGTACTCCTCACTGCGATGAAATCATGGCTGGTTTTGGAATGCATAATATGGCCGTAGACAATTATGATTGCCCAAATCCATCGCTGGCAATTAGTTTCCCAGATGGAAAACCAAACTTAGTTGATCCAAACGGTGGAACGATTGTTGCTGTAGATATTTCTAACGGGACTTCTGAACCAGTAGATGGTAGTGAGCAATTGCTTTTCAATGAGGGCTCTGGATGGGTTACACTTCCACTAGTTCCTGAAGGTGGTTCTAGTTATTCTGCTGTCTTCCCATCGTTTGATTGTGGCGCTTCTGTTGACTGGTATGTTTCAGTGGAACCAGTTGTTGGCGACACTGTAACTAGTCCATCTGATGCACCAGCAAGTTCTTGGTTCGCAAGTGCCTACTCAGGTACTGATGTTATCTTTGATGATAATTTTCAATCAAATCAGGGTTGGACTGTGTATGCAGGTGCTGGAACAGGTAACTGGATTCGCGTAGTTCCATCCGAGGGCGGCGATCGTTGTGATTCTGGTACCGATGCAGATGGTTCTGGTATGTGCTATGTCACAGGTAACAGCGGTGATGAAGATGTCGATGATGGTACAACTATTTTGTACTCCCCAATTATGGATGCGAGTAATGCACCTGTATTAAGTTATCACCGATGGTATAGCAATGGAGTAAGTTGTGATGGCGCCGATCCAAATAACGATATCTTTGAAGTGGACATCTCTGATGACGGAGGTACTACATGGATGGGGCTAGAAACAGTTGGACCTTCTGGCGAGGGCACTGATGGAGGCTGGTTCTTTAAAGAGTTTGATTTATCGAACGTATCTGGGTTTGAGCCTACGGCAAACTTCCAAGTACGATTTGTTTGCGGTGACTTGAATTCTGGTTCTGTCATTGAAGCAGGTGTTGATGGCGTTTTACTTTCACAAGGTTATTGCGATGAAGAATCATGTGTAGCCGATGTCTCAGGAGATGGTATGGTCGATGTGTCGGACATCCTCGCAGTTGTTGGAGCTTGGGGCAACACCGGTGGTCCTGAAGATGTTAATGATGACGGCGTTGTGGACGTTGGTGACTTGCTCACGATTGTTGATGCATGGGGACCATGCCCGTAACTTGTAGTGACTATTAAACAAAAAAGCCCCAGCCAGATGGTTGGGGCTTTTTTTTTAGCTTTTATTTTTTTGCTTTATCAATTTCAGCGAAAACAGCCAGTGGGTTTTTGAGCACTTTAGGTCGACACCCAGCACAACATAGTTGAACAAGGCGGTTTCCAACGATCATATTGTCAGGACCACCCATGCCACCAAGTTCACCTCGTCCTATGACACAATAGGTAATTGGATATGATTTTTTTTGAGACTTTATAATTGCCTCGTCTAGTTCTGGAACAAATTTCGCAGGGTCTGCTAAGAATTCGTCTTTGCAATCATTGCAGCAAGTTCTAAACAGCCGATTGCCATAAATAAAATCCACTTCAGCACCTTTTGAATCAAGTTTGTCACCACTTACTACGCAAGTATCGATTGGGTAATACGGGAGTTGTTGTGCAATCATTTTTGCATCAATTTCCTTGAACTTTTCTTCTTTGTCGGCTTTGAATTTTGGGATGCATTTATCACAACAAAAACGAACTTCACGTCCGTCGATGACTTCTACAGGTGGCTCACCCATTGAGCCAAGTTTCTTGCCAGTTATTGGACAAGTATCAAGAAGGTATGGTGTTGTGACGGCAAGACTTTCTTCTGCCGCTTGCTTAGTTGCTTTTTGTTCTACAACATATGCAATCTTACGTTCATCATCCCATTTATTAAATCCGTTTAGGCATCCACCACAACAAAATGCAACTGAGTCATCACCGACTTGGGCGGTGACTTCTGGATTAACAGGATTTCCCGTGAATGGGCATAATTCGTTTACCGGTTCTCCAGCGAATGCTAGCGCTTCAAGTACAATGATTGGAAGAAAACGAAACATAAAGATTGAAATTGTAACAAGCTCAATATCCTTTCTGTACACTGTGCTACATGAAAATTCAATATTTAATTCCACTATTTCTTTCCTCTGCCGCTGTAGCTGAACATCCTTACGATTTTGTTCCTGATGATGCGATGGCGATTCTTTCAATCCAAGATGGAAAATCTATTAATAAAATCTTTGAATCAATAAATGAACAATCAGGGTTGGCTCCTGCAAAATCAAATATTCTTGAAACATATCTTTCGCAATTTTTCAAAGATCCATCAGCAATCGACTTGTCATCGGAAGCAATAATAATAGTAGAGCCAACGAAACTCTCTGGAGGGCAAAAATCGGGGGGTCAGGCAATGTTCGGCCCAATGCCACACATGATGGTTATTTGTAAAGAAAAAAAAGGGCAAAGCATTGAAACCACGGCAACTAGTGGATTAATAACTACAACGAAGGTTGATGGCTGGTTTATCGCAACAGGAGCTAGCGAATGGTCTCCAAGGAGTTCAATCGGGCTCTCACCAATTCTTGAAAACTTGCCAAAAGCTCAGATTAGTTCAACGGTAAAATTTAGTTCCCTTTGGTCAAAGTTTGGTCCAATTTTACAAATGACAGGCGGCTTTGCAATTGGGATGTTAAACAAACCGGGCCCAGATGGGGTAATTTCACCAGAAACAAAAAAAAGTGCTGCTTCAGCTAGAAAAGCATTTGGTGCATTGACTACATGGTGTTCATCTGTGCAGGACATTTCAATGAGTGTGGATTTTGATGTTTTTACTGCTGTTGCAACTCTTGATGTCAAAATGAAAGAGCAGTATGACTTAACAATAGATAACAAATCCATTGAAGAAATGGCATCTCTCCTTACAGTTAGTTCTGTGCAATATGCGATGTCAGGAAGACTTACACGAATGCTTCTGGAAATGGATATAGAATCACTTCGTGGAATATCTTCATCTGCAGATTTCGTTCCACCTATATTTTTGACAAATAGCGTTAGGGCGCTTTCGGCATTGGTTGAAGACAATGTTGTGTCCTATGGTTTAAATAAAAAAAATGGATTCACGCTTGTAGGCTTGTCTGATGTTTCAAACCAAAATAAGTATCTTGAAGATATTCCAAATGTATTAGATGAAATTACGGGATTACTTCTTAATGAATATAGTGTAGAACTATCACCTTCAAACTCGTCTTACACTTGGGATTTCAAAATGATTAGTACAGATGAGGAAGAGGGGCGAGTGATGAATGCAGTCATTCATGAAGATGATCAACTGCGATTCAAAAGGCAGGGTAGTAATCGAGTAATGATGTCCCTTGGCCCTCAATTGTGGAGGCCTCTTAGACAGCCACGCCAAACGCCACTTTCGCAAGTTATTCGTAAATATGTAGATGGCGTTGATATTGATTTCGCGATGAGTTTGGATGCAAGGAGTTTTGCTGTTGGTTTTGCTGATGTCGCTAGTGTTGCTAATCCAAACGATCCTATTTCAATCGAATCATCTCCATCAGCGAAGATGTCATTACTCCTAGGCAAGACAACTACTGGCGGATTGTTTGAAATTCAAGCAGATTTGTTTGGTATGGCAACTTTAATCTCAGAACTGGATGATGTTAATCAATCCAAAAGAAACAAAAAGAAATAGCAACTAGCCAGCAAGGTCACCTTCACGTTCTGCTTCAATGACTTCGTGGTCGCTTGGGTCTGGTTTTTCCGCTTCGGGATATTTTATTCGTGTGTGGTAAATGGAATTTAATCTAGCGATGATGGAGTTTTCTATTTTTGCAAGTTCGCAGAAGGTCAGGCCACATTCGTCGTATTGATGGTCGAGTAATCTTTTTCTTGAGAGATCTCTGACAAGTGCTTCGATTCGTGCTGGGTTAGGATCTGGGAGAACCCTCGAAGCAGATTCGACAGCATCTGAAATCATTAGTATCGCGGCTTCTTTTGTTTGAGGTTTAGGGCCTGGATACCTAAATTGCATTTCATTAATTGACTTATTGCTATCTTGCGCTTCTTTTAGTGCAGTTTGATAAAAATACTCAACAAGTGTGGTTCCATGGTGCGCTTCGATAAAATGGATGAGTTCTCTAGGCAAACCATATTCACGAGCAAGTTCGATGCCATCCTTGACATGGCCAATAATGATGAGGAGACTCATCGATGGTTTTAAATCATTGTGTCGATTGTATCCACTCTGGTTTTCAACAAAGTATTCTGGCTTATTCATTTTTCCAATGTCGTGGTACAGCCCACCTACATACGCCAGAAGAGAATCGCCACCAATCGCTTCAGTAGCAGTTTCTGCAATATCAGCGACTTGTCTTGAGTGATTGAATGTTCCAGGCGCGAGTCGTTGCAATTGGCGAAGGAGTGGATTTCGGGGATCTCGAAAATCAGCAAGCGTCATGCCAGTAGTTATATTGAAGAGCTGTTCAATATTCTGCAAAACTCCCAGGACAAAGAAGCCAACAACGAGTCCAGAAAAACCAGCGACAATAGCGTTCATTAAGACTTGCTTCCACGCGATAGATAAATCTGGAACCTCAGCGAGCCCTAAAAATAAGGACCCAACAGCAAAAGCGATTGCAGTAATCCCAGATGCACGTATGAGAGTTTGGCGTTGTCGTACCTCTTTTAATTGGCTAATCATCGTTCCACATCCTGCAATAAGCAAGATGAACCATCCGATGGATTGAGACAGAGCCATTGTTACAAGCGAACATTGCATGAATGCTATGAACATTCCCATTCGTTGTTTATACGCAAGGCAAGAAATTGTTACAGCAAGTAGAGTCGGAATAATCGCAGCAGCGTAAATGAAGGTGGGGGCTTCAAGCGTAACAATTATTGAAAGCCCTAGCATAAGAGCCATCAATGCGCACAGAACAAAGAGGCGTAAAGTATTTTTTGCAATTCTTGGGTATGTAATTGTGACATATGCGCCAATAAAAATCGACAGCATTGCAAGTAGCCCAATCGAACCAATTCGTGGGAGCCACCTTTCTATGAAGGAACCAGTTCTCAAAAACTGTACTTGTTCTATGAGTGCTTCTTCGTACTGCGATGTAGAGATGACATCACCTCTTTGCCAAATGATATCACCGCGAAAGTGGTCCTTTACAACTGGTTGGATATTATTTGCCGCAGCGGTCGCTCGAGTTGTCGTGTCTTCATAATCAAGTTGGATACTTGGGAGGTGTTCACTTATGATTCCAGATTCAATGATAGGCACGAGGGGGCCTGGAAAACCTGAACGACTTATAAGTTCTGCAAGCGAGTGCTCCTTAAGTTCGCCTTGGACAGCTGGCAATGATACGGGAGCTGCGTAGTAGGGCATTATTAAATTCCCTGCTCCTTGGAAGAGCGCTCGGTTAGAAGCGGGTGTTATCGTGAATAATTGGAATTCTTCGCTTGTTAGAAGTGGTTTGTCTCTTTGTAGTTCACTAATTACTCGGGATACATATCTACGCCACGAACTTGTTTCTTCACCGTCCCGTGACATGCCTTGAAGCGACTGCAAATTATCTTGGGTAATGGCAAATTGCTTGATTAGTTCTGGGTTGACTTCATCAATTGATGTCATACCAGAGACAGCGGTTGGAAGTCCAATTAGTGATGCGGCAAGGCGTTCAATGAAAGTTGCATTGAGAGTGTAAATTCTTGGCGAAGAGTTTTTCGCTTCTTCTTTTTTTGATTTAGTTTCCGCAGCATCTTCAAGTGTGTAATCAACTCGTGTGATTCGAGTTGTAGTAGCAATCTGGCCATCTCGAACTTTTATTTGTTCTCGTGACCAAGTTGTAAATGTTGAAACGACAGTTAAAAAAATGAACAAAACAAAACAAGTTCGCAGGAATTCAGGACGTCTTAATAAAGTACTCAGAGTGAGCTTAGGTTTTGGGACATTCCGTAGGATAGTTTCTCTACGGCTTTTGCCTGAACCTTTGTTTCGATGTCCTGATGTTTTCGACATTTGTAGGGTTGAGCGCTATAAAATTCACAGAGCATTGCTTAGTGAGTTGCCCTCACAATACACTGCGGCAGGTCGCTGCGCTTGCGTTTGTTTGATGCCGCGACCCTTGTTGAAAAGCGACCCGCTTGGACAAGGTATAACGTTCCCCCTGAACGGCTGATTTCTTCGGTAATCCAAACTGGCGCAATCCCCACATTCTTGAGAGAAGGAGTAATTGCAGTAAGAGTAGAATTTGCGTTTGCTCTATCTCGAAATGCGCCAAATTGAAGGGTGAAGGAAGTCTTTGAATCAGAATGTATCGAAGTTGTAACTGTTGATCTTGCTTCAGCTTTTTCTCGATCATCACCTATAAGTTTCGGTGCGGCAAGTGCAAATGCAGCTTGGGCTGCGACATAGTCGCCATTTGCTGAAGCAATTATTCCAATCATCGCAGTTGCTTTGCCACGTGCTTCTTGGGACGAGGAAGTTGTGGCTTTGTTGAACCAATCTTGAGCTTCACTCATCTTATTTTGCTTAAATTCACATAGTCCCATCATGTATTGTGCCTCCCCAATACTTTTGTTCTCTTTTATAGATTTTTTCGCCCACATCTCTGATAACACCCATTCACCATTGTCATATTCTTTTAAAGAGTTTTCAATTGCTGTGGGTTGTGTGGAATTGCATCCAGTTAGAAGTGAGAAAAGCAAGAGTGAGAGCAATTTATTTCGCATGGGGGGGGCTCCAGATTGTATCGTACCCTTTTAGAATAACTCACGATGCAGCTTCTACGATACATTTATAAATCATGGCGAAGGAACGCCTTCCGATCTATCATCACAGACGACTACCGTTCCTGGAGAGGGATAGATTTACAGGTTGCTTCGTGGCATGTTGCGAAGAAAATCCAGACTAAAGAGCCGCATGTTGCCATCCTACTGCCAACATCTGGATTATTTCCAGTTGCGCTGACAGCTATCTGGTCGCTTGGAAAGACAGCAGTTCCATTAAATTATCTCCTCTCAAAAGAAGAAATTAAATATATCATTGAAGATAGCGGAGTCGATATCGTCATTACGGTTGGTGCAATGCTCGAGATGATTGGAGATTTGCCAAATGGGGTGAAGGCAATCAAGCTTGACGAAATGTCGTTTAAAGGGATCCCTCCTATTCGGTTTTCGGTGCGAAGTGATGAGGATATGCTTGCCGCACTTTTGTATACATCAGGAACTTCAGGGAAGCCAAAAGGGGTCATGCTTACTGCAAAAAATCTCTGTTCAAATATTGAGCAGTGCATTACTAAAGCGGGGTTTTCGAATAAAGATGTTTTTTTAGGGTTACTTCCTCAGTTTCATAGTTTTGGATTTACAGTCACAACATTATTGCCATCAGTCATTGGGGCAAAAACTGTTTACATGACTCGATTCAATCCAAGGAAGGTGCTTGATGCAATGCGTGAGCATCGCCCAACGATTATGGTTGCAATTCCATCTATGTATAACGCTATTTTAAATTTAAAAAGTGCAGAAGCAGAAGATTTTCAAACAATTCATTTGGCGGGCTCTGGTGGTGAGGCATTGCCAAGTGCGGTATACGAAGGGTTCAAGACTAGATTTAATATTTCACTTTGTGAAGGATATGGTCTTACAGAAACCTCACCAGTTACGAATTGGTGTATTCCTGAAGATGAAAAATATGGCAGTGTTGGAAAACCAGTTGCAAACTTACTACAGAGAATTGTAAATGAAGATGAAGAAGTGCTTTCCCCACATATCGATGGGGAAATAAGAATGAAGGGGCCGAACATCATGAAAGGGTATTACAACTTGCCACAAGAGACCGACGCGGCTTTTGATAAGGATGGGTATTTCAAAACTGGTGATATGGGGCATCAAGATGATGATGGTTTCTTGTATATCACTGGACGAATTAAGGAAATGCTCATCATCGGAGGCGAGAATGTTTTTCCACGAGAGATTGAAGAGGTTCTCATGAATCATCCAGCAATACACGCTGCAGGAGTTGTCGGCCGCAGAGATGATTCAAGGGGCGAGGTCGCAGTAGCATTTGTGGAACTGAATGATGTAGGTTCATTTGATGAACAACAAGTACGCGCTTGGTGCAGAGAAAGAATCGCGCCGTTCAAAGTTCCAAAAACAATAACTGTTTTGCCAGAATTGCCGCGCAACCCGACAGGTAAAATAGTTCGTCGAGAATTAACGGTTCTTCTGTTAAAGGAATTGTCTACGTGAAACATACAGTAACTCTTGCTCATAGCCCTGATCCTGATGACGCTTTTATGTGGTGGCCTTTAGCGGATATTGACGGCTCTGGCTCCGATCTTGATACTGGTGACTTTTCTTTTGAACTTGTGATGGAAGATATTGAAACGCTAAATGAAAAGGCAGAAAGTGGTGAATATGATATTACAGCGATTAGTATTGCGCAGTATCCAGCCGTTTCGGATATCTATGACCTTACAGTATGTGGCGCTTCGTTGGGCGATGGCTATGGACCAAAAGTAGTTGCTTCACGCCAGGTCACAATGGACGAACTAATAGCATCAAGCCCAGTATTTGCTGTTCCAGGCGAACGAACTTCTGCACTGGCAACTTTGCGAATCCTTGCTGCAAATAGACCAGTGGAGTGGAAATCCGTTCCCTTTACAGAAATAATGAATGAGGTTAGCACTGGTGCTTATTGTGCTGGCGTAGTTATTCATGAAGGGCAACTTACATTTGAAGAGCATGGGCTGTACGAGGTTTGCGACCTAGGCGCTTGGTGGCTCGATAAAACTGGGTTGCCACTGCCACTTGGTGGTAATTCGATTAAACGCGATGTCGATGCTCGATTTGGAGTGGGTGCAACTGCTCAAATAACTACACTCCTTCTCAAGTCAATACGGCACGCTATGGCAAATCGAGAAAAATCATTGCAGTGGGCTGCAAAGTGGGGAAGGGGAATAGATCTTGCATGCACGGATGAATTTGTTGAGATGTATGTAAATCGGTGGACGCTTGATTTTGAAGAACGAGGTCGAGAAGCAGTCGAAACTTTCTTGAAACAGGCAGCTCGTGTAAATGCTGTTTCTTCAGTTGAAACTGTTACATTTGTTTAGCAAATCAAATCAGCTTCGCCAAGTAAATTAAATCCTTTGCGAAGCAATAACTGTCCGCCAAGAGTTAAGTCATCAATTGCGATAGCAACTGTTGAGTCGCCGATTGCTGATTGTCTGATAAGCGAATAGATGAATGAAATATTTAGTTCCGCCCCAAGAAGATATAAACATAAATCTGCTAGAGAGTGTGAATCATCGATAACTGCGACTATGACATCAGTTTCAGAAAATGCGATTCCAAGTTCTCGCAGCAGTTCTCTCGCGGAATCGGATTTGTCAGGAATCATTCTAATGACAGCGTGGTCTGAAGAATCAATAACATTGAGACCAACCACATGAACATGTGAGGCATCATCAAAATGTCTTAGTAAATCAAGAAGACGCCCCACTCTATTCTCAAGGAATACGCTGAATTGCCTAACTGAGGGAACGGAGTAACCTTGCATTGTTTCGGAGGGTATTTGTGACATTTTATTTAGGTTTGATAGTAGAGTTTAGTGTCGGAGTAGGTAAAGGATTTAATGCTGGCTTTTTCTCACCTACCTTTACCGGAGTATATTCGTGATCTCGCTTTCGGATTACCATGACAGCGATAATTTCATCATCCTTCTCGATTGCTCTAGCATTGTCAAGTCCAGATGTAATTCGACCAAAAACTGTGTGCTCTCCATCAAGGTGTGGTGTAGGCAAATGAGTTAAGAAGAATTGGCTACCTCCAGTATTTGGAAGAGACTTGTTTGCCATCGATAGTGACCCCGCAAAGTGGTTTCGATGGTCTTCGTTTGTATGTTCATCTGCGATTGAATATCCAGGTCCATCCTCAGTTGCGGCATCTTCTTTTATCTTTCGTTTTCTTGGGTCTCCACCTTGAGCCATAAATTTTGGAATAACTCGATGAAAAAGGATGCCATCATAATATCCACTTTCTGCAAGCGAAATAAAGTTTGCAACTGTATTTGGAGCTTGATCTTCAAACAACTCCAATTCAATTGGACCCTTTGTAGTTTGCATAAGTGCAAGAGGTAAATCAGAAGCTCTTTCTTCAACCTCTCGAATTGCAAGTTCTGCTTCCCAATTGTCAGCGGCATCTTGTGATTTTGACTTTTCTGAATCAATTCTTGTTGATAGCAGTGGGTTTGATGCAAGCTCAGAAGAATCTATGGTGTTTAGTGCTGCTATTGATTCTTCAAAACGATTATCTGCAAACAGGAATGAGGCATACATTTGGGCTGCATCTGGTGACGAAAGAGCCTCTTCATCAAGTCTTTCAATCACAGAAATCGCTTTCGTAAACTGATTTTTTGCTTCTAGCGAACGAGCCCAAGGAATAATGATTTCAGGAGAGTTTGGGAAACGTTTTGCTAAATCACCGTAGACAGTATTAGTATCCATATCTTGTTGAGAGAGCAAGAATTCCGCCCACGCCAAAGCAATACGAGTATTCTCAGGTTGTAATTTGGAAAGTCTCTCAAAAAGAGAATTGCACAATTCAGCATCTTCAAGCCAAATACTCATTTGAAGTTCCGCGGCAACAAGTTGAAAATCATCGTGATTTTCATTCCAAGTAGAGATAGTGTCACGGAGTTTACGGGCGGTTTCCTTGTCTCCAACCGCGAATCCTCGTTGGTTACGGATAGAGTTTTTAAGAGTTTGATACTGATTGAGTAGTTGTTGTGCATCACCCGATGCCATAACAATGGATGTAGCAAGCATTAGTGAACATAATGAAGATAAGAACATGTGATTTTCCTTGATTCCTAGGAACGCGTTACGTAGTGAGCAGGATAGCATCCTGCAACGAGTCCAAAAAAGAGAGTGAGAAAATAATAATAAAAAAATAAAAATACTTGACTACTGCTAGTAATTGGCTATTATTAGCAAATCGCATACGCGATCTCGATTTTGCCCCCGGAAGGGCTCGGTGTGGTTCTTTGAATCCGCCGGGCCTTTTTTATTGCTCGAGTTTAACTCATCCTTTGCTAGGTGTATGATCCTACCAGAGTAATGGCGGCAGGGACGTTTCTGACCGTGACACCTTAATTTGCCATTTAACATTTATTAGAAAAAAGGGAGAATTATTCACACCGAATATGAATTTGGTTATAATTAAAGTATTACAACTGTGCCCCCGAAAGGGCTCGGTATGGCGCTTGCGTCTACCGGGCCTTTATTAATTGCACAGGTTCAACTTATCTTTTTTGTTCGATGGGTCCGAACCTATCAGATTAATAACCACAAAACCCTAGATACGCTCCCGTCGCAGTGCAGCAGTGATTGCAATTGCTAGCGCATCTGCAACATCTGGTGGCTCTGGCAATGTGTTAAGTTGGAGTGTATTGGTAACAACTTGTTGCATCTGAGTTTTGGTTGCTCTTCCATTACCAGAAACAGATTTTTTAATTTCGGCAGGAGTGAGTTCGACAAGTGGAAGAGAGGCTTGTTCTCCTGCAAGCAAAATAACACCTCTTGCATGTCCTAGTATTGTTGCGGTTGAAACTTGTTGCTTATGTGTAAAAATAGTTTCTACTGCTAGCAAATTCGGCTTCAATTCCGTAATGATTTCTTGTACATCGTGATACAACTGTGCAAGTCGAAATGAGACATTTTGCTTTGTATCCATGGTAATGGCACCAGCTTCAACAACCAAAGGATTGGCATTAGATCGTTTGTAATCAATGCACCCATATCCTGCAATGCGTAATCCGGGATCTATTCCGAGAACCCTCATGTATTAAGAGTGTCCGTGCCAATATTGCCATCAATAAGAGTAATAATACGCTGGCATCGTTTCCCAACATTATCATCGTGGGTGACAATAATCGTGGTCAACCCATCATCATGCAATTCATCAAAAAGTGCCAGAACGTCTTGTCCTGTTTTGAGTCTAAATTGCCAGTCGGTTCGTCAGCAAGCAAGATAGAAGGATTTGTAACTAGTGCTCGTGCGATTGAAGCTCGTTGCTGTTGTCCACCTGAGAGTTCACCTGGTTTATGCTCAACTCTATCTGCAAGTCCAACTCGCTTAAGAATATCGCTTGTTCGCTCGCGTCGTTCAGATTGCGCAATGCGTTGGTAATACAGTGGAACCTCAACGTTCTCAGCAATACTTAATTGAGGGATGAGGTTAAATGACTGGAACACAAACCCAATTTCCTCTCCTCGAATCGTGGAAAGTGTTTTGTCATCAAGCATGGCGACATTGTTTCCATCGAGGAGATAAGAGCCCTCTGTTGGCTTGTCGAGGCATCCCAAAATATTCATAAGTGTGCTTTTCCCAGATCCAGAGGCACCCATGATTGCAATGGATTGTCCGCGAGGCAAGTCAAGATCTACCCCTCTAAGGGCTTCAACAAGTATAGAACCGTCGGGTTTGTAATAGATTCGTTTGATTTTGCTAAGTTTTACAACTGAATCATCTTGAGGCATGGATACATCCTACGCTCTGCTCTACACTTCGGGTTATGCATTTGCATGCTTTTAAATCCTTTATGTCCGAAGCCAATGTGATACCAGTGGTCAGACGAATAATGGCTGACCATCTGAGCCCAGTATTGGCATATCGGAGACTTGTTGCTTCAGATGACCGCACAGCTCCGAGTTTCCTTTTTGAATCTGTGGAAAATGGGGATGAAGTTGGACGTTTCTCTTTTTTAGGTGCTGATCCATCGCTAGAGGTTGTAGCGTATGAAAATGAGGTCATCATTCGGGATCTTGTTAAAGGGACTCAGGAGAAGAAGAGAAGCGATAACCCTCTTCAGCTTTTACGCGAGGTATCAAAACAGTGGAAGGTTTCTAAACCTGTTGCAACAGGTGAATTGCCACTTCCAAGTTTCATTGGTGGATGGGTCGGTTTTGCGGGCTACGATACCTCAAGGTTTACTGAATTGGAAGTTCTTCCGTTCTCAAAAGCACCAGAGGATGACCGTAACCTTCCAGATTTGCATTTTGCACTCTACCGCACAATTGTTGTATTTGATCATGTCGCAAAAATTGTGCATGTCGTTCATAACGCGATGCATGATAATACAAGTTCGCCTGAAAGCGTTTGGGAAGATGCGAACAAGGAACTCGATCGAATTGTTGTTAAGTTACAGGAGGAAGGCGATAACATACCTGTTGGCACAATCGATATTGATTTAAGTAGTCCCCCTAAAAAACCAACAGATTCAAATATGTCAAGAGAAACATTTGAAAATGCTGTTGAAACGTGCAAGTCGTATATTGCAGCAGGTGATGCATTTCAAATTGTAATTTCTCAACGTTTTGAACACAAGTCAACAGTGGATCCCTTTGAAGTGTATCGTGCGCTTCGGGTTGTCAACCCGAGTCCATACATGATTTACTTGCAGGCGGAGAGATGTATTCTCGCCGCATCAAGCCCAGAAATACTATGCAGATGCAGAGATCGACACGTTATCAATAGGCCACTGGCAGGTACGAGAAGACGAGGAAAAACAGAGCAAGAAGATTCCGAAATGGAAGCAGATTTATTAGGAGATGAAAAGGAAAAATCAGAACATGTAATGCTCGTCGACCTTGGTAGAAATGACCTTGGTACGGTATGCGAACTTGGCTCTATCACAATCGAAAGCGTGATGGACATCGAACGATATAGTCATGTCATGCATCTCAGTTCAACGGTAGTAGGTATTCTTGCAGATGGTAAGGATTGCTGGGATGCACTGGCCGCAACGCTTCCAGTTGGAACTGTGAGTGGCGCTCCAAAGATACGTGCAATGCAAATTATTGATGAGTTGGAGCCAACAAAGCGGGGGCCATACGCGGGTGGAATTGGAATGATTGGATTTGGAGGCGATATGGATGTCGCAATTGCTTTGCGAACAATGGTAATTCCAACAAGCAAGCATGATGAAACAGGTTGGCGAATGGACATTCAAGCTGGTGCTGGAATCGTTATTGATTCTAAGCCAGAATTGGAATGGAAAGAAACAATTAATAAGGCGGCTGGGCTTGGTAGGGCAATCGAGCTTGCTCAATCGGCATTCCAAAAACTATGAATACTCCTAAGAGTGATGTGTCCTTTTGGCAAAGAAGACGAACTTGGGTATGTATCGTACTTTTATTTTTCCCATTAATTAGTGTCTTTGTTGTGACTCGGCCTTTTGTACTATCTCAGATAGTTGAAATTTCACTGCAGAGTAAAATTGGAACAGATGTTGAGGTAAGTGGAACAAGTTGGGACTGGGGAACTAACGTTTTTGTGAAAGAAATTAATCTCAAAGCGAGAGGGGTCGAAGGTCTTGCAGCGAATGTTATTTCACTTGAAGATGTGTTTATTACACTCAATTCTGACGCTTCAATTTTTAGCCCAGAAATAGTTGCAATTGAAGTTGAAACTTTGCGTGTTCGCCTTGCCGAGTCATTGGATTACGCTGGTGAGTTTAACTTTTCCTCCCTAGTAAATTCAAAAGAAGTTGCAGCAGAACAAGGCGTCGAAGAAACCTCAGGTGTTGATTCTTTCCAACAACAACTGAGTGCTATTCCAGAATTGTCACTAAATAAAGTAATTATAGAAACAGGCGTGATGAACAAAGGAGATTGGACTTTAGACGGAACAAAAACATTTTCTGTTTTGGATTCAATGTATGGCGAAGAAGAATCAACCTTACAGTTGGTAGATTCTGAAGATTCGCTACAAATTGATTTGTCACTTGACACTGCCCCTCTAGGATTTACAGCAGAGGCTGACAATATAAAACTTGACAATTCTATACTTGACTTGCTTCCTCGGACAGCAAGGGTTTGGTGCAACGAGGCAGATTTTCATGGGGATGTTAATACTCTAAGAGTTGTATGGAATACTGAGCAGTCGATGCAATTTTCTATAGAAGTAGAAAATATCTCTTTTAATTTGCCTCAGGAGCATGGTATTCGTTGGGCTTCGTTTAGGAATGGGGTGGTTGAACGTGTGCAAGGCGATACACATCTTGATGTGAATCATGGTCATATTGTTTATGATGGGCGTTCAGTTTATCTCAATGAAATCCGTGGTTTGCTTGTGCCACCTCTTCAAGAGATGGATAGTGGGTTGGAATTTTCATCGGACATAAAAATATACGACTATAAAAGTGTCGGCGAAAAAAAGGGTGATGAGTGGATGAGTTCTCTTTTGTCGAACTCTCCATTTGAAGCATCTTTTACAATTAATGATTTTGTCCCAGAACGCGGTAATTCAAATGAAACAATAGTTCCAATTGCTGCTGCTCAGATTTTGAAATTGTTTCAACTTTCTGACTGGAAGATGAATGCAAAGGTTTTTGTGGCACGATCAGAGCAAGGCGAAGAAGTTGAAGCACAAGGGGATTTAATTTTTAGCAGTGCCTCTGGTATGTATGAATATTTTACTTACCCACTCAAGGATATTAAATCTCATATCTCATTTCGCCAGAATGATATTAAAATTGTATATCTCAACGCTCTAGGTAGCGAGGATGCGGAGGTCCATATTAGTGGTGGGGTGAAAGCGACGAATGATTTACTTGTTGTTGATTTAAACCTGTACGCAAAAGATGCTCCTCTAGATCAAAAGTTGCATGACGCATTATCAAAACCTATTGCAAATGTGATGGAAAGATTAATTGATCATGAAGCATTCGATAGAATTTCAAAATCATTGAAGAATTCAGACGAATTAAATTTTGATCTTGGTGGGGATATTAACCTAGATCTAAATATTAAACATGACAGTAGGCTAGATTCTGGAATAGAGCTTTCAGGAGAAATTTCTTTTGAGAATGTCGGTATTTTGCATAGATCATTTCCTTTCCCTGTAGTTTTAAAAGAAGGTACAGTTTCTCTAGACCCTAAAGGTTTATATATTCCCGAGTCGAAGTCAATTCGGTTTAAAGGTCGAGAGCTCGGTGTTGGTGGTATCACTGGTTCAATTTACTTTTTAGAAGATGGCACTGCAATTCCAGATTTGAAATTAGAGTTGCTTAACGAATATATCTCTTCGGATCTTTTATTAGCAGTTTCTGAATCTGCAGGCGATGATCACGAATTGGCAGCAGGAGTTCTTGGAGGATTAGGGCTAAGCTCAAAGTTAAATGCAGTTGGAAGTGTCAAAGGAAATAAAGATGGCACAATCAGTACTAATTTTTTAATTGGGCTCATGGATGGAGTTTCGACACCCAATGAAAAGTTGACGAAGGCGATTGGCGTGACGGGTCCATTTTGGCCAGATGGGTTTAAGTTCACAAATATTAATGCAGAGATACATATTGATAATGGGTCAGTCTCGATGCAAGAAGTTACTTGCAAATGTGAAGATGGTTCACTGACTGCGAGTATGAGCATTGATAAGGGTGAATTTGATTTGAAGATCCAAGGTGATTCGTTGCCAATCAGCGCTAATTTTGTTGATGTCCTTCCAAATTCAGCTTCTAAAAAGTTATCAAGTGCATGGCAACGGCTTAATCCATCAGGCGAAATGGATGCTGTTATTAGTATGTCTCATGTAGATGACAGTTTAAGTTTAAATATGAACATTTCTCCAACAGAAGTTAAAGTTCATGGTCTAGATCGTGTTACCACTTTAAATCTTAAAAGTGGTTCTATAATTGTTGATGGAACTGACGTCTATTTCAACACAATTAACTTTCAACTTCAAGAAGAAAATGCACAACAAGGGAGTGTAGATATAAATGGCGAAGTTCATGGAAATCAATCCGATTTTGGATACATGCTCGATGCTAAGTGGAGCGATGCTGTTATCGATTCGCCATTGGCACGTGCAATTACCGGAATAGTTGGCGGAAAAGTTGCAGTGGATTTCTATGACACTATCGAACCCTCAGGAATTGCTGCGGCAACATTGTCTGCCTTTGGAGATCATGAAAATCTCTCCTACAATATTGATATTATCCCAGATTCCTTAACGGCAACATTCCATGATCGCGAGGCAGTGGCGTTTTTTGACCGAAGCAACAACTCACAAGGTAATACCATTCGAGTAAACAATGATAGTATTTATTTTGACTATCTTTTTGGCAAGTTGGGTGATGGGGAGTTTTCAGTTGATGGCAAGATTGAATCGGGAGATGTAGTAGATGGGAAATTCGATTTAACTTGGTCTGGACCCTCTAGTGATGACAGCCTTTATGCAATTTTGCCTGAAGTTGTTGGTGACACCCTTGTTGCAATTAAGTTGCAAGATGGGCTAAGTACACTTCCTGATGGTAAAGTTTCCTTTCGGGGCGAGGCATGGGATAAACTCGCAGTTTCTTTCGACGGTAATATTGAGATTGATGGCGCATCAATTGATGTAGGTGTTCCATTAGAAGAAATCAAAGGTGTTGCTAGCATATTTGGGACATACAGTAAAGAGAAACTCGATATGCTTGAATTGTCTTTGGCATTTGATGAATTATCTACTCTTGGTAGGCTTGTTACTGATATTGCAGGAAGTTTAGAATACAACTCCGATACTAACCAACTCGCATTCAAACAAATGCGTGGGGAATCTGCAAATGGTGGCGTTACTGTTCAAGGTTGGCTTGGGTTGGACCATTGCAAAGAGTATGAAATAGAAGTGTTGATTGCAGGTGTTGAATTGTCGTCTGTCGTTGACAAAGAAGTTGTTGCCTCATTGACAGGAGATTTGATGGGATGGTTTTCAGTTGCTGGTGTGAGGGGCGACCTAGAATCGCGAAGGGGGGCTGGCAAGGTTCTGGTAGAAAATGGTCGCCTCGAAATTGATCCACTCTCCCTAACAACCATGAAAATCCTTCAATTTGCATGGCCTTCTGCATCCACGATTTCAGGCGCTGAAATTGATTTTTATATTAGTGGTGATCAGATTGCCCTAGAAGACATAGTAATGCGGAGTGATGACTCAGATATCTCCGACCTTGCACTTGAGGGTGATGGATCAATTGATTTCGATACCTTCCAAATTCATGCTAGACTTCATCCTCGTGTGGGCTTGCCAATTATTAGAGATATTGTTGGCGCGGTGAATGATCAACTCTATTCAATAGATGTGACTGGCGAATTACTTGACCCAGAAGTATCCGTTTTACTTCTTCCATTTCTAACACCACGAAAAAATTAATTCATTTGTTTCCAAGTGGGATACAATGTCGATATGAATTCAAAAAAACTAATTCATGAGAAAATAATAGAGCTCATTTCACTTTCATGTGATAACGATACTCGGGATTCACGTCACGAAATGGTTTCACAGATGATAGACACATGTCTCAAAATGACAAAAGAAGGTCACGATTCTGGCCAGATTAAACTAGCGACATATGCACTGAAAGAAATTCGATATGCGTATCAGGTCTTCAATCGCTATATTGGAACTAGAAAAGTTTCAATATACGGTTCAGCAAGAACACCAGAAGACAATCCAGATTACGAGGCAGCCGTGGAGTTTGGAAGGTTGATGGCAGAAGTAAACTGGATGGCGATTACTGGTGCAGGTGATGGGATTATGAAGGCTGGTCATGAGGGCCCACAGCGTGAGGCGAGTTTTGGCCTTGCAATTCGATTACCTTTTGAAACAACTGCTAACGCGATTATTGAGGGTGATCCCAAACTCATTAATTTTCGATACTTCTTTACTCGTAAGTTGATGTTTATGACTCACTCGGATGCAGTTGTTGGATGCCCAGGTGGATTTGGTACGCAAGATGAATTGTTTGAAGCGTTAACTCTTGTGCAGACGGGTAAGTCGAATATTATTCCTGTCGTGATGATTGCTGGAGAGGGAAATGATTATTGGGTGAACTGGGAGAAGCATATACATCAAGACTTGCTTAGCAACGGCATGATTAGTGAAGAGGACGAATCATTATTCCATGTGGCATCGTCGCCACAAGATGCAGTAAATCACATTATGGAGTTTTACAAAGTATATCATTCAAGCCGGTATGTCCGTACGGATTATGTGATTCGAACAAATGCAGAGTTGACAAAGGAATCTATTTCAAAACTAAACGACTCGTTCTCTGACATTATTCGTGATGGTAAAATCCAACAGTCTGGTCCACTTCCTAGTGAAAAAGATCACCTTGACTTACCTAGAATTATTGTGCCTCACACTCGACGAAGCTTTGGAAGGTTACGTCAACTAATTGATATGGTAAATACATGCGAAACGGTGTAGCAATTCTGTTTGTTTTTTGTTTAGTTGTTTCAGGTTGTTCCACGCCCGAAAAAACTATCATAGAAAAACCTGTAGTTTTTCTAAATACAGAAACGATTAGCGCAACGACGGATGGGATTTCAGTTGTAAATTTTCAAGTTAAACCAAAAATTAAAGATGTGTTTAAAAAACTTGAACAATTTGGAAAGCCAATTGCCAATCAGCAACTTCAAATAAAATTATTGTTAGACGGAATTCAACTTCGAAGAGTTACTGCGGTAGACATCCCTGCAATCCTTTCTTCTTTGGGAGAAGTGACAGACGAGGTCTACGTTTGGCATGGTCAAATTTTTAAGTGGCGAGATTTGCATCAGAGACAAATAGATGCAGAAGGCATGTTGATTACTCAGCAAGGTATTCCGTACCATATTGTGCGTGGTTATTTATCATTGCAAAGTCGTAGTTGGTTAATAAATCGTGAAGATGGTTATCGTATTTATTTACAATTATTGCCCACGTGGCATGTGCCTAGAAATCGACCTTCTATCGTAGGAAGTTCTTCTGAACATCTACAGAGCAAAGTTTTTAATGATTTGAAGTTTGAAACATTGCTGAGAGATGATGAGGCAATCGTGCTTGCAGTAGCGTTGTTTGCACCAGAAGTAACCACAGGACCACAGGATGAAGGTGCTCCGGCAGTTCGTCTAGGCGAAGCTTTACTTGGGGGCCCTGTGAAGCAAGATATTGTGCAAATCATCGTAATAGAGGCAAATATTATGCCTCGTGGCTGAAACGGTAGAATATGTGGTCTTATGGATCAATCAGATCAACTGAATCAGGAATCAGAAACAAAGCCAAGAAGGCGAAGAGTTCTTCCTCCCCAAAGAGTTTGGCCCTTACTGTTTACGTTGGGTAATTTAGTGTCTGGCTTTGCTGCAATTCATTATGCTTACAAGGGAGTAGAGTGGCATGGACCATGGGGATGGAGTGGATTGACTATGGCGGGTGCATTAATCTTTCTAGGCATGTTGCTTGATAGTATTGATGGCTCAGTAGCTCGTCTAACCAATAGCGTCACGGAACTTGGGGCAGCTCTTGATTCTCTTGCCGATTTAGTAACTTGCGGAGTGGCTCCTGCAGTAATGGTGCTCGCGCTTATCTCAAGTTATCTTGGTACAGATGGCGCTCTAACATTGCTTGGCCCAGATGCAGACTTGCCTTGGGGCAAAGTCGTCTGGGGAATTGCAGCCGTTTATGTTTGTTGTGCGGCACTTCGTCTTGCACGGTTTACAGTTGAGACGGAACCTGCAAAGGGCCCCAATACACACATGGCTTTTCATGGAATGCCTTCACCAGGAGCCGCGGGTTTGATTGCCGCTCTGATTTTGTTGCACCAACACATACTCGCAGGAGGTAGCAATGAACTCTGGATTGGAAGAGCGTATGCTTTTGGTGTTCCAGTAGTGATGTTATTTGTTGCAATCGCAATGGTTTCAAGTATTCCTTATGACCACTTTGTGAATAGGTATTTAGGGAAACCGCAGTCATTTCGTTTCATTGCCTTTCTTGTCATTGTCATTTTTACTTGTATATGGTGGTTCCAAGAAACAGTTGCAATTGGTTTTATTACATACGCATTGACAGGGCCTATTTACGTCCTACGTAATCGAAATAAAGAAATTACTGAAGAAATATGACTACAAAAATTAAAACACGTTTTGCGCCAAGTCCTACGGGACACCTGCACGTTGGAGGTGCACGCACGGCAATTTACTGTTGGGCATTTGCAAGAGCGAATAAGGGCGAGTATCTTCTTCGGATAGAAGATACTGATCAAAAACGCTCTAGCGATGAAGCGACTTCAGGTTTCTTTCATGATCTTGAATGGCTAAACATTGGGTGGGATGAAGGGCCTGAGTTTCATGGGTCGTGAGGTGGAGATGAAGGTCCCTATTACCAATCACAACGGCTGAAAATATACAAAGACCAACTTCAAATACTTCTTGATGCAGGAATGGCATATTATGCTTTTGAAACTCCAGAAGAATTAAACGAGGAACGAAAAAAAGCACGCGCTGAAAAGAAAGCGTACCGATACAACCGTGCTTCGCTTAAGTTGTCTTCAGAAACTATTGAACAATATCTTTCGGAAGACAAGCCACACGTTGTTCGATTTAAAGTTCCAGATGGCGGCCCATTGACGGTTCAGGATTCTGTTGTCGGAGATGTGACTATTGAACGGAGCGAAGTCGATGACTTTGTTATTTTTAAAACCGATGGATATCCGACGTATCACTTTGCTGTTGTTGTTGACGACAAAATGATGAATGTGAGCCATGTTATTCGAGGACAAGAGCATTTAAATAACACGTTTAAACATATTCTATTGCAAGAGGCCTTTGGAATTGAACCGCCAGTCTATGTGCATCTTTCTCTCATCTTTAATCCGGACGGTTCAAAGATGTCTAAACGAGATAAGGACAAAGCGCTTCGAAAGTTTGTAAAGGAAAATGGAATTGACGCTCCTCCAAATGGCTGTATTGAACAAGATGCTTGGGATGCATGGCAGTCATCGAAAGATATGCAGTTAGGCACGCACGATGCGACAGCTCTCGGCAAGTCGCTTGGAGTTACGCTTCCAGAAATTAACGTTGAGGATTTTAAAAGCGCTGGCTATCTGCCTGAAGTTCTACTGAATTACCTATGCTTGCTTGGCTGGTCGCCTGGAAATGATATTGAACAATTTGACGCCAACTTTTTGATCGAAAATTTCTCGCTCGATCGCATTGTAAAATCACCGGCGAAGTTCGATCGCGCAAAACTTCTTGCGTTTAACTTAGATGCACTTCAGAAACTTTCTTCGGAAGAATTTGAATCTCGTTTACTTGCTTGGTGTAAAGAATACGCATCCGATTTCGCTGCACTCGACCAATTCTCTTTATTCGCTTCTGCAAATCATGAGCGTTCTAAAACGTTCCAAGACGCTATTGTTACATCCCGATTCCTGATTGAAGAAGATGATGCAATTACATGGTCAGAAACAAAACCAGTGAAGAAAGCATTACTTAAAGGCGAAGTTCCGGGGCTATCGAGAATGCCTGCAATCATTGAGGCTTTTAGTGAACTAGACTCTTGGACTATGGAATCAATTGATAGTTGTTTGCATATACTTGCAGAGAAGCTTGCAGATGGAAGCCTTGGCAAGGTCGCTCAGCCAGTGCGCATAGCAGTTGCAGGTGGCCCTGTAAGCCCACCCATTGTCGATACGCTCGTGTTGCTCGGTAAAGAGTCTACGATTAGACGTCTTGAACGATGTCACGAATATTTTGCGAGTACTTGCGATGTCTGATGTCCCAACAGCTGTTTCAACAAAAGATGAAATAGCCCTTGAAGGGTTTATTGATTACGCTGGGTTATTCCCGCCTGCAAATTTAGACATGGACTCCACAGTAAAAAATTGGCACAATTACATGCAGTCTGATGACAGTTGG
>PVBE010722426.1_pt1 | contig 25054 bp, 21 predicted proteins | sample 1631181 | NCBI WGS metagenome assembly PVBE01 (sample SAMN08397723, study PRJNA350692) | Marine metagenome, whole genome shotgun sequencing project. | isolation source: water | place: Pacific Ocean | collected 2012-04 | reverse complement strand
TACGCCGCGGCAGGGGTCGACGGGATGGAGGCACTGCGGGTGGAGGCCCTGCGCATCTTGAGGCTGGTCGACCTCGGCCCCGACATCTATCAGCTTGGCTTGCGCGGCACCATCGACCCCGCCGCACATTCCGATCTTGCGGAGACCTTCTTGCGCGCCCGCGCCGCGCTGCGCGAGCGCAGCGCGGATTCGGAGATCGCCTCGCTGGTCGAGTTGTTCGATCGCAGTCTCTACAACACCAACGCGACGGTCGGAGAGAACGTGCTGTTTGGCAGCCCCAAGGGCGATGCCTTCGACATGGACAGCCTGGCCGAGAACGATTACGTGCTCTTGGTGCTGGAGAAGGTCGGCTTGACCGAGATCATGGTCTCGATCGGCTACCAGGTCGCCGCAACGATGGTCGAGCTGTTCGCCGACCTACCGTCGGATCACGAGTTCTTCCAGAAGTTCAGCTTCATCAGCGCCGAGGACCTGCCTGAATTCCAGGCCCTGTTGACGCGGGCCGACAAGGACAATCTCGATCAGCTGTCGGCCGAGGATCGAACCCGTCTCTTGTCGCAGCCCTTCAAGCTGGTTCCGGTGCGTCACCGCCTCGGCCTCATCGACGAGGAGATGCAGGGGCGGCTGTTGGAGGCACGCGCCGCCTTCGCCGAGGGATTGCCCGAAGAGCTTACGGATTCGATCGAGTTCTACGACGCCGAGCGATACAACGCCTCGGCCAACCTGCAGGACAATATCCTGTTCGGCAAGATTGCCTACGGCGAGGCGAAGTCGGCGGAACGCGTCGGCACGCTGATCTCGGAGGTCATCAATGAGTTGGGGCTCGAGGACACGGTCGGACTCGTGGCCTTCGACTTCGAGGTCGGAATCGCGGGATCGCGCCTGTCCGCGGCGCAGCGCCAGAAGCTGGCCTTGGCCCGCGGCATCCTAAAGCGGCCCGATGTCTTGATCTTGTCCGAAGCCACCCAGACCCTCGATTCGGCCGCCCAGGCCAGGATCATGCGCAACATCTTGCAGGAGTTCAAAGGCCGCGGCGTGATCTGGGCGCTGCACGATCCCGACGTGGCCAAGGAGTTCGATCACATCTTGGTAATGAAAAGCGGCAAGATTGCGGAGCAGGGGAGCCACACCGACCTCGACAAGGACGGCACGGTGTATAATGGCTTGATGGCGGCGGAATGAGCCCGCCCGAGGAGAGTTACGGTGAGCCTTAACGAAGAGGTCGAGCTGCTGCGCAATATTCCGCTGTTTAGCAAGATCGAGCCCTCGAAGCTGAAGCTCTTGGCATTCACGAGCGAGAGGCTGACCTTTCACAAGGACCAGGACTTGTGCGTCGAGGGCGAAATGGGCGACGCGGCATTCATCATTATCGACGGCGGCGCCGACGTCATCGTTTCGACACCCAGCGGGCCGCTCAAGGTCACCGAGGTGGCCAAGAACGACTTCGTCGGCGAGATCTCGATCCTTCGTGATGTGCCGCGAACGGCGACCGTGACGGCGTCCTCGGACTGCACCGTCTTGCGCATCTCGAAGGACTTGTTCTTCCGGCTCGTGAGCGAGTTTCCCGAGATGGCGGTTGAGATCATGCGTGAGCTGGCCCGGCGATTGGAGAACACGACGATCCAGCTACGGGAGGCGACGACCGCCGCTTCCCATTAGATCGGCCGACCCGATGAGCCGGCTCGACAGCTTCATCCGGCGGACCATGGCGCAACGCGATTGCCTTGGCGAGGCGGCCCGATTGATCGCCGCGATACCCGGGCCGGTGCTGGAATTCGGTCTCGGCAACGGCCGCACCTACGATCACCTTCGGACGCTGCTGCCGGAGCGGGAGATTTTCGTATTCGACCGCCAGATCGCCGCTCACCCCGAGTGCATCCCCGATCCCGAGCACATGGTGCTGGGCGATATCCACGACACCGTGCCCGCCGCGCGAGCCCGCATTCCCGAGCCCGCGGCGCTGGCCCATTGCGATGTCGGCACCGGGGACAAAGAGGCCTCGGCGGCGCTTGCGGCGTGGCTGGCACCGCTGCTCAAGCCGCTATTGGCCCCTGGCGCGGTCGTCGTTTGCGATCAGGAGGCACTTTGGTGCGAAGGCTTCTCGCGGCTTCCGCCGCCGGAGGGCGTCCCCGAGGGGCGCTATTTCATGCTGCGGTTGGGGCCCGCATCGGCGGGCCGGGATTCGCCCTAGGCGGCGGCCTGGAGCGCGGCTTCGAGGCGGGGTAACTGGATCGGTTTGTGCAAGCTACCGGCGAGGTTCAGGCCGAGGCCTTTGGCCAGCTTGAGCGCCTGGGCAAGAATCTCGTCCTCGTAGTTGCTGACCATGAGGATCGACGCTGCGCAGCGGTGTTTCGCAAGGAGGCGCAAGACCTCGATGCCGTCCATGTCGGGCATGAAGAGGTCGAGGACAATGAAATCGGGCCGGAAGCTTTCGACCTCCTGTTCCGCTGCCCGGCCCCGCGTCGCGGAGTGAACCTCGAACCCAAGACTGTCGCCGACCGCGCCGATGTAGTCGCACATCGAGGGATCGTCGTCGATCACCAAGAGCCGCTTTTTGTCCATTCTTTCCTCGCCGCGGCGAACGTTCTTTGTCGCCCGTGGGCGCACTACCCAAGTGCCCTTTGTTGGGAGGCATACTACAGGGTGAATGCTTAACGGGTCACTACCGCATCGCCCGTTTTCGCCGACCGCAGTAACATGTTTGCGATCACTCCGTGGCCGCGGCTTAGGGCCGTGAGGCGCCTCCCCCGGGCGCCGGATCGTCGAAGACGAATAGCGTCGGCTCGAGCGGCACGTTGACCTCGACGTCGCTGAGCGTGATCCGCGTGGTCAGTCCTTGGGCGTCGGTGACGCGCCATTGCCACAGGCGGAGCGGCGCCTCGGTGAACACCAGCGTCAATGTACCTTCGCCCGCATTCTCATCGTCGCGCAGCCTGAGCCGCAACTCGCCAGGCAGGCGCTCGAGGGCCTCGACCACGATCTGCCCCGCGAACTCGATCTCGTCTTTGACCAGGAAGCCAAGCGGCGTCGAGTAGAGCGGCAGGCGATCGACCTGGCCGAGCTCGGTGTCGTGGAAAATCAGCCACACCCGGTCGGCGACCACCAGGATCGGGGTCGGGGGCGCATACTCGAAGCGCAGTCGCCCCGGCCGTCTGAGGTAAAAGCGGCCCTCGGCGAGCGCGCCATCCGGCGCCACCTGGTCGAATCGCGCCCGAAGCGTGGCGATCGAGTTTAGATAGGCCTCGATGCGGCCGAGTTCCGCCTCGTCATCGGGGGCCAACTCGGCAGCCGGCGCGGCGCCCGCGAGGCCCGCGAGGCCCGCGACGAGCGCGACCAGGACCAACCACCTGCGCTCAGCCCAGCGCATCGGTGTCGCGCGCCAGTACCTCGCGTTTGCCGACGTGGTCGGCGGGGCTGATCACGCCCTCGGCCTCCATGCTCTCGATGATCCGTGCGGCTCGGTTGTAGCCGATCTGCAGGTGACGCTGGAGGAAGCTCGTCGAGGCCTTGCGCTTGCGGCACACCACCTCCACCGCCTGATCGTAGAGCTCGTCGGTGGGCGCGGCGAGAACGTGAGGGTCGACGGCCGCCTCCTCGGTAACCTCGTCGAGGTAGTCCGGGCTTCCCTCCTGTTTGAGGAATGCGACGACCTGCTCGACCTCATCCTCGACCACATAGGGTCCGTGAACCCGCGTGAGGCGTCCGCCCGAGGCCATGTACAGCATGTCGCCCGAGCCCAGCAGCTGCTCGGCGCCTTGCTCCCCGAGGATCGTCCGGCTATCGATCTTGGAGGTCACCTGGAAGCTGATACGGGTCGGGAAATTGGCTTTGATGGTGCCGGTGATCACGTCCACGGAAGGCCGCTGGGTGGCCATGATGAGGTGAATGCCGGCGGCGCGCGCCATCTGGGACAGGCGCTGAACCGCGCCTTCGATCTCTTTGCCAGCCAGCAACATGAGATCGGCCATCTCGTCGACCACCACGACGATGTGGGGCAGCGGCTCGACCTCGAGCGGATGGTCCTCGAAGATCGGCTCCCCGGTCTCGGAATCGAAGCCGGTTTGGACCGTGCGCTTGAGTTCCTCGCCCCTGGCCGCGGCCTCGGCCAGCCGCTGGTTGTAGCTGGTGATGTTGCGGACCCCGAGCTTCGAGAGTTCGCGGTAGCGGGTCTCCATCTCGCGGACCGTCCACTTCAGCGCCACCACCGCCTTGCCGGGATCGGTCACCACCGGCGTCAGGAGGTGGGGAATGCCGTCGTAGGCGCTGAGCTCGAGCATTTTGGGATCGATCAGGATGAATTTGCACTGGTCGGGACGCAGACGGTATAGGAGCGAGAGGATCATCGTGTTGACGGCGACCGACTTGCCCGATCCCGTCGTGCCGGCGATCAGGAGATGGGGCATCCGCGAAAGATCGGCGATGACGGGAGCACCGGCGATGTCCTTGCCGAGCGCCAGCGGGAGCCGGCCCGTGGCGTTCTCGTACTCGGCGGCGGACAGGAGCTCACGCAGGTGGACCGACTCGCGCCCGGCGTTGGGAAGCTCGATGCCGATGGCGTTGCGGCCCGGTACCACCGCGGCGCGCACCGAGACCGCGCTCATCGACCGCGCGATGTCGTCCGATAGCCCGATCACGCGCGAGGTCTTGGTGCCCGGCGCCGGCTCGAGCTCGTAAAGCGTGATCACCGGCCCCGGCCGCACCTTCGTCACCGCGCCGCTAACGCCGAAGTCGTCGAGCACGGCCTCCAGAAGCCGGGCGTTCTGCTCGAGCGCGTCCTCGCTTACCGTCGCGCCGGAATCGATCTCGGGTGCAGTGTGAAGGAGCGCCAGAGGCGGCAGCCGAAACTCGCCCGGCGGACCCAGGTCGAGGGCCGCCTGCCGCTCGGCGGCGTCGCGCTTGCCCGCACGCAGCCGCGGCCGCGAGCGGCTGACGCGATGGCTCGGCTCGATCCTTGGCGAAGCCTCAGGCGGGCCCACTTCGGCGAACAGTCGGGGTTCGCGCCGGACCGCGGGCGGGGCCGCGGGGCTGGCGCCGGAGTCGCCGCCGGTCTCAGCGGGCGCGGCTCGTGCGAGACCGGCAAGTGGGCGCGCCAGGGCGATCGGTGCGGCCACGATCGCGCGCGCCACGCGGCCGAGCGTACGCCACTCGCGCCACTCCAGCCCCAAGGCGAAGGCAAAGGAAAGCGCCGTCATCGCCGCCGCCACGGCGGCGTAGGCGTAGGGCCAGAGCGGCGTCGCGGCAAGACCGAGCCCCGCCGCACGCAGCCGCAGCGACTCGCCGACCCAGCCGCCGAGCCCGGCCGCGAGCGGCCAACCGTGGGGGGCGGGCAGCCCGGCGGCCAAGGCGGCGGCGCTGATGAGCGCCACCGGGACAAGCGCGAGCGAGAGCCAAATCCGGACGACGCCGCGGTGAGAGAAAACGCGCCACGCCCACGCCGTCAGGCAGAGAACCAGGACCCAGCCGCCGACCCCGAAGGTCTGGAGGATAGCGTCTGCGGCGTGGGCACCGACCAAGCCAAGCAAGTTCTCCGGCGATTCCCCGGTGGCCACGTTCCAGGCCGGATCGGCCGCCGAGTAAGTTGCCAGGGCAAGCGCCAAAACCAGCGCCAGCGCGAAACCGGCGATGCCCGCCAACTCAACCAACCGTCGCCGCAAGAAACCGGTGAGCACCGCCGGCAACACGGCGAACTTCTTGGATTCGATCGAAGGGTGCGCCATCTCTCCCGCCGCAACGCCAACTCCGACCCTGAATTTACCCGAAGAAGCGTTTCGATACAACCACTTGCAGGGAGATATGCGACCTATACTTTATCTACGCCAGTGATCCCCTTGAATGCGCGCGCGCCGTCAGGCGATGCTTTCGCCATGCTGGCGGATATCCATGCCCTCACGCTCTTCGTCTTCACTGACGCGCAGGCCCATCACCGCCTTGACCAGCATCAGGATGATGAAGGTCGCGACCGCGCTGTAGGCGATGGTGACCGCGACCCCGTAGAGCTGGGTCAGGATCTGGGCGCCGTTGCCCTCGATCAGGCCCGAGGTACCGCCCACCGCCGAGACCGCAAACACGCCGGTTAGGATCGCGCCGACGATGCCGCCGAGACCGTGGATGGCAAAGACGTCGAGCGAATCGTCATATCCGAAGGCGTTCTTGAGGCTGGTCGCGCCCCAGTAGCAGACGGCTCCGGCGACCAAGCCGATGATCAGGGCGCCGATGGGATCGACATAGCCGGAGGCCGGGGTAATAGCCACCAGCCCCGCGATCGCCCCGGAGATGATGCCGAGGACGCTTGGCTTGCGGTGGCCGATCCACTCGGCGAACATCCACGACAGCGCGGCGGCGGCGGTGGCGATCTGCGTCACCGCGATGGCCATGCCGGCCGCGCCGTCGGCGGCCAGCGCCGAGCCGGCGTTAAAGCCGAACCAGCCGACCCACAGGAGCGAAGCGCCAAGGACGCTGTAATGAATGTTGTGGGGCGCCAGGCTTTCGACCCGGAAGCCGATGCGCTTGCCGAGCACGAACGCCGCGACCAACCCGGCGACGCCGGAGTTGATGTGCACCACCGTGCCACCGGCGAAGTCGAGGACGCCGGCCTCGCCGAGGAAGCCGCCGCCCCACACCCAGTGCGCGATCGGGGCATAGACGACGACGACCCAGATGCCGATGAACGCCAACAACGCCGAGAACTTGAAGCGATCGACGATGGCGCCGGTTATCAGCGCCGGCGTAATGATGGCGAAGGTCATCTGGAACGTCATGAAGACCGATTCGGGAATGCTGCCGCTGAGCGAATCCGTGCTCATGCCGATCAGTAGCGCACGGTCGAAGCCGCCGATGAAGGCGTTGCCTTCGGAGAAGGCGAAGCTGTAAGCGACGATCATCCACAGCAGCGTCACCACACAGGTGGTCGCGAAACACTGCATGACCGTGTTCAGCACATTCTTCTTGCGCACCATGCCGCCATAGAACAGCGCCAGGCCGGGGATGGTCATCAACAGCACCAGCGCGGTGGAGGTCAGCATCCACGCGGTATCGCCACTGTCGAGCGCCGGCGCCGCGTCCTGAGCCCAAGCCGGTCCGGCGGCGAGCCCGCCGCACGCGAGCGCGATTCCCCCGACGCCCAGGCGCCGCATCAGCCTGTCAAACCCTGGCCCGAAAAATGCCGTCATGGCTCGATCCTTCCTCTGTGGACCCGCCCACGCCGCTCCCTGACCGCGGCGCGCCGGTCGCTCCCCCTCCTGCCCTTTCATCAAGAAGCGTGCCACCGCCCGGCGCTGACCGGAGACGCCGAATCCGGCGCAACCGCTAGCCCTCGGCCGCCGCCGCGACGGCGGGTTTCCACCGCGATGCCTATAGTTTGGGCGATTGGCCCAAATGCGCCCGCATCGTGGGCAGGCCCGGTGCCCCTGGACAACGGCGAGCGCTGCGCCGAAGCTAGCGCCATGGCAGGCCAGCGCAGCGCAGCTCAATCGCGACGCCGTCGCAAGTCCCCGCCGCGCGAGCGGGCCGACGTGCTTGTGGTCGGCGGCGGGATGGTCGGGCTTACGCTGGCCAACGCCCTGGCCGGGGGCGGCCTGGACGTGGTGGTGGTCGACCAAGCCGATCCCACGGCCTTGGCCGCGGCCTCGTTCGACGGCCGCGCCTCGGCCATTGCCCACGCCTCGCAGCGGCTGTTGGCGGCGCTCGGCGTGTGGTCGGCGCTTGGCGATGCGCCGCAACCGATCCTCGACATCCGCGTGTGCGAGGGCGATTCGCCTTTCTTCCTCCACTTCGATCACAGCGAGCTGGGCAGCTCGCCTTTCGGCTACATGGTCGAGAACTACCGTCTGCGCGCAGTCCTTGCCGAGGCCGCGCAGAAGGCGCCGCGAATCGCTATGTGGGCGCCGGTGACGCTCACCGGCGTCGAGCGCGGCCCGCACGGCATCGAGGCCCGTTTCAGCGACGGGCGAACGGTGCGTGCCGCAGCGGTGGCGGCCTGCGACGGACGCGCCTCGCGGCTGCGCCGGGAGGCCGGCATCCGCACCCTCGGCTGGACCTATGCGCAGTCCGGGATCGTCTGCACGGTCGCACACGCGCGTTCGCACGGCGGCGTCGCGATCGAGCGATTCCTTCCCGCCGGACCCTTCGCCATGCTGCCGCTGACCGGGCGCCGCTGCTCATTGGTATGGACCGAGCGCACAAACCTGGCGAAAGCGATCATGGAGCTGGATGCGGACGACTTCGAAGACGAGATGCGACGCCGGTTCGGCGATTTTCTCGGGGCCGCCCGGGTCACCGGCCCGCGCTGGAGCTATCCGCTCTCGCTGCATCTTGCCGAGCGCTACGTCGACCACCGCATGGCCCTAGTCGGCGACGCCGCGCACGGGGTTCACCCGATCGCCGGCCAGGGCTTGAACATGGGCATGCGTGACGCCGCGGCGGTAGCCGAGGCACTGGTGGATTCGCGCCGCCTGGGTCTCGATATCGGCGATTCGTGGACCTTGCAGCGCTATCAGCGATGGCGGCGCCTGGACAACCTGTCCCTGCTGGCGGTCACCGATGCGCTGACCCGGTTGTTCTCCAACAACAATCCCGGCCTGCGGCTCGCGCGCAACCTGGGCCTGGCCGCGGTCAACCGCCTGCCGCCATTGAAACGGATGTTCATGCGACACGCCCGCGGGACGATGGGCGAGTTGCCGCGGCTGCTCCAGGGTGCGCCGCTTTGAGCGAGAGAAGTAGCCTCAAGGATCGCGGCTGAGGTCGCGTTCCTCGAGGGCAGCGAGGTAGTCGCGCCAACGCTGCTCCTGGTTGAGACCGAGCTCGTACAGGTAGTCCCACGAATAAAGCCCGGTGTCGTGTAGATCGTCGAAGTGGAGGCGGACCGCATAGTTGCCCACGGGCTCTACCTTCATGATGCCGACGTGGCGGCGCCCGGCGACGATCGTGCGTTGCCCGGGGCCGTGGCCCTGGACCTCGGCCGAGGGGCTTTCCACGCGCAGTAGCTCGGCCGGAAAACGAAAGCTGCGGCCGTCGTCGAAATCCACCTCGATCACCCGGTCTTCAGTCTTGAGCCGAATCTCGGTCGGTCGCGCCGCGCCTGCGCCGGTTGCCACCGCGGCCTATGCCCCGGGGTCGGCGCCGCCGCCGCTGGTATCGTCGAGCCGGCGCGCCTCATCGACCAGCATGATCGGGATTCCGTCCCGGATCGGGTAGGCAAGCCGGGCGCGCTCGCTGATCAGCTCCTGCGCATCGGCGTCGTATCGCAGCGGACCCTTGGTCAGCGGGCAGACCAGGATCTCGAGGAGCTTGGGATCGACGGTCGAGGGTTCCGCCATTTGTCGCCTCCGTTCTAGGTCGGGTGTTTCGTGGCAAGGATCATTGGAGCTGGGCCTCGGGCCCGGCGACGTGTTGCAGCGCCGCCATCTCCAGGAGCGCGGTCACGATGCGGCCACGTTCGGACTGCGAGCTCGCTTCGAGGAGCGCCTGCTTCTCATTGGGCTCGAACGGGCAGAGCATCGAGAGCGCGGTGATCAAAGGCCCGCCGGGCAATTCCTCCAGCGCCTGAAATGCCGCGCTCATGTCGTGAATCTCGAGGTAGGCGCGCAGCGCCGGCAGGATGCGCTCGCGGTCAAGCGTCGGGTGCCCGTCGGTATCGAGATCGTGCGCGAAATCGTCATACGACACCGTTACCACCCGATAGGCGGCGCGCGAGTCGAACTCCTCGACGATCGCGAAACGGCAGATACCGTTCAGGGTGATCAAATAGCGGCCGTCGTCGGTCTCCTTGAAGGCCGCGACGGTGCCGGCGCACCCGGTCTCGTACACATCGGGCTCGTAGACACTGGTGTCGGGGTCGGTGGGTTGGACCATGCCGATAACCCGCGCTTGGGCCATGGCATCGCGGACCATATCCAGATAACGCGGTTCGAATATGTTGAGCGGCAACTGTCCGCGCGGCAGCAAGAGCGCGCCGGCCAAGGGAAAGATGGGGATCGTACGCGGCAGTGAGGCGAGATCGGGAGGCGCGTCGTCCTGGTTCATGAGAACAAGATCGCCGAGAGCTGCCGTCGTCCCGAGATCGTGACCTCGTCGTTGGCGCCGTAGGCGTCGAACAGTTTCAGCAATTGCTTGCGCGCGGACTGCTCGTTCCACTCGCGATCGCGGCGCACGATCTCGATCAGCTCGGCAACCCCGGCATCCCGTTCGCCCGTCGAAACCAGGGCAAGCGCCAGATCGTAGCGCGCCTGATGGTCGTTCGGCGCCTGCGCGACCGCGGCACGGAGGCTCCCGACATCGCCCGCCTCACCGACCTGCGTCGCGAGATCCAACGACGCCCGGGCGCTCACCACGTCGGCATGGCTGTCGTGCTCGGGCGGTACCATAGCCAGGGTCTGCCCGGCGCGCTCGAGGTCGCCGTTCTCCAGGTAGCATCGGGCGAGGCCGGCCAGGGCCGAGGGCTCGCCCGACGACTGTTTCAGGATCTCGCCGTAAAGCGCGGCGGCGCCACCAAGGTCGCCGCTCTTCATCATCTGCGCGGCCTGGGCGAGCGCCTCTTCGACAGCGGAAGGGCCAGCCGCGCCGCCAAGTTTCTTGACGAACGCGGCGACCTGGCTGTCGGGAAGCGCGCCAACGAAGCCGTCGACGGGCTGACCTTGATCGAAGGCGAACACCGCGGGGATCGACTGGATGCGCATCTGTTGCGCGATTTCCGGGTTCTCGTCGATGTTGATCTTGACCAGCCGCACCCGGCCGGCCGCCTCGGTGACGGCCTTCTCGAGCGCCGGCCCGAGCTGCTTGCAGGGGCCGCACCAAGGCGCCCAGAAGTCGACGATGACCGGCGCCTCTTTCGAGGCATCGATCACGTCGACCATGAAGTTCTGGGTATCGCTGTCTTTGATCAGGCCCTCTAGGGCCGGCCCCGGGCCGATGATCGGTTCCATGACGCCTCGCGTTTCAACGCACTCCACGACAGATCGTGCCGAAGTGTAACCGCAAAGGGCGGCGGTTCTGTAGGGGGATTCGAGCGCCCCAAGCGGTTGCAAATCGTCCCGCTTATTCTATCATCGCCGGGCCGCGCGGGCGTAGCTCAGGGGTAGAGCACAACCTTGCCAAGGTTGGGGTCGTGGGTTCGAATCCCATCGCCCGCTCCATATCCGCGCTTGGCCGCCTGCATCGCCTGCCAGACCCGCTCTGGCGTGAGCGGCATGTCGATGTCGGTTACGCCAACCGCGGCCAGCGCATCGAGCGCCGCGTTCATTACCGCCGCCGGGCCGACGATGGCGCCGGATTCGCCACAGCCCCTGATGCCCAGCGGATGGGCCGGCGAGGGCACTTCGTTGAGAACCAGCGAGAACGGCGGGAGATCGTCGGCACGCGGCAGGCAGTAGTCCAGGAATGAGCCCGTGAGCAGCTGGCCGTCGCTGCCGTAGATCGTGTCCTCGCACAACGCCTGGCCGATCCCCTGCGCGGTTCCGCCATGCACCTGGCCGGCCACCAACATCGGATTGACGACGGTGCCGAAGTCGTTGACCGCGACGTAGCGGCGAATCTCGACCCGGCCGGTCTCGGCGTCGACCGCGAGCTCGCAGGCATGGCAGCCATTGGGGAACGAGGACGCGGCGTTCGGATACGCTCCGGTTTGGTCGGGAACGTATGCGCCCGACGCCCCGAGCCCACCGCCGCCGCGACGCTCGGCCTCGGCCGCAACCTCGAACAGTCCGACCCGACGATCGGTGCCGACCACGCGAAACTCACCCTCGTCAAAATCGACGTCGACCGCGGCCACCTCGAGCAGGTCCGCCGCGATTGTCTTGCCCAGCTCAATGAGCTTGGCCGAGGCGTCCTGGAGCACGGCGGCCGCGAAGACCAGCGAGCGCGAGCCGCCGGTGCCGCGGCCGCTCGCAATGCGATCGGAATCACCCTGGATTACCGCGACCGCCTCGAACGGCACCCCAAGGCGTGCCGCCACGACCTGCGCGAACGCGGTCTCGTGTCCCTGTCCGGTCGATTGCCAACCGCTGAGGATCGTCACCTGGCCGGCGCCCGAGACCTCGAGCGTCGCGTCGCCATCGGCCGCCCCCTCGGTGGCCTCGATGTAGGGCGCGATGCCGAAGCCAAGCAGCCATCCCTTGGCGCGCGCCGCCTCGCGCCGCTCGGCGAAGCCGGCGAACTCGGCGGTTCGCAACGCAGTCTCCATGTTCTCGGCGAATTTGCCCGAATCGTAGGTCAGGCCCAGCGCCGTGCGATAGGGCATCGCCTCGGGGGCGATGAAGTTGCGGCGGCGAATCTCGGCCGCGGGCAGGTCAAGCTCGCGGGCCGCCGCCTCGATCAACCGTTCGACGGCGTAAATCGCTTCGGGCTGGCCGGCGCCGCGATAGGCGTCGACCGGCACGGTGTTGGTGAAGACCCCCCGGACCTCGACGTGAATCGCCGGAATCGCGTAGACGCTGGAGAGGATCGCGCTACCCCCCTCGGTCGGGATGAACGGAGCGTAGTTCGAAAGGTAGGCGCCCATGTTGGCGATCTTGCGCACGTGCAGGCCAACGATGCGCGCATCGTCATCGAGCGCGATCTCGCCGTGAGTGGCGTGGTCGCGGGCCTGGGCGTCGCTCAGGAATCCCTCGCCGCGTTCGGCGATCCACTTGACCGGCCGGCCGAGGATGCGCGCCGCCCACAGCAACAAAGGGTATTCCGGGTAGACGAAGAACTTCATGCCGAAGCCGCCGCCGACATCGGGAGTGACGACGCGCAAGCCATCGCTCGGCAGGCCGAGAATGTCCTCGCATAGCATGTCGCGAATCCCGTGGACGCCCTGGCCGGCGACATGAAGCGTGTGCCGGCCATCGGCGAAACTGGCCACCGCACCGCGCGTCTCCAATGGGTTGGCGACGAGGCGGTTGTTGACGAGGTCGAGGCCGACGGTGTGGGCGGCGCCGGCGAAGGCGCGATTCGTCGCCGCGCCATCGCCCGCTGCCCAGCGGAAGGCGAGGTTGGCGGGAACCTCGTCCCAGACCAACGGCGCCCCCGGCTCGAGCGCCGCCGCGGTCGCCGCCACCGCCGGCCGGGGCGCGTAGCCGACCTCGATGCGCTCGGCGCCGTCGCGAGCGAGCTCGGCGGTCTCCGCCACGATCATCGCCACCCCGTCGCCGACGTGGCGGACCCGGTCGATCGCGAGCGGCCAACGCGGTGGATCGGCGCACGGCGTGCCATCGGCGTTCTCGACCCTCGCCACGCAAGGCACCGGCCGATACCCGGCGGTGCGGTACTCGGCCCCGGTCAGCACCGCCAGCACGCCCGGGAGCGCCGCCGCTTCGTCCGTCGCCAGGCGCTCGATGCCGGCGTGGGCGTGGGGCGAGCGCACGATGTGGGCATGCGCCTGACGCGGTAGCCTGAGGTCGTCGATGTAACGTCCCCGACCGCTGAGAAAGCGCTCGTCCTCGCTACGCGCGGCCGACTGGCCGATGCCGAAATTCACCACCCGTCCCACCACTCGGACTTCGCCGTCCGGATTGCCCGCCTCATCCGCTCCGAAGATGCCGGCGGATGGATGTTGGAATTGTACTCGGCGCAACAGGGATTCAGCAGAGAAAACCTCGCCTGCGCCGGCGATCAGGGGCGAGGTGAGGTGTGTGGCGTTGGCTGTGCTGGTCGCCACACACACGGCGGTGGGAGCTCGATGCCGCGCTCGATCGCCTCGACCGCCTGATCGGTCTTGCCGCTTTGAAGGTAAACCATGCCGAGCGTCAGATGGTTCGAGTGCGAGGCCGGATTGATCTGCACGCCCTTGCGCGCGTGCGCCAGGGCAAGCGCGTACGCCTCCTCCGATCCACTGGTCTGGGCCTCCTCCAGATGGGTCCAGGCCAGTCCCGCGTAGGCGCGGGCGTAGTCGGGATCGAGCGCCACCGCCTGTTCGTAGAGGCCGCGTGCGGCGAGGAAGTCCTCGGGCGTGAACCGGAGAAAGTGCTCGCGGCCGCGCAGCACGAAATCGTATACGAGGCTCCGGCCGGGTCAGCCGCGCGCGCGCAGGAGGTCGCGCCGCTCGGTGCTCGCGAGCCGCCGCTCGAGCTCGCGGACGCGGGCGCGGAGCTGCGCGAGCTGCCGCTCGCCCTCGGCCTCGGTGTAGCGGGGCGTGATGTGCTGGGGACAGTTCACGTCCCATGCCTCGAGCGTGAACACGATCGCCTGCTCGGGCCGCGCCGCATAGCCGGGCTCGGCCAGCCGCTCCAGTAGCGCGGGATCGTCCTCGACCACCGTGGCCCGGCCCCAGACCTTGATGCGGCGACGGTTGGGGTAGTCCATGAGGAAGAGGAAGGCGCGCGGGTTCTCGGCCAGATTGCCGGCGCTGATGTATTGCCGGTTGCCGCGGAAATCGGCGAAGGCCAGCGTGCGTTCGTCGAGCACCTTGAGGAAGCCAGGCGGTCCGCCGCGATGCTGGACGTAGGGCTGGCCTTCGGCGCTTGCGGTGGAGAGATAGAACGAATCCCGGGCGGCGATGAATTCGGCGAGCTCGGGCGTGATCGTCGACGACCAACCGCCCTTTTCCTCCATTCGCTGGTAGCCGGCGCGCGATCCGCGCCGTGTCTGTTCGGCCTTGACCGCGGCGCTGAAGGCGACGTCGCTGAGCGGAGTTGTCATGTCCATGCTCCCCCGCTGGGCTAGGCGGGCTCGCCCGAGACCGGCACGATCGAGAACCAGTCCTTGCCCGAGGCGACGACGCAGGCCCGACCCTCGGGGTCGGTGACAATCACGGTCCAGCCGCCAGCCTCGGCCACGAACAGCTCGACCATGGCGGCGCCGCGGGTGGCCAGGCCGCGGCCCGCGGCGCGCTCGGCGAACTGCGTCTCGAGCTTGGCGACCGCGGCGTCGCGCGGCAGACAGGCCTGTTGAGCCGCGGCGAGCGGCGCGAAACTCAGCAGTGTTGCGGCGACTACGAGACTTCGAATCAGTGCATTCATCGGTCGGTCCTCCGTTGGCAGTCACTCGCATATAGACCGACCGGTCCGTTTTTCAAGACTAGGCATTACACAAAACGTTCATTAGCTCTTCCCTATCGGATTGCGGGCACTATGTTAGACAAAACGGTATGTCCAGTTTGGACCGCGAAAGGACAGCAGCGATGGCCTCGGCCAAACGCGAGCAACTCGTCGATACGGCGCTGGAACTGTTCTATCAGCGCGGCTTCAACGCCACCGGCATCGACAAGGTCCTGGCCGAAGCCGGGGTCGCCAAGATGACGCTCTACAACCACTTCACGTCCAAAGACGAGCTGATCCTGGCGGCGCTGCGCCGGAGCGACGAACGCTTTCGCAATTGGCTCATGCGTTCCGTCGAGGAGCGCGCAGACACGCCACGGGCGCGCCTGCTCGCGGTGTTTGCCGCCCTCGATGCGTGGTTCAAGCAAGACGACTTCCGCGGCTGCATGTTCATCAACGCGGCGGCCGAGTTCTCGGGTATCGCCGATCCCATTCAGGGGGCCGCCGCCGAGCACAAGAGGCTGGTCGCGGGCTACCTTGCCGGCCTTGCCGAGGAGGCCGGCGCCAAAGATCCCGAGCGGCTTGCCTTCGAGCTCTCGCTGCTGCTCGACGGCGCCATCGTCTGCGCCCACGTCTGCGGCGTCTCCGATGCCGCCGCCCGCGCCCAGGCGGCGGCCGAGGTGCTGATCGACACCGCGCTCTCCGGCTAGAACGCTCGCCGACACGCCGCACAAACGGGTGCCCCACCTATGCTAACCTCCCAGCCGAGGGCGGTCGGCAGAAAAGCTTCGGAGGGGGATGAATCGTGGCCGAGCTGCGGATAGGTCTGATCGGGTCGGGATATATGGGCAAGGCCCACGCGCTCGCCTACCGTGCCGTGCCCGGCGTGTTCGCATTGCCCGCGGTGCCCATCCTGGAGGTGCTGGCCGACGTCGACGCCGCGACCGCCAAGGGCGCCGGTGAGGCCTTCGGTTTCGCGCGCTCGACCGGGGATCGGCGCGAGCTGGTGGGCGATCCGCGGGTCGACGTGGTCGACATCACCACCCCCAACGTGCTGCACAAAGAGATGGCGTTCGCCACCATCGATGCCGGCAAGCCGGTCTATTGCGAAAAGCCGCTCGCACCCACCGCGGCCGATGCCAAGGCCATGGTCGAGCGCGCCGAGGCCGCCGGGGTCAAGACCATGGTCGGGTTCAACTACCTCAAGAACCCGATAACGGTACTAGCCAAAGAGATCGTCGAATCGGGCGAGTTGGGGGAGGTTCACGCCTTCCGCGGCACCCATCTCGAGGACTACATGCTCGACCCCGATTCGCTGGTCAGCGCCTGGCGGCTCGATCCGCGCTCGGGAGACGGCGTCATCGTCGACCTCGCGAGCCACGTCGTCTCGCTCGCCCGCCACCTGATCGGCGATATCGAGGCGGTGTGCGCCGACCGCGACACCGTAGTCACCGAGCGTCGAGCCGCCGCCGGCGAGGAGACCACCCAGACCGTGGAGGTCGCCGACCAGATGCGGACGCTGGTCCGCTTCGCCGGCGGGGCCAAGGGCACCATCGAGGCGAGCTGGATCGCCACCGGCCGCAAGATGGGTATCGTCTGCGAGATCACCGGGGCCAAGGGGGCGCTGCGCTTCGATTTCGAGCGGCTCAACGAGCTCTACCTTTACACCACCGGTCAAGCCAAGGGCCGCGAGGGCTTCAAGACCATCCTCACCGGCCCCGATCATAAGGACTACGCGAACTTCTGCTTGGCGCCGGGCCACCAGCTCGGCTTCAACGACATCAAGGTGATCGAGGTGCGCGACTTGATCGAGGGCCTGGTCGCCAGCGATGCCAAGCCGTGGCCCGATTTCCGCGAAGCCTGGCAGGTCCAGCGCGTGATCGACGCCATCAGCGCCTCTGGCCGCGAGGACCGCTGGGTACGGACCGCCGAGTTTTAGAGTCCGGCGATTAGCTTTTGCCGTAGACCGGCACCACGGCGCCCCGGGCCGCTAGGTTCTGCGGCGAGGCGAGGAAGGCGATAACCGCCGCCACCTCCGCGACCTTGGGCCACGCCGCGAAGTCCGCGCTCGGCATGGCGGCGCGGTTGGCCGGGGTATCCAAGATCGACGGCGCCACCGCGTTGACCCAGATCGCTTCGTCCTTGAGCTCTTCTGCGAGCGCCTGGGTCAGCGCCGCCACCGCCGCCTTCGAGGCCGTGTAGGCCACCATTCCGGCGCCCTGGCGCGGCTCCAGCGCCGGCCGCGCCGCGACGTTGACGATACGCCCACCCTCGCTGGGCCCGCCCCGCATGTTGGCGATCGCGGCGCGGCAGCAGAGGTGACAGCTGAGGGCATTGAGGTCCATCTGAGCGCGGAACGCGGCGGCGTCGATTTCGGCGAGTGGCGCCATGGCGAAACCCCCGGCGACGTGAACCGAGGCCCAAAGATCGGGCAGCGCCGCATAGAATGACTCGACCGCGCCCTCCTCGGCGAGATCCACCTCGAGAGCCACACCTACCCGCTCGTCCGCGGCGTAGGCGAATCCGTCAAGCTCGGCCGCGACCAGGTTGGGCACATGACACAGCGCGCCGGCGGCCAACAGCTCGCCGACGACGGCGGCCCCCAAGACCCCGGTCCCCCCGGTTACGACGACGTGCCGACCGTTGAAATCCATGCCCAACTATACCAGGGCGGGCGCCGCTCGGCCGTCTACTCGACGCCGCGGCGTTCGGAGTGGAAGAACGACCAGATCAGACCGCCGCCCGCCGCCCAGGTCAGGCGTTCGATAAAGAGCGGGCTCCGCTCGTTGGCGGCGCCGTGATGAGAATCGCCGCGCAGGGCCACGAACAACCGCCACCGAGGCCCAAGGGGCTGGATCCCACTGAGCTGCAGCCGGGTGCCGACATAGCCCGCGCGCGCGTCGAACGCGGGCCGGCTCGCGGTCGCGAAACGTGGCTCCACCTGGTAGAAGTAGTCCATGAACTCGGTCGTCGCGAAGCTGGCGGTGAGCCCCAGCTTCACTTCCAGGCCGCGGCCGCCGAGATCATCGTGTTGGTAGGCGATCTGGGGTGCGGCGAGCAAACCTCGGTAGTCGAGGTCCGAGAAATCGGTCGACAGGACGGCACGGACCGGCAGTTCGAAATCGATCTTGGCGTCGCGTGCCGCCCGCGCGAGCGTGATCTGCAATCGCGGCCCGATCTCGCCCAGGTAGTCGAGGTCGGGGAGACCGGTACGGGCGTCGTTGTCGTCGGAATCGGCAGCGAAAGAGCCCGACAGGCTAAGGTCGAGCTCGATCCGCTCGGTGCGCACGACGCGCCCGCGCAAGAGTCCCTTTTCGTCGGAACGGAAGAACCTGCCGCGATAGGCGAGATAGGGAAGGGCGATGCCCTGGAAGTGGGATTGTCCGGCGGCCGGGTAGTCGGGAAGATAGCCGCCCCCGCCCGCGACGCCCAATTCGAACAGCGGCTTGGCCTCGGGCTCGGCCGCCACAACCTTGGGGGCCACGGCGAACGCCAAGACCGCGGCGCCCAAGCAGCCAAGGATCGCGCGCCGCCGCTCAGCCCTTCCCATCGGTCCGCCCCTCAGCCGGCGAAGTAGGCCTTGGTGCCGTGGGCTTCGACCGCCGCGGCGATACGCTCGAGGGCGTGGACGTACGCGGCGGTCCGCAGATCGAGCCCGCGAGTTCCGGCGACGTCCCAGACCAAGCGCGACTCGCGCTCCATGATCGCTCGGAGCCGGCCCGTCACCTCCTCGGCATCCCAATAGAATCCGGCCTTGTTCTGCACCCACTCGAAGTAAGACACGGTGACGCCGCCGGCGTTGGCGAGGATGTCGGGAACCACCGTGACGCGGCGCTCGGCGAGGATCTTGTCGGCCGCCGGGCTCACTGGGCCGTTGGCGAGCTCAAGCACGACCCGTGCGGCGACGCCGGGCGCGTTTTCGAGGATTATTTGGTTCTCAAGCGCGGCCGGCACCAGCACGTCGCACTCGGCGTGCAACAGCGCGGCGTTGTCCATCTCTTGTAGTTTGCTTCTCGAAGGAGCGCCGGCGAGCGTCCCGGATTTTTGTTTGTGGGCCATCATGGCGAGCGGGTCCATACCGTCGGCATCGTAGATCGCGAGCTGCGAATCCGAGAGGCCGACGATGCGATAGCCGTCGCCGTGCAACAATCGCGCGCAGTGGAACCCGGCGTTGCCGAAGCCTTGCAAAACGATACGGGAGCGCTCCGGAGAGAGATCGAGTTCTCGCTCCAGGTGACGAAGCACGTAATATCCGCCGCGGCCAGTGGCGTCCTCGCGCCCGAGCGAACCGCCGAGCTCGATCGGTTTGCCGGTAATGACCGCCGGGCTCGGCTCGTCGACCATGGTGGCGTACTCGTCAGCCATCCAGGCCATGACGATACCGTTGGTGTACATGTCGGGGGCCGGGATGTCGCGATCGGGCCCGATGAAACGCGCGAAGGCCTGGATGTAGGCGCGGCTCAGCCGTTCAAGCTCGGTTCGCGAGAGTTGCTTCACGTCCGCCGAGACCCCGCCCTTGCCGCCGCCGAAAGGCAGGTTGGCGACCGCGCACTTGAAGGTCATCCAGAAGGCGAGAGTCATGACTTCGTCGAGGTTGACTTTGGGGTGATATCGAATGCCGCCCTTGGTGGGGCCGCGGGTGTCGTCGTAGCGGCAGCGCCACGCCTTGAAGGCGCGCCGCGAACCATCGTCCATGCGGACCATCAGTGTGGCGGCAAGAGCCTCCTTGGGGTACCTGAGCTTCTCGATGACGTCGCGGTGAACGCCGAGCTCACGCGCGGCGCTCTTGAGCCGTTTACGCGCCTTGGTAAAGAGCGCGGCCATGTGTGGGGCCTACGGCGCCTAGTGGGAAGCCGCGCGCGCGGTCGAGGCCCTGTTGGCCCCGGCCACGCTGGCAGCTTGGTATCCCGTGTTCACACCACGCCGTAGGAGAGCATGGCGTCGGCCACCTTGACGAAACCGGCAACGTTGGCGCCCTTGACGTAATTGATGCCGTTCTTGCCTTGGCCGTACTCGCGGCAGGCGTCGTGAATGCCTTGCATGATGTCGCGAAGGAGTTGTTGAAGTTCCGCTTCCTTCCAGGTGATGCGGGCCGAGTTCTGGCTCATCTCCAAACCCGAGACCGCAACGCCGCCAGCGTTGGCCGCCTTCGACGGGGCGAACAAGATGCCGGACTCGACGAAGGCGTGGATGCCGTCCTGGTCGGTCGGCATATTGGCGCCCTCGGACATGCCCTTGCAGCCGTTGGCGAGCAGCGTCTTGGCATCGCCGAGGCTGACCTCGTTCTGGGTCGCGCAGGGGAAGGCAAGATCGCACGGCACCTTCCAGGGCCGCTCGCCGGCGTGGTACTCGGCGCCGAACTCTTTGGCGTATTCCTCGATGCGGCCGCGCTTCACGGTCTTGAGGTCGACTACCCAAGCCAGCTTGTCGGTGTCGATGCCCGCCTGGTCGTAGATGAAGCCCGAGGAATCCGACATCGTCACCACCTTGCCGCCGAGCTCGTTGATCTTCTCGACCGCGTATTGGGCGACGTTGCCCGAGCCCGAGACCAAACACGACTTGCCGTCGAAACCGTCCTTCCCGACCTTGAGCATGTCCTCCATCATATAGACGGTGCCGTAGCCCGTGGCCTCGGTGCGGATGGGGCTACCGCCGTACTCCATGCCCTTGCCGGTCAAGACCCCGGAGAAGCGGTTGGCTAGGCGCTTGTACTGACCGAACATGTAGCCGATCTCGCGTGCGCCGACGCCGATGTCCCCCGCCGGAACGTCGGTGTCGGGGCCGATATGGCGAAAGAGCTCGGTCATGAACGACTGGCAAAAGCGCATGACTTCGTGGTTGGACTTGCCTTTGGGGTTGAAGTCCGAGCCGCCCTTTCCCCCGCCCATCGGCAGCCCGGTAAGGCTGTTCTTGAAAGTCTGTTCGAAGGCCAGGAACTTGAGCACGCTCAAGGTCACGCTGGGATGGAAGCGAATGCCGCCCTTATAGGGTCCGATCGCGTTGTTGTTCTGAACCCGATAGCCGCGGTTGACCCGGTAGTTGCCCTCGTCATCCTCCCAGCAGACGCGGAATATGATGATGCGGTCGGGCTCGGCGATGCGGCGCAGGATTTCCGCGTCGTGGTAGTGCTGCTTGTCCTGGATGTAATCGAGGACATTGTCGGCGACCTCGTAGACCGCCTGGTGGAACTCGGTCTCTCCTGGATTGCGCTTCTTCACACCATCCATGAACTCGTCAAGGGTGGGTACTGTAGACATTATGTTTACCTCCCTTGCTGATCGCCTAGGCGGTTGCATCCGCGAGCCGCGGCGGGAAGAGGCTGTGACGCGGCGCGGCCGGCTCGCCCGATGGCACGCCCGGTGCCGCCAAAGTTGGCTCAGGATGGCCCCCCGTCGCGTCGGCCGCTTCTTCCACCGCTCCGTTCGCGGGCGCTGCGCCCCCTCACACAACGGCCAGTCGGCCTTTCTCGCCGGCACCATACACCGATTGCGCGGTTGGGTCGCGCCTTTGTGCGGCCTCGACATTCGAGTAATCTTCTTTCCACGGCTTTGACCCACGGTGCCCTAATGCCCAAACAATCGAGAGAATCGAAGGCCGATCGCATCGGCGAGGTCGTTGCCCACTCGCGTAAGCGACTCGATTCCGCCGACGCGGTGGAGTTCGAACGGTTCGTCATGACCTTCTACGACCGCGTCCCCGGCGAGGACGTTCTCGCGCGGTCCGCCGAATCGCTTTACGGCGCGGCGCTCGGGCTGTGGAAATTCTTCGAGCAGCGCCAGTCCGGCACCGCCAAGGTCCGGGCCTACAATCCCGACGTCGCCGAGCACGGCTGGGTGTCGCCGCACACGATCGTCGATATCGCCAACGACGACATGCCGTTCCTGGTCGATTCGGTGGCCGCCGAGATCGAGCGCCGCGAGCTTGCCACCCATCTCATCGTTCACCCGACCATCTGCGTGAGCCGCGACGGCGCGGGCCGGCGGATCGAGACCCCCGAGCGCGACTCCGGCGCACCCATCGAATCCTTGATGCATCTTGAGATCGACGCCCAGTCGGCGCCCGAGATCTTGGAGTCGATTCGCAGCGGCATCGAAAAGGTTCTGAGCGATGTGCGCGCCGGGGTCGACGATTGGCGGGAGATGCGGGCCAAACTGCGCGAGGCCATCGCCTCGCTGAAGGACTTGCCGCCCCCGCTACCCGCAGAAGAGCGGAACGAGGTGGCGGCGTTCCTGGAATGGATCGGTGCCGACCACTTCACTTTCCTGGGCTTCCGGGACTACGACTACCGTACCGTCAAGGGCCAAACCCTTCCCCGCCTTGTCGCTGGCTCTGGTCTCGGCATCTTCCGCGACGCGGGGGTCCACGTTCTCCGGGGACGACGGGGACTGGGGGCGCTCTCCGCCGCGGCGCGCCACTTCGTCGCCTCCCCCGATGCGGTAATGGTCATCAAGGCCGACGTCCGGGCCACCGTGCATCGCCGGGTCCACATGGACTACATCGGAATCAAGCGCTACGACCGCCGCGCCAAGGCCATCGGCGAGCGGCGCTTCATCGGCCTTTTCACCTCCGCCGCCTACAACCGGACGCCGCGCGATATCCCCTACCTCAGACGCAAGGTTACGCGCACCCTCGAGCGCGCCGAATTCGAGCCCGTGAGTCACGACGGCAAGGCGCTCCTCAATGTGTTGGAAACCTTTCCCCGCGACGAGTTGCTCCAGATTTCGGAAGAGGACTTGTTCGCGACCGCGCTCGGCATCATGCGGCTGCAAGAGCGCCCGCGCATCCGGCTATTCGTCCGCCGCGACCGCTTCGAGCGCTTTTGCTCGTGCTTGGTGTACCTGCCGCGCGAGATTTTTTCGACCCGGCTTCGCGAGCGCATCAAGGACATCCTGGCCGCGGCCTACGAGGGCACGACCTCGGCCTTCTTCACTCAACTTGGTGAATCCAATCTCGCGCGCCTGCACATCATCGTCCGAACCACGCCCGAACGGGTGCCCGATCCCGATCTCGGCCGGATCGAGGCGCTAATTGTCAAAGCGGCGCGCTCGTGGGACGACGACCTGCGCGACGTGCTGATCGAACGTCAAGGCGAGGAGGCCGGCAACCGGCTCCGCGATATCTATCGCAATGCCTTCCCAACCGCCTACAAGGAGACCTTCAGCGCGGCCGAAGCGCTGGCCGACATCGACAAGATCGAAGAGGTCGCCGGCGCCGCGCCGATGACCACCAGCATGTACCGCCCGATCGAGGCCGCCGCGGATTCGGTGCGCTTCAAGATCTACCACCCGACCGATCCCATCCGTCTTTCGGACTGCCTTCCGATGTTCGAGAACATGGGTCTCAAGGTGGTCGAGGAGCGGCCCTATCGCATCCGCCGCCGCGGCGAGCCAGCGGTCGTATGGATGCAGGATTTCTTGCTGGTCCATCCGACCGGCGCCGACTTCGATCCTGCACCCACCAGGGAGAACTTTCAGGAGACCTTTGCCCGCGTGTGGCACGGCGAGGCCGAGGACGATGGGTTCAACCGGCTGGTGTTCGGTGCCGGCCTGGGCTGGCGCGAGGTGACCATCGTGCGCGCCTACTGCAAGTTTCTGCGCCAGGCGCGGATTCCGTTCAGCCAGCCCTACATGGAGGACACCCTTGCCGCACACCCCGGCGTCACGCGGCTGCTGGTCGACCTTTTCCATGCCCGCTTCGATCCCAAGGCGGCGAGCGCGGACCGCGCGGGCGTCTTGGCCGCCGAGGTCACCGCGGCGCTCGATTCGGTCGAAGTCTTGGATCAGGACCGCATCATCCGCCGCTATCTCGACGTGATCCAGGCGAGCATCCGAACCAATTACTATCAGCCGGCGGCCGCCGGCGGAGCCAAGCCCTACGTCTCGATCAAGCTCGATTCCCAGGCCATCGCCGAGCTGCCGCCGCCCAAGCCCTTCGCCGAGATCTTCGTCTACTCGCCGCGCGTAGAGGCGGTCCACCTTCGCGGCGGCAAGGTGGCGCGCGGCGGCATTCGCTGGTCCGACCGGCGCGAGGACTTCCGCACCGAGGTGCTGGGGCTGATGAAGGCGCAGATGGTGAAGAACGCGGTCATCGTGCCGGTCGGCGCCAAGGGCGGGTTCGTCACCAAGCGGCTGCCGCCGGGCGGCGACCGCGAGGCGGTCGTGGCCGAGGTGATCGCGTGCTACCAGACGATGATGCGGGGGTTGCTGGATATCACCGACAACATTCACGGCGGAGACATCGCACGCCCGGCCGAGGTGGTAAGCCACGACGACGAAGATCCCTACCTCGTCGTCGCCGCCGACAAGGGCACGGCCACGTTTTCCGACCTCGCCAATGGGATCGCCGCCGAGTACGACCACTGGCTTGGCGATGCGTTCGCCTCGGGGGGTTCGGTCGGCTACGACCACAAGAAGATGGGCATTACGGCACGCGGCGCCTGGGAATCGGTGAAGCGCCATTTCCGCGAGCTCGGCCACGATATCCAGACCACGGACTTCACCGTCGTCGGCGTCGGCGACATGTCGGGCGATGTGTTCGGCAACGGAATGCTCCTGAGCGAGCACATCAGGCTGGTCGGCGCATTCAACCACCTCCACATCTTCATCGATCCCGACGCCGACGCCGCTTTGAGCTTTGCCGAGCGCGAACGGCTCTTCGCGCTTCCCCGCTCGAGCTGGGCCGATTATGACCGTGCGCTGATCTCGAAGGGCGGCGGCGTGTTCAGCCGCACCGCCAAGTCGGTGGCGATAAGTCCCCAGATCAAGGCGCTGCTTGGCATCGAGCGCGACAAGATGACGCCCGACGAGCTGGTTCGCACCCTGCTTCAGGCGCCGGCAGACCTGCTGTGGTTCGGCGGCATTGGCACCTACGTCAAGGCCTCGACCGAGCGGACCGAGGACGCCGGCGACCGCGCCAACGACGCCGTTCGCATCGACGCGACCGCGATTCGCTCCAAGGTGATCGGCGAGGGGGCCAACCTCGGCCTCACCCAGCTCGGACGCATCGAGTATGCGGCCGGCGGCGGGGCGGTGAACACCGATGCCATCGACAACTCGGCCGGCGTCGACTGCTCGGACCACGAGGTCAACATCAAGATCGTCTTG
>PVBE012781458.1_pt1 | contig 25055 bp, 14 predicted proteins | sample 1631181 | NCBI WGS metagenome assembly PVBE01 (sample SAMN08397723, study PRJNA350692) | Marine metagenome, whole genome shotgun sequencing project. | isolation source: water | place: Pacific Ocean | collected 2012-04 | reverse complement strand
CCGCCTACGCAGCCTGAAGCTCGCGACGCTCCAGAAGACACTGAAGCCTCCAATCCCCTTTGGCGGTGACGAGGGAGATCTTCTGGTCGTCGGTTGGGGTAGCACCAAGGGGGCCATCGAAGAGGCCGTCACCCGTGCGCGCGCCGATGGCCTCAAGGTCTCCTCACTGCACTTGCAATTCTTGCAGCCCATGGCTCCCGGCGTCAAAGAGGTGCTCGCTAAGTTCAAGAAGGTCATGACCGTTGAGAATAGTTGGAGCGATGATTTGGACAACGAAGTCATCGATGAAAGCAATCGACGGTACTCCAACCTGGCTTGGCTCATGAGAGCGAGATACCTCGTCGACATCGATTGTTTTTCCGAGGTCAAAGGGCAGCCCATCAAGCCGGGCACTATCGGGCGCGTCATGCGCGAAAGACTGCAATAGGGCCAATAGGGATTGGATGATGACAATGGTTGCCTCAGTTTCTGAATGTTCATTGCTATCGCAGGATGACGACTACACGATCGACGACTACCAGAGCGGCGTTTCGCGCTGGTGCACGGGGTGCGGCGACAACGGCATCCTCGCCGCGGTACAGCGCCTCTGTCGCGACGAGCAGCTCCCTCCTGAAAAGACCACGTTCGTATCAGGCATCGGCTGCTCGAGCAGGCTGCCGCACTACATGAAAACGTACGGGTTTCACAGCCTGCACGGTCGCGCGTTGCCCATCGCCGAAGGCGTCAAGTTCAGGCGGCCCGACCTCAATGTCTTTGTGATCACGGGCGACGGGGATTGCTGCAGCATCGGCACGGCTCACTGGATTCATGCCATTCGCTACAACATGAACATGACCGTGCTCATGCACGACAACAACGTGTACGGGCTCACCAAGAATCAGGCTTCTCCGACCTCGCCGCTAGGACAACGCAGCAACACAACTCCGCGGGGGTCGTACCTGGAGCCACTCAATCCGCTCGAGACGACTCTGGGGATCTCGAATGTGTCGTTCGTGGCGCAGGCAGTGGATTGGCTACCGGAGGTTCTCTACGACATCCTCCAGCAAGCCTTTCGGCACAAGGGGCTCTCCTTCGTTCGAGTACTGCAGCGGTGCCCGGCATTCCTGCCAAACCTCTTCGACGAAGCGGTGCAAGATCCGAATCGGGTGCTCCTGCTCGAGCACGAGGACGGCATCCAGGCCAGCCCCAGTCTCACCCGAGTTTACAAAACGCGGGAGAATCACGACCCATCGAATATCGACAGGGCGCGGGAAATTGCTTCGAACGTGGATCCGATACCGACGGGCATTCTGTATCGGAACCCCTCCGTGCCTTGCTACGAGGACATCCGACGCGCGGACAAGATCTTCACGCCTCAGGCGGTGCAAAAGGCGCTCGAGGCAGAATTCGACAAGTTCACGATCCGACCGGCCAAGTAGCGCCGTCGCTAGAAGCAGCGCGCTGCAAGACAACTTTTCAAGCGAACCGAGACAGCGAGACAAGAATCGAAAAGACCATGGATGTTCAAACTCAGGAACTAGTCGCCTTCCGTAGGACCGGAGAGAAGCTAGGCAGCGGTCTGGGTGATATCGCCGACTTATCCCTTTGTCCCGCGCTGATGGCGCCCTTCAGGGACTTGTCAAAGCTCCGCCACGACTACCCCCTCGTGCTCGTCGAAAGCGCAGGGACGGACGGCATCGTACGCTCGCTCTCGAGCATCGTTGACCAGATCCTCCAAGGGATCGCGCCACAGGGGCTCGCCGGCGAGCGCCTCAGAAAGAGCGTGCTCAAGCTCGAAGCGGAGATGCGGAGGCTCGTCCTAGACGAAAGCTCCACAGTACCCCGAACGCTGCACGAGCTCTGGGACCTGGCGCAATCCAACGTGGCTCCGAGTGCCAACAATGGAGCGACCCAGCCCCGGAGGGAGGACTTGAGCGGTGCGCGCGCAGCACTCGATATCGACGGAAAGGTCCTTGGCTGCAATGACGCAACGACCGCCGCGGTGATCACGCACGTCTGGACGGCCGTGCAGCGCGACAAGACTGCGAGCTTCTTGGATAGGATCGATCGGCTCGTCCTGAAACTCTCGGAGATCCTCGCGGCCGATTTCATGAAGTCGGATGAGGCGCGCTCCGCGGCGTACCTGAAGGGCACGGTCGGCACCGCCTACGAGACAACCTTTGACTTCGGCGCTTTATCGCGCATCCTCTCGGACGCCTCACCAAAGAGCGCGTTGCCCGAGGCGCGAGCGCGGCGGATTCGCGCCGCCCTCTCGACCTTGGAGTCGCAGAAGTTCTTCTCGGCCGCGAACGCCCGATCGACAAACGCTTCCATGCCCGGAGCGCATGACTTTGTCTTCGATAGCTGCGATGGCGCGCTCTCGGCGTTTCGGGCGCGGCTGCCGGAAATGCTGGAGCTCATCAAGGATGTGGCTATTGCTGAGCTCGAAATAGCGAACCGCTACAACGAATCGAAGCACGATGCGTTCTTTGACCATTTGACCCCGAGCGACCTCTCGCCCAGCGACTGGGCGGACTTCCCTTCGTATTTGACTTGCCTGCAGAAGGGGCAGGGCGCCAGCAACAGCGGCGGACTCGTAGAAGCTCTCGCCTCTGGCCTACCCATGAAGGTGCTGGTCGAGGGCAACGATCTTCTCGAGGAAGCGACGCCGGGATCCGGCCGCCTTTCCTTCGGTGCACCAAGCACGCGGCTGGCCAACATGCTGCTCGGACTGAATGGCGCATTCGTTCTGCAGTCGAGCCTCTCGCACCTCTATCGGATGCGGCGGCAGGTGTTGAAGGGCCTTACGTTTAGCGGCCCTGCCGTCCTTAGCGTGCTCTCAGGCTCCGCCCACGAAGGTCAGACGCTGCCGCCCTATCTGGTCGCGGCGGCGGCGATGCAATCACGCGCCGTCCCGGCGTTCACGTACGACCCGACCGCGGGTGCAGACTGGGCGTCGCGCTTCTCGCTCGCGGACAACCCGGCCGTGGAGACCGACTGGCCCGTCGGCAACTTTCAGTACCAGGACGAGGATCTTCAGAGCGTTTCAGCAGAGCTCGCCTTCACCCTGATTGACTTCGCGGCAGCCGACGGACGCTACGCGGCGCACTTCGCTAGGATCCCTCACGCCAACCAGGGCCAGCAGGTCATCCCGATGAAGGACTACTTGGAGGGAGACGCTCAGGGCAACGCCGACGCGGTGCCCTTCATCTTGATGGTGGATAAGAACGACAGGCTCCATCGCGTCGCTGCGGACGACGCCGTGATTGATGCCGCACGCCGCTGCACAGAGGCGTGGCGCGGACTACAGGAGCTGGGCGGGATCAATAATTCTCACGCGAAGCAGCTCCTCGCCAAAGAGAAGGTCATCTGGGAAGAGCAGAAAGCCCGCGAGTTAGAAGAGCTGAAGACCCAGCTCTCCCAAGCAACCGCAGCGCCGCCCGCCGAGCCCTCAACGGCAGCACCCACCACGGCCGTGGCAACGGAGAACGCCGAAGCGGCGGCTGAGGTCGCGGCGGCTGAGGAAGAGCCCTCGTCGGATGAGGCATACATCGAGACGCCGCGTTGCACGACCTGCGACGAATGCACGGACATCAACAACAGGATGTTCGTCTACGACGACAACAAGCAGGCCTTTATCGCCGACCTCAGCGCCGGCACCTATCGAGAACTGGTCGAGGCTGCCGAGAGCTGCAAGGTCGCCATCATCCATCCGGGCAAACCCCAAAACCCCGATGAGCCGGATCTCGAGGAACTCGTAGCACGCGCCGAAGAGTTCTAGTCACTCCGGCCGCTCTCATGGACTCACTGAAGATCCTGGTCAACAGCTCCATTCGATTCCTACTCGAGAATTCCCTGTTTTTGATCGGCGGCGCGATCATCGCGTTGGTGTGGGCGAATGTCGATTACGCCTCCTACGATCACGTGAAGCACAATCTGCACTTCATCGTGAACGACATCGCGATGGCGTTCTTCTTTCTGCTCGCCGCAAAGGAGATCCGCGAGGCCATGCTTCCGGGAGGCTCGCTGGCCTCGATGCGTACGGCCGGTCTGCCCATCATGGCGACCATCGGCGGGATGGCCGGGCCTGCGCTCATCTTCGTGGTGGGCGCGAGGATGTATGGCCCGGAACTCACGCGCGGCTGGGCTGTGCCGATGGCGACAGACATCGCCTTCTCCTACCTCGTCGCCCGAATGATCTTTCCGCGAGTCAACGGTAAGACTCATCCGGCGATCCTTTTCCTTTTGCTACTGGCCGTTGCGGACGACGCGGGCGGGCTCGCTATCCTGGCGATTTTCTATCCGACGGGATCGACGAGTGTACTCTTGCTGGTCATCGGCACGGCCATCGCGCTGGCGTTTGCCGCCTTGATGTGGAAACGCTTCAAGGTCACCTCCTTCTGGCCCTATCTCCTGGGGCCGGGCGTGATCGCATGGTTTGCCTTCTACAAGGGTGGAATTCATCCCGCCCTCGCGTTGGTGCCGATCGCCTGGTGCATGCCCCACGAACACACGGACATCGGCCTTTGGGGGCCGGGCGAGTCTGAAGGAAAAGACACGCTGAACCGCATGCATCGATGGTGGAGGACGCCGGTCGAACTCATTCTCGGTCTCTTCGGTTTCGTGAACGCGGGCGTTGAGTTCTCCGCCGTCGGGCTCGGAACCTTGCTGGTATGTCTCGGCCTCGTGTTCGGTAAGCCAATCGGCATTTTTGGAATGACCAAGTTTGGGCAAGCATTGGGACTCAAGCTGCCGCCTGGCGTAGGCAATCGCGAGATCATCGTCATCGGCCTGGCCGCGGGCATCGGTTTCACCGTTGCGCTTTTCGTCTCCGTCGTCGCGTTCCCGCCTGGGCCGCTCCAGGACTCGGTGAAGATGGGCGCGCTCTTGAGTTTTGGCGTCGCCCCGCTCACATTGATCGAGGCGAAGCTGCTGCTCAAACGCGACGGAACGCAGTCCGGTGAGCAAGACGCGCAGAAGCCCGAGAAGAAAGCAGACGCGCCGATTCCGCCGAGCCACGGCGTCCCTGGAACTTGAGCTCTAAGACTCGAGTTGCGGGAGAATGCGGCGGCGGGACCCCGCTTACGCCGAATGCGCGACCGCTACTGGAGCGGTGTCGTCGGTCTCGTCAAAGACCAAATCCTCAGGCTTCAGCCAAGAGCCTTCTTCCGCCAATTCCATGATCTGAGTCTGGATGAGCGTCAAGATATCGACCTTGGGGTCAACCATGAGCGCCATGCCTTCGAAGACGGTGTCGGCTACGAAGAGCATCGTTAGCTGAGGGTCGACGGGCACGCGATGAAGCCGCAGCAGCGCTAGGAGATCCAAACCGATCCGAGCAAACTCGATCTCCCCAAGAGCTTTGCCGCGATACCCATCGAAGATCTTCTCCAATTCCTTTTGCACGGTGGGCAGCTCCTTTGGCGGCGGCTGCCCCTCGAAGTAGGCCATCAGAAGATGACTGGCATTGAGCGTGGCAAAAGCGAAACTGAGCCGAACGAAACGCCGAAGGTATTCCCGATGCACGTCGATCACGAGACCCGTGTCGATGATGACAAAGCACCCCTGCCGATCGATGAGCAAGTTGCCAGGATGGAGATCGGCATGGAGGGCGAATATCCGATACGCCATCTGCAGGTAGACGGAATAGAGCCGCTCCGCGTCGCGCTGTCTATGGGGTGGGTTGGTGGCGAGCCAAGCCGGCAGTTTCATGCCATCGATGAACTCCATCGTGATGACGTGGGCGCCGCAGTAGTCGTCGTAGATTTCAGGAAGCCGGACCCAGGGAGTGTTCGCAAACCCTTTTGCCAAACGCCGATTGTTGGCTCGCTCTAGGGCAAAATCCGCCTGCGCCGTGACGGACTTCGAGATATGCCCGAGCTGTTCACTCAAACGCATCGATCGTAGCTGGGGAAGCAATTCGCCGAGCTTGGCCAGCGCCCCCATGATGGCAAAGTCCTGCTGCATTCGGCGAGCGACGCCGGGACGCATCACCTTGACGGCCGCGACTTGGCCCGACTTCAGCGTGCCTTTGTAGACCTGAGCGATGGACGCCGAAGCAATAGGCTCCTCTGCAAAGTTCGCAAAAGCATCCGAAATCGATCGACCAAGATCGCTCTCGATGACCTTCCTCATCTTTACAAACGAGACGGTACGAACTCCATCCTGAAGCCGCTTTAACCCATCGGTGATCTCCGGCGAGAGGAGGTCCGGGCGCGTGGAGAGGATCTGAGCGAACTTGATGAACGTGGCGCCCTGCCCTTCGCAAAACGACGCCAGAATGCGCCCGACGCGCCTCGGCCCTTCCTCTGCCCTGACTTTTGCCGATCGAAACAACAAACCGAGCCGGGCCAGGCCCAGCCTGAAAACCAGGAAGATGATCGCTACCAGCAGCTGAACCGCGCGCAGAATAACCATACGCCCCCCGATCCTCACCGACTCTCGATGTCCCTATCTCCAATGATTCCATTACACGCGGCCCCCCTACGCGCAACGTTCCGTGGCCGACGGTAACGACCTTCCGACAGCTGTCTCGCTTCGGGACGCCGCTGGCACGCACGATGGCACGCGCGATGGTAACTCTCTTCCAGGGGCGCTAAACTTCAGTAGACTGTGCCCGCATCCACCGTCGCTTTGCGCGTTCGCACGGAGCGAAAACAGGGGACCCCGGAAAGGGAATCGCGATGCTGAGCTACGTATTCATGAAGATTCTAGAGGGTCGCCCCCCCTCTTACGATCGTCGCATCAACCAAGCGAGCGGCGGGCGAGTGGCCGCCATGAAGAAGGCGGTCGTGAAAGAGGTGCCGAAGGGCGCCCACGTCCTCGAGGTGGGTTGCGGCACCGGGGAGCTCGGGGCTATGTTGTGCGCTGATGGTTGCACAGTAGACGGCTTCGACTTCAGCCCGGCGATGGTGAAGGAAGCCAACAGACGCATCGTTGATGACAAGCTGGCGAAATGCCTGAGCGTTCGTGAAATGGGCGTCGATGGAATGGACGGCATCGAGGAGGGCCTCTACGACGCCGTGGTGGCAACGCTCTCGCTCAGCGAACTTACGGACGGAGAGCGCCGTTTCGCGCTGCAACACGCGTTTCGCGTATTGAAACCTGGAGGCACTCTCGTGGTTGCGGACGAAGTTCTTCCTAAGGCCGCTGGCCAGAGATGGCTGCACACCGTAGCCCGAGCGCCTCTGGTCGCCGCAACGTTCCTCGCGTCCCGCAGCTCGACGCGGCCCATCGCCGACCTGGCGGGCGAAGCTGTGACCGCCGGCTTCACGGTAGACAAGCAAGATCTGAGTGACCAAGGAGCCTTTTGCCTCCTCGTCGCTCACCGACCCAAAGAGGAGGGTTGACCATGCGGACGCTGAGCGGGAACAAGGTGGTTAGCGGACTCAAGACCATTTGGGGCGTCTTCTTCCGTCTCTTTCCTTGTCCCACGCCCGTGGGCTACCGCGCCGTCGGCAGGCCGGGTCGAAAGAGTCCCGTGCTCGTTACTTGCAACTTTGACCTCACGGTCAAGCGCGTCACCCACGTGCTACGGAAGGCCAATATCGATGCCTGGCTGGTCGTAGCGGATTCCAAGGGCGTCAATGTCTGGTGCGCCGCTGGGGGCGATGAGTTCACCACACATTCGGTAGTTTCCGCCGTGAAAACTTCCGGGATCGATCGCGAGGTCGACCATCGGCGACTGATCTTGCCTCCTCTATCCGCCCCCGCTGTTCGGCGCGACAAAGTACACAAAGAAACGGGCTGGTCCGCTGTCTGGGGTCCGGACTACGCCATCGATCTGCCGCGTTTTCTCAAGGAGCATCGCAGAGACGAATCGATGCGGCGCGCGCGCTACGACTGGCGGCAACGACTCGACACAGCACTCGGCAGCTTATTCCCCATCTATGTCCTGGGCGCCGTCGGATTCACCGTCCTGGCGCCGGCGCTACTTATCCCCTATCTGATCGCCGGCGCTGCCACCTTCGTCTTCTTCATGCTCCTATGCCCGTGGCTGCCCGGTGAACACGGCCTGACCAAGGCGCTGCTGGTGGACATCCTGTTGCTGGCGGTGCTCATCACGTCGATTGCTCTGATGCCACTCGCGCTTCCAGTGCACGCGACGATCGCCATCGCGATGGTCACAATGGTGGTCTGGGGTACGGAGTTGGGGGGCCTCGCGTCCACGCTGCCGAGTGATCTGGATCCCTTCATGGCCAAGCTGGGCATCGGCGCACTAGGCAATGTCGAATGGGCCGGCACGGTGCGCACCGATCTGCTGCTTGGCAAACGCAAGCTCACGTACTTCAGGGATGAGTGCAACGGATGCCGCCGCTGTTTTGAAACGTGCCCGACGTTCTGTTGGGAAATGGACGACAAGAAACTAGCTGTCTTCGCCCGACCCGAGGATTGCACCTCCTGCCGAGCCTGCCTGGTGCAGTGCCCGACGGATGCGATTGAGGCCGTATTGACGGCGCCGGCGTCAGCGCCAGAGGTGCATCTGTCTCTGGTCGAAAATCCGGCCCTGGTCAAGAATTCGGACGATGTGGTCGACGGCCAGTCGTGAGTCCCTGGTTACTGGCCGGGCGAGCGCGGGAGACCGGCGCCGATATCCCCGCCCTGTCCGTCGTAGAATTCCTCGAGGTCCTCTTCGGCTCGACCGAGCAAGGGGTGGTTGGTGAGCGCGTAACAAAGCAGTCGCTGACGCAAGAAGCCCTCTGACCAGACAGGGTATGGCTCGAACGTACTCAAGGCGGCAGCACAGCCGTCTCCGTCCTTCCGAGATAGCGCCAGATCGAGCCACTCTAGAAGGCGACCCTCGTTGAGTAATGAGACAGCGAAGGGATGCTTGAGCACCTCCTGTACCTCCGCAGCAAGCGCGGGGGATTTCCGTGCGATATGGCCGACCAAGGGCAGCGTCGATTGCATCAGACGTCGATTGGGCCAAGGGCTCGTGCGGTACGCGATCAGCGCTCGCTTCAGAGCTTCCCACGATTGTGCGGGCTCGTTCTGGGCCCACCTGAGCTTGGCTGTGATCGCATCGGCTTCTATCGGCTGGACCGCGGAGAGCTGCTCGATGAGCGGCTCTGCCTGCTCGGCGTTGCCGGCCGCCGCGTAAGCATCTGCCATCACCATCCAATCGAGAGCAGAACTCGGTGGCTCGCTTTGCTTCTGCCACTCTCTCACCGCGCGGTCTGGTCTCTGCTGAACCCAGGCCGCTCGAGCAAGCGCCCGCCGCTTGGCTCCTGCGTCGGACGCAAGGCGAAGCGGCTGCAACGGAAAGTCGTGGGCGACGACCCCGAGCGAGACAATCGCATCAAGAACGTCCTGCGCACCCAAGCTCTCCGAGCCAGCGAATTCCGGCAACGCTTCGCCTCGCTCCGCCGCGACATTTCGCAAATGCTGTATATCAAAACCCGACGGACGACCCAAAGAGCGAGACACAGAAAACTCGAGCAGATTCCGGTCGTCGATGTTCACCGCGTCCGTCCCCGCTGCTCGCGCCACGCTCCGGGCGAAGGACGGGCGCGCGACGAAGCGCCCCACTACCCCAGCGGGCGTCTGCACGCGCCAGGCGTTCATGAGGGCTTCTTTGAAACCGGGCTCTTGAGTGCGCTGGCGCAGCATAGAGAGATCGATAGGCTGATCGTGCTGGCGACAGAGCAGAAGGAGATCGTCGGGCTGGGTGCGCCAAGATTCCACCGAGGGGAACACCGAACTCGTTGTGGCGTAGACGATGCGAACGCTCTGCGCATCGATTTCGTAGGCCTGCAGCCATTGGGCAAAAACGCCTCCTTCGTTGAGTCGTGATGAAACGGCCTCGTAGAACTCCTGGGTAAAGAGGCTGGCGATCCCGGCACGATAAGGATTGGAGGGTTCTGAAAATATGAGGTCGTAGCGTTCGGGTGTTGTGAGCAACACTTCGCGAGCGTCACCGATGATGATGTTGATCTTCGGATTCTCAAGAACCGCCCTGTTCACCGGGGAGCACATTCGAGCTACCTCCAGGATCGCGGGTTCCAATTCAACCACATCCACGCGCTCCACACTCGGAAGCGATGCGAGCCAACCGGCCGTACTGCCGGTGCCGAGGCCGACGACCATCGCGCGACGGACCGGCTTCTCATTCAGCAGTGCACCCAGCATCCCTCCCATCACCTGAGTTCCGGCATCCTTCTGCGCCGACCCGTCGCTCTTGCCGCTCACGAGGAAGGCGGTCCCATTGAGGGTATGAAGCGCGACGCTGCTCTCGCGCCCATCTGCCTCCCAACTGATGGCGCGGCGCCGCTGATTGAATCGCTTTTTGATCGAATTGCGCGTGGCGTCGTGCGCGATCGCATCCACGCGACCCGCACCGATGGGTAGATGACGCCAGGCTGCAGTCGGACCCACCGCCGCATAGATCGCGGCGACTGCGCCGACAGAGATCAGCGCGGGCGGGAGCACCCGCGCGAAGTCCCGGCGTCCTCGGCTGTGCAGGGCCATAGCGGCGATGCCGAGCACTACGAGAACCCAGACGGCAAGGCGCCATGACCCCAGGGCAGATAGAGTCGGGATCAGGAGGAAGCCGCCCGCTAAAGAGCCGAAAATCGAACCGAGCGTATTGAACGCGTAGGCCAACCCCACGTGGCGCCCAACGGCCTGCTTCTCCTGGCCGAGTAGCGCGATGAGGAGCGAGAATTGGTAGCCGGCGACGATCGCCGCTGGGAAGGTCACGATGCAAGTCACGACCGTCCACGCGATGACGCTGCCGAACAAGCCGACGCTCCCCATATCCCGAAGGAAGAGCGCCAACAGTGCGACCCGGTCTCCCAGTGCAAAGGGCAAGGCGATCAACAACGCCTCGAGGGCGCACGTTAGCGCGAATCCACTGAGCAACACCGGCGTCGAACGGCCGCGAAGAGTGTAGACCAAACCTCCAAGCCCAATACCGGCGAGCGCCACCGCGAGAATCAAACCAAACGTATAGGAAGAGCCGCCAAGCAGCGGCGCCAGCATCCTATACCAGACCAATTCCATCAGGATAAAAGCAAACCCGGTGGCGGCTGCAGCCCCGAGCACGAAGGGGACGATGAGCGACCCCACGCGTTCGTGTTCTGCGCTCACCTCACGAGCGGAGGAGTCTGCACGCGTGGCGAGCGATGGCTCCGCCACGGGACTCTCCTTGGCACGCTCCTCTTCGGTCTGGAGAGTACGGTCGAAAGCACGGGCGGCGATGGCAACCAATACGTTGATGAGGCAGCCGAGCCAGAGCGTGACGCGCGTCCCGAACAGCTCTAGCAGGATGAAGGTTGCGACCGCGGCTCCAGTGACCGCACCCAGTGTATTGACCCCGTAAAGTAGGGCCACGCCTCGGCGGCTCGTGTCATCGCGGGCAGTCGAGGCGCGCGCCGCCGCGGGCAAGGTGCCGCCCATCATGAAGGTCGTGGGCAGCAGCACGAGCGCCGCGAGAAGGAGTCGCGAGACCGTGCCGCCGAGGTTTCCCATCGAAACGGACCCGCCCATTGCGATGTAAACCTCGCGCGCTCCGGCCAACAGGAAGGTCGAAATGGCGGCTGTGATGGCAATACCGAATTCCAGCTTCGCGTAGAAACTGAGGGGCCGCGCGACGCGGTCCACCCGCTTACTCAAGAGCCAGGAGCCGAGCCCCAACCCGCCCATGAACACAGCAAGCACCGCGGCCGTTGCGGGCGTCGAGGAACCGAAAATGAGACGAAGTTCCCGCAACCAGACAATCTGGTAAATCAGCGCGCAGTAGCCCGACAAGAACAGAAGGGCGGCAATACGGTAGGTGCGGGTCGGCATATCCGGGCCATCATAATGACAGAGTACGGACCTCCAAGGGGAAACGCCGAATGGTCAGCGTCGGGTGACACCTTCGGGCCATCTGGAGGGACGAACGGTCACCGCGGCAGACCTTCTGGATAGGTGAGAGCCACCGGCGTTCGTGTCCTTATCATCCATTGGATGGAGCTTCGCTTCGGCCTGGGCGCAGAACCGCGGGTCTATCGCCCGCCCCGCCAACGCTTTCGCACGCAACGCGAGAGCCAGATCTCCGGCCCCGTACGCACCAAAATAGAATGCGGCCCCGCGCGTTATGCGCGGAGCCGTGTTGCAACCAGGGAGAAGAGCTACGCTGCCTTGGCGGGCGCTGACGCCTTGTACTCATTGACCATTCCGCTGAGCACCTTCTTGGCGTCACCGTAGACCATCATCGTGTTGTCAGCCTCGAAGAGCGTGTTCTTGATGCCGGCGAAGCCAGCACCGAGACCGCGCTTGATGACAAATACCGTCTGGGCCTCATGCACATTCAAGATGAGCATGCCGTAGATCGGGCTCGTCTTGTCGTCGAGAGCCGCCGGGTTCACGACGTCGTTGGCACCGATAACGATCGCAACATCCGTGTCCTTGAACTCGGGGTTGATTTCGTCCATCTCGATGAGCAACTCGTAGTCCACGTCGGCCTCCGCAAGCAGAACGTTCATGTGACCGGGCATGCGGCCCGCCACAGGGTGAACGGCATACTTGACGGACACGCCTCGCTCCTCGAGCAGAAGAGCGAGTTCGCGGACGGCGTGCTGAGCCTGGGCGACGGCCATACCGTAACCCGGGACGAACACCACCGACTCTGCGTCCTCGAGGATCATCGAGGCCTCTTCGGTCCCGCACGAGGTGACGTTCACGTACTCGCCGCCGCCACCCGTTGCTCCGCTACCTTCTGCACCGAAGCCACCGAAGATGACATTGGCAAGAGAGCGGTTCATCGCCTCGCACATGATCTTGGTGAGGATCAGGCCCGCCGCTCCGACCATCGCGCCTGCGATGATTAGCAGTGGGTTACCGATGACGAAGCCCGTCGCACACGCCGCTAGCCCCGAGTAGGAGTTGAGCAGCGAGATAACCACGGGCATGTCCGCACCCCCGATGGGAATGACCAAGAAGATGCCGAGTAGAAGCGCCGCTCCTGTCACCGCGAAGGCATCGATCATCATCCACTCGGGCGAAGCCGCGAAGAATCCGAGATGGATGCCGAAGCCGATCCCCGCGACTAGCAGGAGCGCGTTCAACACATGCCGCGCTGGCAAGAGGATAGGCGCGCCTTTGATCTTCTCCGAAAGCTTGAGATACGCAACCACACTACCGCTGAGCGTGACCGTACCTATCAAGATAGAGAGCATCAAAGTGACCGAGACCGAGGACCCGTCCTCTCCGAAAACGCTATACAGCGGCTGAGTGACGGCAGACTTCAGGTCTATGGCGTGTGACCAGAGGTACGAGAGAGCCACGAGAGTGGACGCTGCGCCGCCGACGCCGTTGAAGAGCGCCACCATCTCGGGCATGCCCGTCATCTCGACCTTGAACGCGGCAAACGTGCCAATAGCCGTGCCGATGACGAGGCCGACGAGAATGTACCGCCAGTCGAACGTCCCCATCTCGAAGAGGGTCGTCACGATGGCGATAAGCATCGCAAGCCCGGCAAGGCCGTTGCCTTTACGTGCCGTGCGTACCTTGGTGCCCCGCTTCAATCCGAAGATGAAGAATAGGGCGGAGATTAAGTACGCACCATTGATAATCATTTCGCGCATTACGCCCTCTTCTTCTTCTTGCTACCGAACATGCCAAGCATGCGGTCGGTAACCAAAAATCCACCCGCGACGTTAATCATCGCGAGAGCGATTGCGACACATCCGAGGATGTTCGCTACGGTCATGTCGCCAGTACTGGCGACCTGTAGGGCACCCACGATCGTGATGCCGCTGATTGCGTTCGCCCCGCTCATCAAGGGCGTGTGCAATGTCGGCGGAACCTTGGTCAGCACCTCAAAGCCGACGACGATTGCGAGCGCAAAAACGTAGAGTCCTATGAGCAACGGTCCCATCGTCATGCGACGGCCTCCTTCTGCGGTTGATGACTGGGTGGGGGCGGGCGATTGGTCTGGATAGCCAGCGCTTGAGCGGTAGCCTCGTGGTGGATGTTGCCAGCATGGCAGAGCAGCGAGCCGTCCATAACCTCGTCTTCGAGGTCGGGCGCCCACTGCGATTCTTTGACGCCCAAGAGGACAAGGGCTGAGACGTTGCGGGCGTAGAGCATGGATGCATCTGCCGGCAGCGTGGCGGGCAAGTTGGGATGCCCGACGATCAGGACGCCATGCTTGCGCACGTTCTTGTTGAGTTCACTCAACTCGCAATTCCCGCCGTTTTCGACAGCGAGGTCCACGATGATGGATCCGGCCTTCATCTGCTTGACCACATCAGCGGAGATCAGCCGCGGAGCAGGCTTGCCTGGAATCAGCGCCGTCGAGATGATCACGTCAGCGGCGACCAGATGCTCGGCCAACGTCTCTTGCTGGCGGCGCTTGAAGTCATCGCCCATCTCCTTGGCGTAGCCTCCGGCCGTCTCGGCGTCCTTGGGCAGCTCGGGCGGTTCTATGAATCGACCACCGAGAGACTCGACCTGCTCCTTGACCGCTGGGCGAACGTCGCTCGCCTCGACGATGGCTCCCAGGCGCTTGGCTGTCGCGATGGCTTGTAGCCCGGCAACGCCGGCGCCAATCACCACGACTCGCGCGGGCTTGACCGTACCCGCCGCCGTCATCAGCAGAGGGAAGTACTTGGGCAACTCGGCCGCGGCCAGCAGCACAGCTTTGTAGCCAGCAATGCTTGCCTGCGAACTCAGCGCGTCCATCTTCTGCGCTCGCGTGATGCGCGGGACGAGTTCCATGCTGAGGCAGGTCCACTTGCGCCTCAGCGCAAACTCAACGAGCTCGCGATTCTTGTAGGCCGCAAAGAAGCCCATCACGGTCGCGCCCTCGCGGAGCGTCCGGAGTGGACTATCCTTGAGCGATTCGTCGCCGAAGGTCACGCCAAGCAGAACGTCGACGTCGCTCCAATCGGGCTTGTCGGTAACGCTCGCGCCGGCCTGCACAAAGTCGTCATCTGAAATAAAGGATCCTTCGCCAGCCCCCTTTTCTACGACGACGTCTGCGCCCGCCTTCTTGAGTTGCTTGACTGTTTCTGGAGTCGCCGCAACGCGGGTTTCCCCTTGGCGTCGCTCCCGCTGGATGAGCACTCTCATCTATTTGTAGCTCCCGTTCTGGAGGTTGATAATGGTTTGATTATCACTCGACAAATGCGTGCGACCAGTCGCGACGGACGCCAATTTTGCTTCATGAGGCGTGATTTCCACGCGTTTGTAGACCGCTAGTTCCGAACCGAGAAATCTATGCACGAGCTAGGGCGTCGACGAGGCTACCCGCGCTGGAAACGCACGCTTGGTACGCCCGGCCCGCGAGACGCCTCACCAAAAACCCCGCACAAATAGCCACAACAAATGCCCTGCTGTCAATTGCCGCGGCACAGCACGAGAAGACCGCCGAATACTGGATCGCGAAACATCTTCGTGACGCGCTGGGTCGCCCCTTGCCTCGAGCCCTCTAGGCGCGGGCGCTACGCTGGCAGCCGAGCCCTCTGGGCTTCGCCGACGGGCAGGGTCCCGCACGCCTCAGCATATCGGGCGAGAGCTACACACCCGCTCGCATCCGCGCGTTCACCGGCTGGCCGGTGTCCGACTTCCTCTGAGGCTAGGCGCGGCAGGGTCCGGACTAGGGGTATCGCCCGCGGGCTCAGGGCACCAGAAAAACAGGGTTGGAAACGGCAAATACGCGCTTATCGTGGAGCGGTTTCAGATCTCCATCCCCCTTGGCGTGGAAGACCACCCAGCTTCGCTGCCGCGCCTGATCGAAACTAACGGCCACGCGGTTTCGGTACACGTTGCCCAGGCCGGGCTCGTTCGCAGGCACGAGCTCCAGGACAGACTGGGTCTCCCCGTCAACCAGCACCTCCAATGTATTCGCCTCCACCCAACTCGGTGCACGAACCGTAACCGTGAACTCAACGTCGCCGACCTCCCCAGAGAGAATCTCACCGGGCCCCTCACCGCCGGGCCCCTCCACGGTCATCAGTAGACCGCCGCTGATGGTCGCAACGCCGCGGGCGAAGACCTGCTTGACGCTCTCCTGGGTAAGCTTCTGGGGATCGTCATGACCGAAGGGGGCACAAGTGCGCGGATAACCAATCGGACTGGTCCGAATGCTGTGGCTGTCGGAGCTCCCCGTCGCCCAATAGGAATGCCCGTGATTGAGGAGTGCAAACCAATCGGTAACGCTATCCTCGCGATTGGCATCGAAGTCGGAGGCATTGAAGACTTCGATGGCGTCAAAGTTGGAGCTCCAGAGATCAGGCTTGCGACCGACTCCCGTCTCGGGATTGAAGCTGGCGACATCGAAATAGTTGGCGAAGCTGCCACCACTCGGATGATTGATGATCAGGATCGGATCTTCCGGCCGCTCTCGTACGGCATCGAAGAGCTCTGGCGGCAACCGACCCGGCCAGTCTATCGCGCCATTATTCAACTGGTCGGAGCGCGGCGTTAGCGGCATCACGCCCATATGGCCCCATTCAAACGACGTGACTTCATTGCTGGGCATGCCAAACGCCCACTGCGTCACACCCAGCTCTTCGATGGTGGGCTGAAAATCGAGCACCCAGTCGTGCTCGCTCGACACGGGGATCTCGAGTCCGTCCGCGATGGCGCTCATTACTTTCCGGCGCACAGGATCGCTCGAGTCCATGCTGAAGCGTGTATGGATGTGGAAATCTGCGCACATGATTCCCGTGCTGTCCACGCTATGTTCGAGGCTGGCCGCTAAGGGCCTTGTCTCGCCGGAGACCACGGTGACGGTCTCGTCGACAAGCTCCCACTCGTACCCCCGCGAGACAACGACCCGATACTCCCCAGGCGGGACCCGCAATGTTGCTCTGCCCTGCATCGCAAACTCCTGGTGAAGTCTGGAGCCAATCTCGTCTTCGACGCCGTACTCTGGCGGCGCACTAGCGGGCAGTCCCGCCAGAGCGATCACCTGGATCCGAACGGGCAGTTCGCCGCCGGAGTCCGCGTCGGTGGCCGTCACCTCGATGAGACCCGTGGCGGCGAAGCTCAGGTCCAGCCCCTCCGAGCTCGCGGGCACTTCCACCTGCGCGCCGAGTCCGTACCCGCGCTTCTGTGGAATCAACCGCGTCACCCCGCTCGGGGGCACGTGGATCGTGTATTCGCCCGCGCTATTGGTCCGAACACGGGTCAAGTACTGGCCGGCCGAACCCACCGCATGTACCCAGGCGTTCTCAACGGGCAAGCCCTCGGCGTCCGTGACTCGTCCCGTGACCGCTCGCCACTCCGGCGCACCATCGACGCGGCGGATCGCTTCGCGTAACCCGTCATAATAGGGGCCACCCGCGATCAGTTCTGCGTAATTGCTCCACGTAAACACACCGGGCTTCGCGATGAATCCAGGCGCCGTAAAGTAGTTTAGCCCACTCTTCTCCAAGAGGTCCTTCAGGGGATCCCCGTCCGGAGCTCGCCAAGCGAAATTCCACTCGCCGCTGACGAAACCGACCCATGCCGCCTCACCCGAAGATCGCGCAAAGCCCGCTTCGGCGCTGACAAGCTGGTTATTGCTCGTGTGAAAGAAGCTGTGCATCGTCTGGTCGACATTATCCGCGGAGAACTCGACCGGCTCGTCTCCGGGGTTCTTCACGCCGAGCCTAATGTCGAGCTTCTCAGCGCCTGGCTCGAGCACGTAGTCGATAGCCGCCTCAAAGCCGAAGTGACGATAGAAGAGCGCGCCGAGCAGACCGTCAAGGAAAGGCACAGCCTCGAGCGTTCCCTCTGCCCGCACAACGGCTGCCTTGCCGTTGGAACCGTCATTGACGATCTTCACCGTCGTAGGGTTTACCATCTCGTTGGAAAGCGCGATTAGCGTCTCGCCATAGTTGGAGACGCCAAGCGGACGGCCATCTTCTCCCACCTTGTCCACGGCCAGGATCTCCCCACCGAAACGGGCAAAACCATCGCTCAACCCAAGATCTTCGATGGCGACCGCGATCTGGTCGTTCACAAGGATGAAGTCGCCGATGCGGATGCGCTGACGTCCGTGAGCCGGCTGCACGATCATCGACTCGTCGCTGAGGCGAGCCGCCCGCGCTTGACCCGCCGCCTTGGCGCCGTAGGGATCTTGAAACCCCGGCCCCCCCTCTCCGGCGGGACGGGTCGTAGAATCATCCGAAGAACAACCCGCCGCGAAAGCTGCCCCCGCCGACGCCAGAAGCGCGAGGAGCCAGGCAACTCGGTAGGCAAGTCGAAAGGGGATCTGTGGACGGTCGATCGAAAGCACTCCCATGGCGACGCAGGGTAACCGGATCCGGCAACGACCAAGGCGCCCAAGACGAGCCACGCTGCAAAACAAATCGAGGGCGGAACGACGATCGCGTCCTTCCACGCACGATTTTCGCAGTTGCCAACAGTATCAGTTGAAGCGTGCCTTGCCGCGAAAAGGGGCAAGCTCCGCGACGGCCCCAGATGGAGTTGTGCCGAACTAGCGAGCGCGACGGGCGCGTCGCCGCTGGAGCAACCCAAGCGCCAGCACGGCCGCTCCAAGCGCAGACCACGGCGACTCGGTCTTCCGTTGGACGCGGCAACCGCAGCCGGCAGCGGCTTCCGAATCACCGGGGGCTTTCGTCATGTTGTCGCCATCAGAGGTTGTTCCGCCCTCGCCGCCGCTACCGATCGAATCTGGGTTGCCGCCGCTAGGCAATCCGGCGGCTCCGTCGCCGCCGCTGCCTATACTGCCACCTTGACCTCCACCACTGGAGTCACCGCCGCTCGCTGTGCCTTCACCGCCTGCTCCACCGCCAGGCTCAACTGCAGCGCACTCCACGGTGCTCGGCTTATCGATAACGAGCGTGTCGATGACCTCGTTGTTCTGTGGGTAGGCCCCCCAGGTATTGATGGTGAGCTTCGAGTCCTTGACGTCAAAAACCATGTAGTGGTGTTCGTCGGTGCAAACGGCACGTCCCTCCGGTAACCCACAAAGCAACTTGGGGATCGTGAACGCGCCGGCCCCTCCAGAGACGAAGAAGACGGTCCCCTGTGACGGGTCGCCGACAGGACAAGGACTGTCTGAGCCCGGATCACCCTGGCTAGCGCACGCGGAGGGTTCGTACCGCTCGTACCAATGGTTGTGGCTCGAGACCACCACATCTACGTGATGGGCATCGAACACCGGGGTGAGCGCTGCGTTCTGTTTTTCCTCGTTGGGCTCGTGACTAATACCGAGCGCGGCTTCGTGGGTGTAGGAAGGTTTGTGGTACATAACGACCTTCCACTTTTGCGGGTGCTGGGTCAGAACCTCGTCCAGGTAATCCGCCTGCTTCTTGAATGGGATCGCTCCGTCCTCAAAGGTCTCGGTCGACAGCGACACGATGATTGCATTTCCGTATACGAAATAATAATAGTCCTCGGTGTCGCTCCCGAAGGATCCCGTTGACTTCGGCAACGCAAAGAGACGGTTGTAGAATGCGCCATCTCCCTCGCCGGGACCGGTATCGTGATTGCCGAGGCACGGCATGAATGGCCTCCACCCCGACGTGCTCTCCGTATAGTCGAGGAAGGCATCCCATTGGCCGAGGTTATCGCCATCGATGACCAGGTCTCCGCCCGCCAGCACGAACGCGGCGCTGTGGTCGTCCGCCTGCAGCAGGATCTGATCGTAATTCTCGCCACCGCCAAAGGTCGGATCAGGCCGGTTGTCGCCAAGGAAAAGAAAGCGATATTCGCCGCAGTCCTGGTGGGGAACGATGGCGGTCGTAAAGGCACGCTCGAGTGACAACCCCTCGGTCGCCTCGCCAACTCGGTAGTAATAGGTCGTGTCCGGATCGAGATCGTTCAACGTGACTTCGTGGATGAAGCCCATGGAACCCGGGGCTGGGTTCGTGACCCCCGTCTCACTTTGGTCGAGGTTCCCGGAACTCATGCCGTAAAGCACCTCTCCGTCGACGTTGGTTTGCGTATGCCACGTCACGGTCATCGACGTATGTGCCGGCCGCGTGTACGAAAGCCGCACGTAGTGAGGCTCCGCGCTCACCTCGCCGGCGAGCGTAGCGGGCAGCCCGAGCAGGGCCAAGAACCCGAGACTCGCCGCAAGGCGGCGCCGACCACAGGCAGCATGCTTCGGCATCGCCGCGGATTTCTTCATGGATGCGAAGTTACCATCCGCCCCCGCCACCGTGGATACCCTCGCCGGGGCCTGTTTTCGCGCAGAGTTTTCCTCGGTGAATCCAACTTCGTAAACGCGCATATTTCGCGGCACCCCAACGCCACATCGAGCAAACGGGGCTTCCGCTTTGACAACGGCAATGCGCCGACCGAAGCTCGCCCCATGAAGCACGCCATCGGATCCCTCTTGATCGCGAGCCTGGGTGGAGCCGCGATCGCATGCGAGACTTTGGACGCGGAAGAGACGACGGACGCGAGGTGCTCCACCGCAGCGCCGACCGCGTTTCCCTACCAGCCGGAGTGCTGCGACTACCAAGTCGATATCCCCGACAAAACGGAGGGCGGATTCGATAGCCCGGACTTGGGCGCCAACCCCTCGCCAGATCACCTACATGTGAGCTGGGCTGGACCGACAGACTCGACCTTTGCGGTCAACTGGCGCACCGACAACGACACGACTGCCTCCCAGCTCCTCTACGCGTCTTCGCGAGAAGAACTCGAACTGGCCGACGGCCCTGGCGGCGGCGTCGAACGCGTCTCGGGCCACCACATCCTCTATTCGGGCCTACTCGACGGGGACGTGAAGACGCGCGTGCACGAGGCCCATGTCTGCGGTCTCGATGCCTCGACAAGCTACTACTACAAGGTCGGCGGCCCCGGCGCATGGAGTGACGTAATTGACGTGACCACGGGGCCTGCCGTCGGGTCGACCAACGACTACCGATTCGCGGTGCTAGGCGATTCCCGTGACGACGCGAAGATCTACGCGCAAGTCCAACGAGCGGTGGCCGACCACGACGTTGCCTTCGAACTATTCACTGGCGACGCGGTCAACATTGGCTTCCGCCAGGAAGACTGGAATGATTGGTTCGAAGCCGTCACCGGCGGGTTTGCGGCGGAAACAGAAGTCGCGAGCACGCCCTTGATTCTTGCAAACGGCAACCACGAGAACCTTGCCATCAACTACCTCGCGCAATTCCCCCTCCCCCAGGAGATCACGGAGGGAGAAGGCGCGCAGGGCGAAGAGTGGTTTTCGTTCGACTACGCAAATGCTCGCTTCATCGTGCTGAACGACTCGCCCGTGTCGCGGGCCACGAGCGCCCCTCAGTTAGCCTGGTTGGAGGCCACGCTGGCAAACGTCGACCGCGAGCAAACGCCCTGGATCTTCGTGATGCACCATCGGACGCCCTATTACTGTGGAGGCGCGCACGGCTCAGATCTCGATCTCAGAGCTACGCTGCAGCCCCTATTCGATCACTACGAGGTCGACATCGTCGTCAACGGGCACGACCATCTCTACGAGCGCTCGAGGCCGATCCGCGGCCTCAAAGATGGGGAAGCCATCGTCGCGACCAAGGTGGGCCCGAACGACACACCGGTAAATCAAAGTGGGACGATCTACGTCGTCGCTGGCGGAGCCGGCGCACCCCTGTACGGCGCGGAAAGCATGTGCAACCACACCTACGTTGCCGAGTCGGTCAACAACTACTGCATCGTGGACATCGCCGATCGAATGCTACGGTTCACCTCGTACCGCCTCGACGGCACCATCATCGACCAGTTCGAATTTACGAAGTGACACAAGATTCGCCGGAGCGACGAGCGCCCAAGCCCCGCCGACGCCGTGCTCAGCCACTCTTGGCCCGACTTCGACAAGCCCGCCGCGCCTAGAACAGGCGTTCTGGCTATCCCAGCGGCCTAGGCCAAAGTGAGGCTTGCAACGCCGGCAAAGCTGCTTCATACCCGCCTGCGCCCCAGAAGCACCACGAGTCGCGGTCCCGGGCCCTTTTCCCGCGCCCTCGGGTGCCCGTATGGGAAGTAGGAAGTCAGTGAACGATCTCGCCGCCAGCCCCACCAGCCCTGCCACCTCTGCTACCGAGTGGTCCGCAGAACAGAGCGCGCGCACGTACCAAATCGAGGGTTGGGGCACGCCCTACTTCAGCGTCAACGACGAAGGGCACGTCATCGTCCGCCCGAACCCGGGTGACGGCCGAGAGATCGACCTCTTCGAACTCACCGACGATGTCCGCGAGCGAGGCATCGAGTTGCCGCTGCTGGTTCGATTTGAAGACATCGTGAGTCACCGCATCGGTGTGCTCAATGAAAACTTCAAGACGGCGATGGCCGAGTGCGGCTATGCAGGCGGATACCGCGGCATCTATCCGGTCAAGGTCAATCAGCAGCGCCACCTCGTCGAAACCATCGTGGCATCAGGGCGCGAGCACGACTACGGGCTCGAGGCCGGATCCAAGGCCGAGCTACTCATCGCGCTGGCCGTGACGGGCCGCGACGCGATCATCGTCTGCAATGGCTACAAGGACGCCAGCTACATCGAAACCGCCTTCCTCGCACAGCGCTTCGACAAGCAAGTATTCGTTGTCCTCGAACGGGCGGAAGAACTCGATATCGCAATTCGCGCAGCCAAGAGATTGGGCATCAAACCAACCCTTGGCGTTCGAGCCAAACTGTCCGCAAGGGGCGTGGGCCGCTGGGCAGACAGCGCGGGAGATCGGGCCAAGTTCGGCCTCACGAAGGCCGAACTCGTCGGGGTGGTTGACCGGCTCGAAGCCGAGGGGATGCTCGACTGTCTGCGCCTTTTGCACTTCCACATTGGCAGCCAGATTTCGAGCATCATGCCATTCAAGTCCGCGGTGCGCGAAGCGGCTCACCTCTATGTGGAGCTCTCGAAGCTTGGATGCCCGCTCGGTTTCTTCGATGTGGGCGGCGGACTAGCCGTCGACTACGACGGCTCGAAAACGGACTACAAGGCCTCCCGCAATTACACGCTCGCCGAGTACGCGGCAGATGTCGTCACCGAAGTGCAAGACGCCTGCCGCGAAGCCGACGTGGCGGAGCCCGATATCATCACCGAGAGCGGACGGGCTACCGTGGCACACCAGTCGATACTGCTCTTCGAGGTCGTTGGCGAGAGCGCCGTCCGCTTCGGCGAGCCCACGGAGCCGACCGAGGAATCGCATCGGGTACTGCACGAACTCTATGCGACCTGCCTCGGCGTGATGCCGAAGAACGTCCAGGAGTCATGGCACGACGCCTGCCACGCCAAAGAGGAGGCCCAGAGCCTCTTTCGCTACGGCTACCTGCGCCTCAGAGAGCTCGCACAAGCGGAGCGACTCTATTGGCACTGTTGTGAGCGGATCATGAATACGTGCGAGCGGCTCCGCACCGTGCCCGAGGAACTCGAGGGACTGCGGAAGGACATGGCCGCGACCTACTACTGCAACTTCTCGCTTTTTCAATCCGCGCCTGATGTCTGGGCGATCGACCAGCTCTTCCCGATCATGCCCATTCACCGGCTCGGCGAGTGCCCGGACGTGCGCGCAACGTTAGCGGATCTCACTTGCGACAGCGACGGCTGCATCGACCACTTCATCGACGCCGAGGACGAGCGAGATACCCTCGAGCTGCACGCCCTAGAGGACGGCCGTCCGTACTACCTCGGCATGTTCCTAAACGGCGCCTACCAAGAGATACTCGGGGACCTGCACAACCTCTTCGGTGACACCAACGCGGTGCACGTGAAGACGACCAAGAATGGCTACGAGATCACGCACGTCATCAAAGGCGACTCGACCAAAGACGTGCTCCGCTACGTGCAGTATCAGCCCGCGGAGATGCTCGAATCCGTGAGGCGCCAGGCCGAGCGCGCGCTTGCCGATAGCCGCATCAATATCAAACAAATGCGATTGCTGATGCGACACTATGAGAGCGCCCTGAGCAGCTACACGTACTTATCGACCGAAGAGGAGTTCCCGCCGAGCGGCGGAAGCTTCCCGCCGAAGTAACCCTGATATCGGTCGTCGCGTTGCCCGCGGAGCTACTTTGCTCTGGGCTCCTGCTGAGTACTGCAATGAAGCGTACCGAGCCCAACCACAAGATCGATGGCATGGATTCCAACGATTCGGCGCGACGGAAAGAGCTCGCCAAGGATCCCCAGTGCGACGCGATCGGCTGGGTCGTTAAACGTCGGCACCAGCACGGCCGAGTTCCCGATCAGAAAATTCGCGTAGCTCGCCGGGAGCCGACCGCCACGATAAACGACCGGCTCCGGCATCGGCAGTCGGATCACGTCGAGCTTGCGACCGCGCACGTCTCGCTCACCTCGCAGGCGTTCGTATGCGGCGGCCAAAGGAGCGTAGTTCGCGTCGGCACGGCGACTCTCCTCGCAGAGCACGACCACTCCCGGCGCGACGAAGCGGACGAAGTCGTCGACATGTCCGGACGTGTCATCGCCGGCGATGCCGCGTTCGATCCAAAGCACGCGGCGAACCCCCAGGTAGTCGCGTAGCACGCGCTCGGTGCCGGCGCGTCCAAGGTCGGCGTTTCGCGCGTAGCGTCCCTTGAGCAGACACTCCTCAGTGGCGAGCATCGTTCCCTGACCGTCTCCGTCGACCGCCCCGCCCTCGAGCACGACCGCTCGGCTACCCACGTGCGGAAACCAGCTCTCTGCCGCAAAACGCTTCGCGACCCGCCTGCCCGCTTCGTCGTCGAGCGCGTGATCGCGGTAGCGCGCCCAGCCGTTGAAACGAAACTTCACCGCTCCGAGTCCCCCGCCACGCTGCTTTGAACGCGTCACGAATATCGGAAGCGAATCGCGCGTCCACGACCTATTCGTCGGCGCCAGCACGAAGTCCACTTGGTTCAGATCGCACGCGGCGTCACCCAGAACGCGCTTGGCGCGATTCCGTTCCTGCCGTGATCGAACCAACACGCGAATGCGCTCGCCATCCTGCAGCGCGCGCACCATCTCCGCAAACACCCAAGGGATTGTGCCCTTCTTCCCAGGCCAATCCGTCGCATGAAAAGGCCACGCGATCCACGTCGCCTCATGCCGCGCCCACTCTGCAGGCATCCGGTAACCCAAGCTCGCGGGTGTCACGCTGACCGTCTTCATCCCTTCAGACCGGTAGGGCGCGCCGATAAATATCCGCGAGCCGAAGGTGAGCGCGCGCCAACGGCGCGGCGGT
>PVBE012458279.1_pt1 | contig 25063 bp, 20 predicted proteins | sample 1631181 | NCBI WGS metagenome assembly PVBE01 (sample SAMN08397723, study PRJNA350692) | Marine metagenome, whole genome shotgun sequencing project. | isolation source: water | place: Pacific Ocean | collected 2012-04 | reverse complement strand
TGGCCTGAACCGATAGAGGGAACGCCGCGGCGTTTTCAGGCACAATCCCGAGGCGCTCTATCTGGCCGCCGAGATGGGTGATCCTCGATTCTCCGTCGACTACCGTTCCGTCAGAGAAGGTAGCTCGAAGATTCAGGGGCTCCAACGTCGCTGGGGCCACCCGACCGCGAACAGCCAACACGCGGCTGGATTCGAGCAATGCTTCTTCGAAGTTCTGCGTGATGTCGGTCATGGCGGCGATGAACAGATTGCCGAAGCTGTGCCCTTTGAGTCCGCTCCCTTGATCGAAACGATACTGGAACAGATCGGTCAGCAGCGATTCGTCCTCCGACATCGCAACCAAACACGCCCGAAAATCTCCAGGGGGCAAAACTCCGAGCTCACGACGCAATCTGCCCGAGCTGCCGCCGTCATCGGCCACGGTAATGATTGCGGTCAGGTTGTCGGTGTGGGCTTTGAGACCTCTCAACAGCACCGACAAACCGGTTCCGCCGCCGATGGCAACAACCCTTGGTCCGCGCCCACGAGACCAACGATTGAAAATCGTCTCAGCCAGATTTTCAATCGGCCTGGACGCTAGCAATACCGGACTCATAGTCTTGTAGGCGCCGTACAACGAAAACAGTATGACGATCCCGCCAGCCCCGAGGAGCAGGAAGCCCTCCAAGTGCCACGGCAAGAAATCGGGGAAGGTCAAATCGAAGAATTTGCGGAGCAGGAAAGCGAAACCGACCGAGCACACGGCTACGCCAAGAGCGCCGGCTGCCGCCCATCTTTTCACCCCGATGCCGGGGTGGAGTAGGTGAACGAATGTACGCCAGCGCCTTTGCCAGGTTCCGGCTTCAAAGGCCCGAGCGCCGTCGCCATTGGGCTCGCGACGCGTCACCCCAATGCCTTCAGTTTGTCGTTGAGCATCTCCGTCGCAATCTGAGGGTTCGCTTTGCCGCGAGTGGCTTTCATCACCTGACCGACCAAGAACCGGATTGCGGTCTCTTTGCCGTCGAGATAGTCCTGCACGGGTTGGGGGTTCGCGGCGATCGCCTCGGCCACGGCGGCGTTGACGGCGTCGGTGTCCGATATCTGAACGAGACCTTCCGCCTCCGCGATTACCTCCGGAGATCCGCCGGACTCGAACATCCTCTCGAAGACGTCTTTGGCCATGTTCGAATTCAGTGTCCCCGCCTTGACCAGATTCTGGAGTTCGACGATCTGCTCCGGCGCGATCTTGACGTCGTCGATCGTAAGCTCGGTTTGGTTGAGCAGGCGTGCCATTTCGCCCAGAAGCCAGTTGCTCACCGATTTCGCCAAGTCCCGTTCGTCCTGGCCTTCAGCGTTTCCGGATTCGACCGCGCGCTCGAAGTAGTCGGCACTGGCTTTGGTCGTCGTGAGCAACTCGGCGTCGTACTCGGATAACCCGAACTCGGAGACGAACCGGGCCATCCGCTGCCGGGGCAACTCAGGGAGCGATTCTCGGATCGAGTCCACCCACTCGGGTTGGATCACAAGTGGCGGCAGGTCGGGCTCCGGGAAGTACCGGTAGTCGGATGCGTACTCTTTGGTGCGCTGAGACACGGTGATTTCGCTGTCGTCGACCCAGCCGCGGGTTTCCTGGGCGATGCGTCCTCCGGCCTCCAGCGTCTCGACCTGCCGTTTAGCCTCGAACTCAAGCGCCCGGAAAACGGACCTGAAGCTGTTCATGTTCTTGACTTCGACCTTAGAGCCGAGCTCAGTGTCGCCGATGGGCCGAATGCTGATGTTGGCGTCGCAGCGGAAGTTGCCCTCTTCCATGTTTGCAATGCTCACTCCGATGTACTGGATTACGGAGTGTAAGTCGACCAGGTACTGCCTCGCTTCCGCCGCGCTGCGGATGTCCGGCTCGCCGACGATCTCCATCAACGGCACTCCGGCTCGGTTGACGTCCATCAGGCTGTAGCCTTCGCCGTAGTCCTCGGTGCGGTGGATCAGCTTCGCCGTATCTTCTTCGAGGTGGACTCGCGTGATGCCGATGGGCCGCTGCTCCCCGTCGACTTCGACGGTCAGGCTGCCGCCCGACGCAATCGGCATGTCGAATTGGGAGATCTGGTAGCCCTTCATCAGATCCGGGTACGGGTAGTTCTTGCGGTCGAACTTGGTGTTGTCGGCGATGTCGCAGCCAAGTGCGAGACCGGTGCGAATGACGTGCTCCACGGCTTTGCGATTGATGACCGGCAACACGCCCGGCATGCCCATGCAAACAGGACAGACTACCGCATTGGGACTCGATCCTTGATAGTCTGAACTGCAACCACAGAACATCTTGCTGTGTGTCAGCAACTGGGCGTGAACTTCAAGCCCAATTACTACCTCGTATTCCATCGCCCGCCCGATCTTTTCATGTGGCCTCGTTGGCAGTTCGTGCGTAGGCAGATTCAGTATAGTATTGGGATTAGTCTATTACAACACCCATGGGGTTCACGGATCGTCGTCATCGTGCTCAGACCAGGCTCCCTCGCCGATCAAAGGAACGAACCTGCACGCGCCCAAAGTCTTCATCGAGTATCCGTGCTCGGTGCGCGTCAGCTTCATCAGTTCCTGCTCCGATCGGCTGCCCACGGGGACGACCATCCGACCTCCGATTTCCAGTTGAGCGACGAGTTCATTCGGAATTCTGGGCGCTGCCGCCGCGACCACGATGGCGTTGAACGGCGGGTCGTCCGGCGACCCGAGCGCATCCTCGGCTGGGCGGACGATGACGTTGTCATAGCCCAGAGACGCCAGGCGGATTTTGGCCGTTTCCGCGAGCCATTCAATGCGCTCCAATGTGACCACTTCGCGCGCCAACTCCGCCAACACCGCCGCCTGGTATCCGCTGCCCGTTCCGAGCTCGAGCACGCGGTCCATGCGGCGAATCTCAAGCGCACTCACGGACAACGCGACGATGTATGGCTGGGAGATCGTCTGTCCGCAGGCGATCGGCAACGCCAGATCAGCGTACGAAACGTGTGCGCTGGCTTCGGCGACGAACGCCTCTCGCGGCACCCGACGCATCGCCTCAATGACACGGTCGTCGCCCACGTCGGCGCTGATGCGCTCGAACAGGTCGATTTTGTCTGATCCTGAACTCACGTGGTTCGAAAAACCTCAGGAGAATCTCACGCTCCGGCCGCCAAACGACGAGGCGCGCGCGGTGTCATCTCAACAGCTGATCGACGCCGTCCGAAGCTCGCGGTTGCACAGGCAGCGAGGTCGCGCTTTCAGTCACACCGCAAATCTGTCAACGGAGGCCGATTTCAGCCTATCCGGTTAAATTGACCTGTGTTAGACCCCGTGCTAATCTAGGTGTGTTCTAGCTTTGAGCGTATTCTCAGAACGAGTATGGATTTTCATTCAAGTCGCGGCCCTGTAAAGACGATGATCGGGTTCGCGTGGGGTGAGGCGGTTGTTCCGACGATCGCCGCGCCGTCCAATAAGTGAATAATGCCATCGGACATTGGCCTGAAAGATCGTGAGCTTCTCAACGTAATCCAGTCGGCGTTCCCACTCGTGGAAACGCCATTTCGTCACATCGGCGAAGAGCTCGGCCTCGACGAATCCGATGTCCTCGAACGCATCCAGCGATTGAAGGACTCCAACATCGTCCGGCAGATCAGCGCCATATACGACACTCGAAAGCTCGGGTACAAATCGTCCTTGGTGGCGATGCGGTTCAATCCTGATCGCCTCGACGCCTCGGCTCACATAATAAGCGAGCATCCGGGCGTCAGTCACAACTACGCTCGAGACGGCCACTACAACCTTTGGTTTACGCTGGCTGTTCCGCCTGACGACAGCCTTGAAGACACCACCGCCGAGATGGCCAGAGCCACCGACGCTGAAACCTACCGCATGATGCCAACGATAAGGTTTTTCAAGATAGGCGTCAACTTCGACATGGTCAAAGGCGAAGGAGCCGGCGACCAGGCCGTTCGTCCTGCGATCCAGAACAACAACGGCAAGAACGCGGCGGCCCTCACCGAAGCGGAGAAGCACGCCGTTCGCGAGCTCCAAGAGGACATCTCAATCGAGCCAACGCCGTTTAAGGCCATGGCGGAACGCCTTGACATGACCCAGGATGAACTGTTCGCGATCGCAAACAACATGATCGAGAGCGGCGTCATGCGCCGGTTCTCGGCCGTGCTGCACCACCGGCGAGCCGGTTTCAGGTCCAACGCGATGGTGGTGTGGAAAGTGCCGGCCGAGCGATCCGAAGAGGTGGGCGCCATCATGGCCCAATCCAGATCGGTGTCGCACTGCTACGAACGCCCAACGTATCCGGAGTGGCCGTACTCGCATTTCACGATGGTGCACGCGACCACACCCGAAGAGTGCGAGAAGATCGTGGACAAGCTTCGCATCGCGACGGGGCTCGATGAATTTATGATGCTGTACAGCACCCGTGAATACAAAAAGACGCGGGTCAGGTACTTCGTTTAGACCCAAGAGGAGGACCCTTGCCTCGCTACTACCCTGTTTTCATAGACGTTACCGAACGGACGTGTGTTGTCATTGGCGGAGGCGCCATCGGCCAAGAAAAGGTCGAGAAGCTGCTCGAGAGCGACGCCGAGGTTTTGGTCATCAGCCCGGTCGTCAACCAAAAGGTCCGGGATATGGCCGATGCCGGCCAAGTAACCTGGGAGCAGCGCGAATATAAGCCGGGCGACCTCGCGGGCGCGTTCATCGCCATCGCGGCCACGGACGACAACACGGTAAACCGTCAGATCGCGGCCGAAGCCCAGGAACGCAATGTTCTGCTCAACGTAGTCGACGTCACCCACCTTTGCACGTTCATCGCACCGTCTGTCGCCCGTCGCGGCGAAGTCACTATCGCCACATCGACCGGCGGCGCAAGTCCCGCTCTGGCCAGAACATTCCGCGAGAAACTGACCGGTAGCCGCATCCTGGAGTACGCCGACCTGGCGCCTGTTCTCGCCAGCGCCCGCGCCGAGCTCCGTGAAGCATCACTCGTCGTCAAACCCGACCATTGGCAAACGCAGATAACTGAAGAGCTCCTCGACATGGTCCAAGCGGGCCAGACCGACGAGGCTCGGAAGATGCTAATGGACGGCCTCATGGAAGGTGCATCACCAGTCGCCGCTTCCTAAATCGATTTGGAACAACGTTGTCTAAAGCACGGATTGTCATAGTAGGCACTCGCGCCAGTCCCTTGGCGCTGGCTCAAACAGAGGAAGTTCTTCATCCTCTGGTTCGTGCATTTCCCGACATCCGCTTCGAGACCATCACGATCACTCCTGACGGCGACAGGCGCAAAGCAGTCCCTTTGCTGAGCATGGAACGCGGCATGTTCGTGAAAGAACTCGAAGCCGCCTTGCTCACCGGCGAGATCGACATGGCGGTGCATAGCGCGAAGGACATGCCGGCGGAGCTGCCGGACGGTCTCGTTCTCGCGGCGTTTCCCGAGCGGAACGACCCTCGCGACGTGCTTGTGAACCGTTGGGAATCCCGATTCGATGACATGCCGGCTGGCGCGCGCATCGGCACCAGCAGCCCGCGCAGAGCCACGCAGCTCAATCACCTCAGGCCCGACATCGAAGTCATGCCAGTGCGCGGCAACGTGGGAACCCGGCTTGAACGAGCGATGGAAGAGCCGTACGACGGAGTCGTTCTCGCCGCGGCAGGAATAGCTCGGCTGGGCCGGGCTTCCGAAATCCACCACTATTTCGAGCCCGATATGTTCACGCCCGACGCGGGTCAGGGCGCCTTGGCCGTCGAAACACGAATCGACGATGAAGAGCTGCATTCGTTGCTCGCGGCCGTCGATCACGCTCTTACGCGAACGGCGGTCACCGCCGAGCGTGCGTTCATCACGGCAATCGGAGGCGGCTGCAAGATCCCGGTCGCCGCCTACGCCGAGGTTATAGATGGGTGTCTTCGCATCTCGGCCATCGCCGGACTTCCCGACGGCTCCAGCCTCTTCAGGGTGACCCTCGACGCCGACCCGTCGACTCCTGAAGCGGCAGGACAATCAATCGCAAACGCCCTCATGGAATCAGGCGCGGCGGACATCCTGGCAAGGGACCCTACCCAATGAAGATTGGCAAGGTCTACCTTGTAGGCGCGGGACCGGGCGATCCGGGATTGATCACGCTCAAAGGCTATCGGCTGTTGCAATCGGCCGACGTCGTCGTCTTCGACCGCCTGGTCGACAGCAATGCGCTGGCCCATGCACGAGACGACGCTGAGATGATCGACGTAGGCAAGATTCCGGGCGAGCGAGGCCGGACCCAGGCCCACATCAACGCCGTCCTAGTCGAAAAAGGGCTCGAAGGCAGGACGGTCGTGCGTCTACAGGGCGGAGACCCGTTCGTTTTTGGCAGAGGCGGCGAAGAGGCTCAAGGCCTCGCCGATGCCGGCGTTCCGTACGAGGTCGTGCCGGGAGTTACGTCGTCCATTGCCGCGGCGGCCTACGCGGGCATACCTGTTACGCACAGGGACGTTGCATCGTCTTTCACGGTAGTCACCGGAAACGAGACGCCGGACAAAGCAGAGACGGTCCTCGATTGGAACGTCTTGGCGAGCTTGTCCGGCACACTGGTCATACTCATGGGATGGCGGAACCTCCCCGCGATTACGCAAGCGCTGATCAAAGGCGGGAAGCCACCGAGCACACAGGTCGGCCTGGTCAGATGGGGAACGGAACCCTGGCAGCAGACGGTGACCGGCGACCTGACGAACATCGTCGAGCGCGCCAATGAAGCGGGACTTTCATCGCCTGTCGTGACAATCGTCGGCGGCGTGGTTGGTCTGCGCGAGACGCTGAAGTGGTTCGACAACCGGCCTCTGTTCGGAAAGCGAGTTCTCGTCACGCGGACCCGCTCTCAATCCAGCAAGCTCGTTCACCGATTGATCGAACTCGGCGCCATACCCGTGGAAGTGCCGACCATCGAGATTCAGCCGCTTGAGAGCTATGCGGAATTGGACGCTGAACTCGAGAACATCGCGCGTCACAACTGGATAGCATTCACCAGTGCCAACGCCGTCGACGCGGTGTTCGAACGCCTGGCCGCCCAACACAAAGACGCGAGAGCGCTCGGCGGCTTGAGTGTGGCCGCGATCGGTCCGGCGACTGCCGCCCGCCTGAAGGAGAATGGCATCGTGGCAGACCTGCTTCCGGCTTCGCTGGTTTCCGAAGCGCTGGTCGGGGCGTTCGGCAGCGTCGATCTTCACGGCAAGAGCGTACTCGTCCCGAGAGCGGACATCGCTCGCGACGGGTTGATCGACGGTCTCGAATCGCAAGGCGCCAACGTCACGGGGGTCACCACGTACCGGAACGTTCTCCCCGAAGGTTCACGGGATCTAGCCAACCAAGCCCTTGCAGACGGAATCGACGTCGCCACGTTCTCGAGCTCGTCCACGGTGCGAAACCTGCTGGACCTTGTGGACGGGGACGCCGCCAAACTTGCTTCGACTACGATCGCGTGTATCGGTCCGATCACGGCGGTGACCGCACGTGAAGCGGGGCTTGGCGTAGACGTCGTGGCAACAGAACATACAATTGACGGTCTCATCAATGCACTAGAGACTCACTACTCGCAGGAGGCGACGGCGAAATGACTGGATTCCCACAAGTCAGAATGAGAAGGCTCAGGCAGCACGCCGGGATCCGAAAGTTGGTCCAGGAGACTCGGTTTTCGGTCGAGAACCTGATCTACCCGCTGTTCGTGCGACACGGCCGAGACGTGCGGTCGGAAATCGCCCCAATGCCGGACATCTTCCAACTATCCCTCGATCAACTGATCAACGAGGTCGGCGAAGCTTCGGAACTCGGGGTCGAGGCGGTGTTGCTCTTCGGGATCCCCGAGACGAAAGACCCGGAGGGGACCGAGGCCTACGAGCCGGGCGGAATCATCCAGGAGGCTGTCCGCGCGATCAAACAGGCGTTGTCGGAGATGCTGGTCATCACGGACGTCTGCTTATGCGAGTTCACGGACCACGGACACTGCGGGATCATCAAGGGAGATCGTATCGACAACGACGCCACCCTCGAGTTGCTCGCCCGGATGGCCGTGTGCCAAGCCGAGGCCGGCGCCGACATCGTCGCGCCGTCGGCGATGATGGACGGTCAAGTGGGCGCGATTCGAACTGCACTGGACGAAGCTGGGTACGAAGACACGCCGATTATGGCCTATTCCGCCAAGTACTCTTCCGGCTTCTACGGACCGTTCAGGATCGCCGCGGAATCCGCTCCTCAGTTCGGAGACCGGACCGGCTACCAGATGGACCCGCCCGACATCCAGCAGGCGATGCGCGAGATCGAACTCGACATCCAAGAAGGCGCTGACATCGTGATGGTTAAGCCAGCGCTCGCCTACCTCGACGTGCTGGCCGCCGCGAAGCAGAAATACGGTTATCCGCTGGCCGCCTACAACGTTAGCGGAGAGTACTCGATGGTCAAGGCCGCGGCGGCGAACGAGTGGATCGACGGCCGTCGCATCACGCTGGAGATTCTGACCGCGATCAGGCGCGCCGGCGCGGACATGATCATCACGTACCACGCGAAGGAAGTCGCACGCTGGTTCAACGACGGGCGGTAACGCGCAGCGCCAAGCGAACGCGTTAAGGGACCGAAGGGACTCCAGGGACGTAAGAGGCACCGGTGAGGTTTGAATACGCAGCAGTGCCGCACGATGGTTCGATTACACAGAATTGTGTCAAGCGAATACCGCTCGACGGAGCCGCTCGTGTGCTGACGATAGTCAACCAGGCCGCAGGCTGCGCCACTTTCTCCGCACCCACCATCGCAGATTCAGGTGCGCCTGCATGTTGTCGGCCACGAGATGCGCCGTTTTGGGCCCGGCCAAAGTCAATGGCGATGCCCAGCTTCGCAGGTCCTTGATGCTGGTGACGCCGCTTTGCCACTCGGGGACCAGCGACTCGGCCTCTTGCCACTTGATCGACGGGAACAGGTCCAGCGGTCCGCCCGACCGCTTGCCGCGCATGAGGAGGCCTCCGGCTTCCATGACGATCATCACTCCGCCGGCGATGTCCCACAAGTGCGGCCGGGTCGTCACCATGTAGTGGGTCGCGCCTCGGGCTACCAGGGCGAGCTCGTAGGCGATGCTGCCCGTGACTCGAAGGTCGAAGATCGTGCGCCGAAGCGGGCCGCGCATCCGGTGGGTCACGCCGAACGACGCGGGCAGCGTGACCAGCGTGTTTCCCTTCGGCTCGGTGTCCAGGACGGATATGGGCTCGTCGTCCGCGAATGCCCCTCCGCCTTTGCGTGCGTGCAGCACCATGCTTCCGTTGTCGGACGGCCACGGAGTGAACACGGCGCCGGCCACGGGGGCGCCTTTGTAAAGCACGCCGATCGACGACGCGTAAATCGGCAAACCGTGCAGGAAGTTCTTCGTGCCGTCGAGCGGGTCGAGCACCCACAGGAAGTCGGGCGCGGGCGACGTGTCTTCTTGCTTCTCTTTGTCGTCTTCTTCGCCGAGGATGCCGTGATCAGGGAACCGCTTCGTAATCGCATCGACCAGAAAGCTCTGCGATTCGTGGTCGGCGTCGGTCACCGGGTCGGACTCGCGCTTGTCCTTGTACTCGATCTTCAGCGCCCGTCCGAAATGCCTCGCGAGAATGGCGCCAGCCTCAGCCGCGATCTCGACGGCGAAGGCTTCGAGATCGACTAGTGTCTGGTCTTCGATTCCGTACGCCATTGCTCTCCCGACTGTTACTCTCGACGTCTCCCGCAAGTATACCGTATGCGATTGGTAGGGTCGCCGTTTCCACGGTGGCGCCGAAAAGCCTCGTGGCTGAGGACTCTTGCGTCCCTTCCCGGCTTTCTCGTCCCTTCCGCTGGCTGAGCGCCGCGCTCGGTGATAGACTCGCGATGCCAGATGCCACACCAACGGAGAACGCCATGCCAGACAAACCGAACATTTTGTTCATCTTCACCGACCAACAACGGGCCGACACCATGGCGTGCTACGGCAACACGATGATCGAGACGCCGAACCTGAACACGCTCGCCGATCAAAGCTTCGTGTTCGACAACGCGTATGTGAGCTCGCCGATTTGCACGCCGTCGCGCTCGACAATCATGACCGGGCTATGGCCGCACACCAATGGCTGCACGAGCAACAACATCCTGCTCGACCCGTCCGTGCCAACCATCGCTGACATGCTCCCGGACGAGTACCTGACCGGGTACTACGGCAAATGGCACCTGGGCAACGAGGTTATTCGGCAGCACGGCTTCGACCGATGGGTCAGCATCGAGGATCAGTACCGCGAGTATCACACCGACTCCGAGTACCACACCGTGTTCAGCGACTACCACCAATTCCTGATCGATCAAGGGTACGAGTCAGACAAGGTGTCGGAGGGGGCAATGGTCTTCTCGCGCCCGTTCGCGGCGGCCCTGCCCGAAGAGCACACGAAGTCGCGTTTCCTGGCTGACCGCGCGTCCGAGTTCATCCACGAGAACCGAGACCGGCCGTTTGCGCTGTACGTCAACATCTTCGAACCGCATCCGCCGTACGACAGTCCATTCAACGATCTGTACCATCCTTCGTCGATTCCTGACAGTCCGGTGTTCCTCAAAGATCCGCCTGCCAACGCGTCGCGCATGCACTCGCTTCGCAGGGACGAATCGCAATCCGGCGCTGGTTTCGAGCCCGGCCCTGACGGGCCGCTGACCGAGTCGTTCTGGAGAGAGATCAGGGCGCGGTACTGGGGGGCGGTGACTCTGGTCGATCGAGCGGTCGGCCGTATTTTGCAGGCGCTGGACGAAGCCGGAATCGCCAATCGTACGATTGTGGTGTACACGTCGGAGCACGGCGATCAGCTGGGCGACCACAACATCATCCAGAAAGCGGTGTTCTATGAGCAGTCGATCAAGGTGCCGATGCTCGTCCGTGCGCCTTGGTTGGCGAACAGCAGTTCACGAATCAACGGCCGGTACAGCCACATCGACACGGTTCCGACTCTGCTGGACTTGGCCGGCGCGGACGTTCCCGACGCGCTGCAGGGCATTAGCCGAGCTCGGGTGCTGGCAGGCGATGAATCGCTCGCCGAAAACGACGCAATCATCGACTGGACCGGAAGAAACGCGGCGGCGAACGAATTCGATGCGGAGCTTAATTCGGTGCTGAACACGCCGCACCGGACGCTCGTTTCAGAGGACGGTTGGAAGCTGACGTTGACGACGGCGGGCCAGTGCGAGCTTTACGACCTTAATGCCGATCCGTGGGAGCACGTCAACCTGTTCGATTCGCCCGGACAAGCATCGAGGATCGGCGCGATGGCCAAGCGGATTCGGCAGTGGCAGGTGCAAGCGGGCGATGCGGCCGAGTTACCTGTGGTTTGAAAGACTGTCTGTCGGCGGTCGAGTTCGTCGAGGGACACCAGAACGAAAAGAGACGGCCCCGATGGCCGTCTCTTTCTACAGATCCGTAGGCGCGTTTCGCGACAACTAGTCCGCCGAAGCTCCGGCTTCCACCGCGCCGCCAACTTCGGCATGCGCCCAGCGGATAAGCGATTCGGTTTCGTCCCAACCTATGCACGCGTCCGTGATGGACACGCCGTAGTCCAGCGACGCCACATCGCCGTTCAGCTTCTGCGCGCCCGGATTGAGGTTGCTCTCCATCATGCAGCCGATGATGTTTTCGTCGCCGTTGACTCGTTGTTCGACGACGTTCTTGAATGCGACCGACTGCTGCGTGTGGTCTTTGTTCGAGTTTCCGTGAGAGCAGTCCACGAGAAGCTGCGAGCGGACATGGGAAGACGACAACAGCGATTGGGCGTCCGCGATGGCGTCGGCGCCGTAGTTCGGACCGCTGCGACCGCCGCGCAACACCAGGTGCCCGTCAGGGTTGCCGCTCGTCATGACCACGGATGTCTGGCCTTCACGATCAATGCCCAGGAAGGACTGCGGAGACCTGGCGGCGACCAGGGCGTCGACAGCGACCTGCGCGCTGCCGTCGGTGCCGTTTTTGAACCCGACCGGCATGCTCAGGCCACTGGCCATCTGCCGGTGAGTCTGGCTCTCGGTGGTGCGGGCTCCGATGGTCGCCCACGACACGAGGTCCGCCAGATACTGTGGGATGATCGGGTCAAGGAACTCTGTGCCGGCGCACATGCCCATTTCGGCGATGTCACGCATCAGGCGGCGAGCTCGCTGAAGACCGGTCGCGATCTCGAGCGTGTCGTTCAGGTGCGGGTCGTAGATCAGGCCCTTCCAGCCAACGGTTGTCCTCGGCTTCTCGAAGTACACTCGCATCACGAGAAGCAGGCGGTCGCTGACGTCTTTTGAGAGCGCCAACAGACGCTCTGCGTATTCGAGCGCGGCCTTCTCGTCGTGAATCGAGCAAGGGCCGACGACCATCATCATCCGAGAGTCTTCTCCGCGAAGGACGCCCCGGATCGCTTCCCTGCCCTCGAGAACTGTCTGCTCGGCGGGTTTGGTAATCGGCAGAGCGTTCACCAAATCGATTGGAGATTTCAATTGCACGGTTCTCACCACGTTTACGTCTCTGGTTTTCGATTCCTGCACCTGTCCACTCCTCAACTTCGCGGGTCCCGGAAATTGCGGCAGCGCCAACAAAACAAGAACCCCAGCCGCTGCCAACTGGGGTTCTAGGTGACTCGGAAACTTCTTCGAACTACGTTACCGTCTGGACACCAAAACACCGCCAGCAGTGGCGCTGGTAAACAAGTATCCAAAATACCCGTAGTCGTTCAAGAACTTCATCGTGGCTAAAAGCCTACAGAGGTTGCGGACGCATTGTCAATAGTTGGGCGGCGCCCTCAGTCGACCACAATTGCGGCGCGACCCAGAAGCGTCCGGCGAGACAACGTGTCGAACACCTCTTCGACATCCTCGAGTGCAACGCGCTTGGTCACCACCGGTTTGACCAGACCGCGAACCGCCACTTGGATCACTTCGCTCATCTCCTCGTAACTGCAATACCGGTTGCCGGTGATGACTTGCCTCGTTCGGCATCTGACGGCGGTTGGTTCGTTTTGACGATGGTCTGGCGATTTGCTGCTGTCGACCGGCACGACGCGCTATAGATTTCCGCTCATCGATCCGGTGTTCTTAACCGATCCAACGACGCGCGATCTGCCGGCGCCAAATTCGCGCTGCGTGGCGATGTATCGGCGCCACGAGTATAATGCGGCGCACAAGACCCTGGAGCTAGCGAATGTATCAGGGACTCGCGGACCAAGCGAGGCCTATGCTGTTGCGAAATGCGCCGACGGCTCGTTGAGTCGAGGCGCGACAAGTTCACTGAGGGGGATGGTATGACAACCAAATCGTCAGGCCGAGTTCACGTTGTTGCCGGCGGGTTCCCTGCCGGAGCTCTGGGCGGACACGATATGGACTACGCTCGCCTCAGGCTGCTCGAACTGCTCAACGAGCAGGGCTTGCTCGCCACCGTGGGCAACGACTTCAGCGACCTTCATCGATGGCTGCCGATTACACAGTTGCTGATAACCTACGTTGCCGGGCCGTTCCTCGACGACGACCAGAACAGGCTCGTTCGGCGTTGGCTCGACGACGGCGGCCACTGGCTCGGGTTGCACGGTACCAGCGGCGGCAAAGCGGCGCGCGTCGGTGACGGGAATCGACGACGCATGGTCAAGTCCAGCCACCACGACACACTTGGCGGCTTTTTCATCAACCATCCACCGATCCGCAAATTCAAGGTCGATGTGGTCGACCCCGATCACGCGTTGACCAGGGACATCCCGGATTCGTTCGACGCGATCGACGAGCCTTACATGATCGAAATCCAGCACCCGTCGGAGACGCAACTACTGCTCACCGCCGAACTCGGCCCCGACAATACGCCGCCCGGACGCGGTTTCGTATACGACGAGGACACCGCGCTCGAGCCGGACGGCAAGACGAGGGCGCTTGGGTATACGCGCGACATCGGCAAGGGCGGCGTGACCTATATCGCGCTCGGCCACTGCCACTCGCCAACGAGCCAAACCAACCCCAACGTCGACGCCAGCGTCGAGGCGGCGGGCGCCGATTCGGCAACGCTCCGCGACACCTGGGAGGCGGGCCCTTACATGCAATTACTCCGCAACGCCATCAGCTGGGGAGTGGAGTAGACGTGCCGGCCGGCGAATGCGGCCGTCGATATCTGCTATGGATGACCGGATCACAGCCGGGACATACGTAGGAGATCGGATTCTAGCCCTTCGCGACTCCAAAGTGGCTGCGTTGGAAGACAGCCAAGCCTGTATACGTGGTCGCACTGAGCACGGCCAACGCCTCGCGTTCAGACCGACATTCCGATGACGACGGCCGCTATCGCTACCCATTTTGTGATTGTGGTCGACTCCGCGATGGACCACGCGATGATAGATTCGAGTCCAGCGTCGCGCGGTTTCGAACATCGTCATGAAACCCGGACAATGCAAATCGGAGGCGACTGAAATGCCCGACCGACCGAACATCGTGGTCATGCTCAGTGACCAGCAGCGATACGATACGCTGGCGTGCTACGGCAACGACTGGATACAGACGCCGAACCTCAACGCCCTTGCCGACGAGAGCTTCGTCTTCGACGCCGCCTACGTGACGCAGCCGGTGTGCACTCCGGCGCGGGCGTCCATCATGACGGGGTTGTATCCGCACGCGGCTGGGCCGATCGTCAACAAGCTCAGCCTGGCGCCCGAGGTCCGGACCGTGGGCGACATGGCGCCCGACGAGTACCACCGCGGCTACTACGGCAAGTGGCACCTGGGCGACGACGTGGTCGCGCAACACGGGTTCCACGAGTGGGTCAGCTCCGAGGACGGCCACCGATCCCAGTACACGAAGCCCGAGTATCTCGGACTGATGAGCGACTATCATCAGTTCCTCGTCGGTCTCGGATACGAGCCCGAAACCAAGGTACGCGGCGCGAAAATCTTCGATGCGTGGCAGCGAGCTCTGTTGCCACGTGAGCACCAGATGGCGTCGTTTCTCGGCGCGCAAGCGGCTGAGTTCATCGAGCGAAACAAGGATCGGCCGTTCATTCTATGCGTCAGCACTTTCGAGCCGCATCCTCCTTTCTATGGTCCGCTCAACGATCTCTACGACCCCGCGGCGTTGCCCGCGGGTCCGGCGTTCCTCCGGGAACCAGAGGGCGCGGCGCTGGTCAATCGGGTGCGAGCCGAGTACGCGATGCGATACTTGCGCACCGGCGAGACTCCGCAACCGGGCGACTACATCACTGAATCGGCCGCGGCTGCGCTCGGCAACGACGTCACCACTGAGCAAGGCTGGCGCACGCTCCGAGCTCGATACATGGCCAACATCACGCTGGTCGACGACATGGTCGGCGCGATCACCGGAACGTTGGATCGCGCGGGCATCGCTGACAACACTGCCGTAGTATTCTCCGCCGAACACGGCGACATGTTGGGCGATCACGGCATGCTCGAAAAGCGATCGTTCTACGAGGAAGCCGCCCGCGTGCCGCTGCTGTTGCGCGCGCCCTGGCTGTCAAAGACTCAGACGCGCATCGAGGACAGTTTCGGGCAGATCGACCTTGCCCCTACGCTGCTAGATATAATGGGCGCTGTCCCACAACCGCATCTTCAAGGAGAGAGCCGGTTGCCGGTGTTGAAAGGCGACGCGACGCTGGAAGAAGTCGATGTCTTCATCCAATGGAACGGCATCCACTCTGATATCGAAGATCGGTTCCTGGGCACGGGCGAGATCAACCGGATGCTCACCTGGCCGTGGCGATCCGCGGTTGCGGATCGGTGGAAGCTGAACCTATGCGCCGGCGACCAGTGCGAGCTGTTCGACCTTCGCAACGACCCGCACGAGCTCGTCAATCTGTTCAACAACCCGGACCAGAAGGATCGCATCCGAGACATGGCCGCCCGAATCCACGCCTGGCAAGTGCGCACCGGAGACACCGCGCCGCTGCCAAGCGTTTAGGTGGTCGCGATCGTCGCGTTGGATCCGCAGTCGTGCGTATCTTATCCGGACTTGGTATGCGCGAGGGGAGGCTACGAGCCGTCCGGCGTGTTGGACTCCGGGGCGGTCGCGTGTTGCGATTAACGACGAGCATTCCCGTGGTCCGAGCAGTTCACAGGCGGTGGCCGCGGGAGGGTTGGAAACCCTCCCCTACGAATTTGGGCATGGTCGCATTCGTGATCGAAGCATGCTGACGTGTTCATCGCTCTCACGAACTTTCATTTGGAGTTGACGTCGCTCGACGGCCGCGCTGGTCTCACAAGGACAGTTGCCGCGTTGATCTTGTGCACGATCACCGCCTTGGCGACCTCATGCGGAAGCGACGCGACAGCCGACGAGCTAGAGCACGCCAAGAAACTGGCCGAGTCTGTAAACAAGCACGACGACCCCGATTGCGACACTGGACCAGGAACCGGCTCCAGGGCGCGCGACGAAAGCATGACCTTGAGCTCGGGCGACAGATCCAAGGGGAACAGCAACGGGAAGAAGGGCAAGGCGTAAGTCAAACAAAAGTCGGTCGGGCAGCGAATCGCGAAACTGATGAGGGCCTTTCCAGTGCGCCGAAAAGACTCTCTTTCATCTTTTCGAAACCTGCCTCGGAACTATTCGAGGGCGTTCTCGCCGGTGATGTCTCGGCCGAGGATCAGAGTGTGGATGTCGTAGGTGCCCTCGTAGGTATCGACGGTCTCCAGGTTCAGCATGTGGCGGATGGAGTTGTGCTCCAAGACAATGCCGCTGCCGCCCAATATCTCGCGCGCGGTGCGAGCCGCTTTCAGCGCGGCCCGAACGTTCTCCCGCTTCGCGAGCGACACGTGTGAGAACGCGAGCTTGCCTTGATCTTTCAACACCGCTAGACGCCAAGCGACCAGCAGGCCTTTCGTGTGGTCAGACAACATGTCGACCAGCTTCGTCTGGACTAGCTGTCTCCCGGCAACCGGGCGCCCGAATGTGGAACGAGTTTTCGAGAACTCGAGCGCGTCGGTGTAAACCGCTTCGAGGGCGCCCAACGCACCCCAGGCGATGCCGTACCTAGCCTGCGTCAGGCAGGACAGCGGGCCCCGCAAACCCTTGACGTTGGGCAGCATCTGGGTCGCGGCGACCCGGCAATCCTCCAGCACGAGCTCGCTCGTCACGGAGGCGCGCATGCTCATCTTGTGTTTGATCTCGTTCGCCGTAAAGCCGGGCGTGTCGGTCGGGACCAGGAAGCCGCGCACGTCGCCCTCGTCGTCCTTGGCCCAAACCAGCGCAACATCCGCGATATTGCCGCTGGTGATCCACATCTTCGTTCCGTTCAGGACGTAGGTCTCTCCGTCACGGCGGGCGTTGGTCCGCATCGCGCCGGGATCCGAGCCTCCCTCGTGCTCCGTGAGTCCGAAACAGCCGATGGACCGGCCAGCCGCCATCTCCGGCAGATACTGACGTTTCTGTTCCTCGGAGCCGTACGAAAAGATCGGGTACATGACCAACGCGCCCTGCACGCTTGCGAAGCTGCGAAGACCGGAGTCGATCCGCTCGAGTTCATACATCAGCAGCCCGTACGCGACGTTGTCGATTCCGGAGGACCCATACTCTCTGGGCAGATTAGCGCCCAGGTACCCCATCTCACCGAGTCTCGGGACCACGTCGCGAGGAAACTCGCCTCGCTCCCACCAATCGCTTATGTCCGGCATGACCTCGGCGTCCAGAAATTCGCGGGCGCCGGACTGGACCTGCCGCTCCTCATCGGTCAGCAGTTCTTGGACGTTCATGTAGTCGAGCATCAGTCACCTTCTCTACGAGTGGGTTTGATCATCTATTCGTGCGACCGCGAGAGCCTCAGCACGTTGACTAGGACAAGAACGATGAGACAACGCATCGGGGCGAGCTGCCCAGAAAATGAACAGGGTCAAGCCTGGCGAACGCGAGTGTAGCAACGCGTTCGCGGGCCAGTCAACGTTGTTGCGACGCGGGCGCGGCTAAACCGCGCGGGGACGCCCCCAACGATCCAGAAACACGACGTCGGCCAACGGTCCGCGCAAGCTGCGGCTGAATGCGACGCCTTCCGCCGGATACCCAAGTGGTATCAAAGCGGCCGTGTCGAAATCATCGGGGATGTCGAGATACGACTTGACGTCGGTCTCAAACTGCGTGTGCATCGTGGTTATCACGGTGTCGAGCCCAAGCGATCGCGCAACCAACATCAGATTCTGAACTGCCGGATAGATCGTCGCGCCCCTGGTGTCGAGTCCCTCCGCCGGAGGTCCCGTGCCCTTTTCGATGCAGGCAAGGATCAACACGGGAATGTCCTCCATTTGCGCGGCGAGCTCACCGCCGGATCGGTAGGGTTGCGACGCTCGATCGTCGTCGCCCATCCGGTCCACCGTGGCGCTCCACGCACGCAGGTACCAATCGCCGAACCGACGCTTCGTCTCGCGATCCCGAATCACGACGAATCGCCATTGCTGTCGATTGCCCGCGTTGGGCGCGCGGACCGCTGCTTCCAGGACCGTGCTCAGGTCGTCCTCGGTGACAGGTTTGTCGGAATAGTGACGGATCGCGCGCTGCGTGTGGATCGTATCTAGCAACGATAGTTCATCGCTGGTCAATGTATCTGTGCTCCCTCGTGGTTCTATCGGTCACGCGATAGTCTGAGAATGTCAGGCATCAATCGGTTTCGGGCCCATCATACAACACGCTGCGAGGCGAGCCCGTCGCCGCCTCACGCCACCTCCCGATGATCGCGATTCTCTTCGGCAGCCGAAGATCGACCTAATTCGAAGACATGTCGTCGACAAACAACCACGCCACCGGCGCCCCGACAGGGGCACGAATTGACCGAGTTTCAACTGTCGGCTCGATCAGTCAATTTCCATCGCAATTCGTTCGTTATTAGGAATTCTTAACCTTTGTTTTCTGTCTTATGTTTCATGTTTTATTGTGCATCGGATGTTGTGTAATTGTTCTGAAAATCAATCGCGTTGTTAATGTGAATGAATTCACACTAACGCCTAGCAACGGCCCAAAACCAACGTGCTTTCCCGATGAGGCTTCAATATCAGGCACAGCGGCAAAGTTTCGACCGTCGATCAGTCGCTAACCGGAATACGCGCGACCTAATTGATGCTCTCAAGGATTGACACGTCCAACCCAATGTGATAAATATTCCGAAGCCAAATCTGGACTTCATTAAAGGTGTGCAGGATTGCCGGTGCGACAATTCGACAGCACATCAATTGTGGCGTTTGGGTATCTCGTGTGATAGGCTTGGCATCAATTGGATAGGATAGGAGGGGATTCGATGACAACTTCATTGAAGGTTAGTACGCGGTTATTAATGTTGGTCATGGCGGTGACCCTGGTAGGGCTGTTGGCCGTAGCCTGCGGCGCCGATGACGAGGATGAGGCGGACGCGCCGGCTCCAGCGGCGCCGGTTGCGCAGCCAACTAGTGTTCCGGCGCCGGCGCCGTCCGACGTAGTCAGCGACATAACCCTCAAGATGGGCGTTCGCGAGGTTAACCCGTCGACCGGCAACGTCGAGACGTGGCTATACGGTGGAGGCGTGGGCGGTGACCTGAGCTTCACCGACCACCTTCTAGTCCACGACGGCGTTGACCCGCTCTCGCCGTGGGCGGCCAAGGCGTGGAGCGTCAACGACGCTGGTGATGAGCTTACGCTGACAATTCGGGAAGACCTCAAAGTCAACACCCCGAATGTCGCTGGCTTCGTAGGAAAAGATTTCGGCTTCATCAAGGCCGCAGACGTCGCCTGGAACATGAACCAGCAGAACGCTGTCGTCAACCCCAACCTCGGCGCTGCTATTGGCGCCCAGTTGGGGGCCACGTTCGCAGAGTGCAACGCTGTGGACGAATACACCGTAAAATGCCCGATGATAACCGACATCTTCTGGGGCATTCCGATCAGCGAGTTCGACATCAACGACACGAGCGTCACGCTCTATAGCAAGACGGCCTATGACGAAATGGGCGACGCGACCGACTTCGTGCCTGTGGGTTCCGGCCCGTGGACCGTCGGCGAATGGAAGCCAGAGGAGCGGGGCGAGATTCACGCTGTCCCCGACCACTGGGCAGATCCTCCGCACATCGGCACGTTCGTCGCTGTTCAAGTCCCCGATACGACGAGCCGCATGGCGATGATGCAGACCGGCGAACTTGACCTCGGAGGCATCGACTTTGGCAAGTTCAGGGAGCTTGAAACCGCAGGGCTCAGGTTCTTCCAGACCATGTCCGATCGCGACACGATGACGCTGAGCGCCATCTGGCCGGGCAACCTGTGGACCGACCTGAACGCGAAAACCGAGGAAGGAATAACGCCTTGGCTCTCCCCTGTGTACGAGGAAGACTTCCCCTGGATCGGCTGCCCATGGGGAGACAAATGCCCGTACACCGACAACGACAATCCGTCGGGGATGTCTGACATGGAACAGGCGCGCTTGGTGCGCTGGGGGCTCTCCCACGCCATCGACCGCCAGGGAATCGTGGATGTCCTTCAGGCAGGTCTGGGCACCCCGATCTATCAGGAATTGATGGGTCCGTTGTTCCCGGGCTGGCGGCCTGAACGCACGGTCAACGCTGCCATGGTAAAGGCCACCCACGAGAAGTACAGCGGACAAAGCACGACTCAGGCATCAGATGTTCTCGGCCCCGGAACGAGCTGGATAGAGTACACAGAGTACGACAATGCCGCCGAGCCGAACCACGAATGGCCTTGGTTGATCCCTACAGATATGGCTGAGGCCAATCGCCTGCTGGATTTGGCCGGATATCCGAAGGGTTCGGACGGCATCAGGTTCGAGATCAAGATGAACAAGTATGCCTGCGAAACGGGCGTCGTGTGCCTTGAGCAGGCCGACGCGGTCGCTGCGGGTTGGGAAGAACTCGGCGTGAGGACCACGCTCCTCACCGAGGAGTATGGCGCGGTGGTCGTCCCACGAATGAGGGACCGCACGCAGCCTTGGCCCGTGGTCAAAAACTGCAGCGTCGAGACGGCCAACTACCCGTTCGACTGGCCTCCTCCCTCTGCGGACAGCACGTTCAGCCGACCAGCCTGGGGCTGCTCTTTCGAGAACAGGTTCCTGGACTACATGTACATGGAGATCAATGGTGAGAGGGACAAAGCCAAGCGCGAGGACCTCCACCTGGACATGGTCGACTACTACTACTACTGGCAGCTCTACAGCGGCATGGTCCAGCCGCCTAGAGGAGTTGCGGGCAACCCTAAGACGGTCGCATCATGGGACTCGCGTTCCACCGCCGCCGGTTTCTGGGGTAGGCCACAGCACATCGTTCCCGTAAAATAGGAGTAATCTGCACAGGAGAGGGGGGAGTCCCCTCTCCTGTGCAATTGCATCGCAGGCCGCCTTGCAAGCAGCAACTTGCAATGCATAATTCGCTGTCCCCGACTGACGCCGAAGGTCCGACCCCAAGTCAGAGGACGAGGTTCCTGGTAACGTCATGGCGCGATTTTTGATCAGAAGAGCCTTTTCGATCCTAATCTCGATTATTGGGGCCACAATAATCATATTCACATTGACAAGATTCGGCCCCGACCCGGTAGACCTCTACCTGGGAGACACCCAAGTTGAGGTCACCGAAGAGTACATCGACATGATCCGGGCGTACCTTGGTGTGGACAAATCGTTGCCGGAGCAGTACGGATTGTGGGTGTGGCATATCATACAATTCGACATGGGCGAATCCATAGGCACCCGGCGGCCAGTGAGTGAGTTGATCCGCACCCACATCGGGACGACACTAAAGCTGGCGATGGGCGCATGGATATTCGCCGTCGTCGTCGGACTCAGCATGGGGGTGTTGTCGGCGGTAAAACGCGCTACATTCTGGGACTACGTTGGCCGGGGAATGGCGCTGGTCGGACAAGCGACACCACAATTCTGGACCGGCGTCATGGCGATACTGATTTTCGCCGTGTGGCTCGGTTGGTTCCCTGCCGGCACCCTCGGAGCGCAGGAAGGGTTTCCGCTGGCGTGGCACAACCTGAGACACTGGATATTGCCGTGTATAGTTCTCGGGTGGCCGGCATCGGCGGGTATTATGCGTTTGACTCGCTCCTCGATGCTCGAGACACTTGATTCCGAGTACATCAAGCTGGCCCGCGCCAAGGGTGTGGGCAACATGACCATCATATGGAAACACGGCCTGCGCAACGCTGTTATCCCACCGTTGACGTCAGCTTTGGTTCTCCTCGCCGATTATATGAATGGCGCCTTGGTCGTCGAAATTATCTTCTCGCTGCCAGGCATTGGCACCGTCGCCCTCAATCAGGCGGTTTATGACAATGACTGGCCGCTCCTGGCGGGCACTGTGCTCGTTTTTATTGGCATCTACGTCAGCTTCGCGTTTATTGCGGACATCGCCTACGCGATCATCGATCCCAGAATCAGGTACTCGTAGAGATTAACCGATATGCAACAAACCCAGATAGAACGAGACCTCCTGGGAATTCGGGATCGCCCGCCTGTGGTCCGAGAGATCGTGGCCGCGTGGAAGTTCACGAGACGCTATCCGACCGTGCCTATAGTCATACTTTCCGCCCTCATATTCATTGGTGTGTTCGCTCCTGCCCTCGCCCCCCATGACGCGAGATCCGGCGGGATCCGCGATCGGCATCTGCCTCCAGCGTGGGGAACTCTTGATGACGGTTACACGGTCAAGATCGGCGACACCGACCATATCCTCGGAACGGACCACGCAGGGCGCGACGTCATGTCCCGCCTGTTCTTTGGTGCACGAATCTCGTTGGTGGTCGCCGGCATCGCGCTGACCAGCGGCTTCTTTATTGGGACCACCATGGGCATTACCAGCGGTTACGCCGGAGGATGGTGGGACGAAATCGTAACCCGAATTGTCGATATATTCGCTGCGCTGCCATTCCTGATGATGGCGCTCGTTGCAACGATGATGTTCGGACAGAGCCTCAGATTGCTTTTGGTGTTGATGGCATTGCTCGCATGGGTCCCGTTCGTGAGGGTGACTCGAAGCCAGACATTGGTCATAAAGAACGAACCGTACGTGGACCTGGCTCGCGTTGCGGGGGCCTCTCTCCCGCGAATCATCCTGCGGCATATACTGCCCGGCGTGCTAAGCACCGCGGTCGTGATTGCGACGTTGAGCGTTGGGTCGCTGATCCTGGCGGAAGCGGCATTAAGCTTCCTTGGCGCGGGGGTCCCGTCACCGACACCCACGTGGGGCGCCATGGTTCAGGAGGGTAGAAACTACCTCACCACAGCCTGGTGGCCAACAGTCTTCCCTGGCGTGGCAATATTCCTGACTGTGATGTCGCTGAACTTCACCGGTGACTGGCTCCGGGACCGGCTGGATCCGCGCCTCAGGCAGATTATGGACTAGGACTCCGCCTAGCTCGTCGATCCGCCTCCGGATATATCGTGGCATGCCGGAGTTCCCGCACGTTCTGTGCGCTCATCATCGTTGAGTAGATGGCGCCAGCGGACACGATTAACCCACAGAATTCGGCGGCGAACCGCGCCTTGAGTCCCTGGTATGTTGACGTTCGTCACGTCGCCGCACTTCTCGGGTGTCGGCTGCACAACTGGCTTGCCACGGCTGACCCGGACACGCCGCCGCAAGAAGTCCATGCTGATCACCATCAGTGTTAGTGGCTTAAAAGGGCTCGGTCGAGTCGTGCCGCCTCTTCAAACGTGTAGGCAAGTGTGCCCGGCGAGTTGCGCTATGGGGCACCGCGTTCTGGGCTCGGGAACTCTTCACTCGAACCGGACCCCGCGGTCTTTTGGCGGATCCTAGACCTCCCGGTGTCGCAGCGCCCGATACATGTACAGCGCAGCGGCCGCGGTGTTCGCGCTGAGCACCGCCGCGGTCACCATTTTAGTAAGCATGTCACTGGTGGAGATGACCGGTACCCTGTATACCCCGCCAAACAAAGCGTGGTACGTGTAGACACCCCAAATCTCAAGAACCAACCAAGTGACCACCACGGCTGCTGCCACTGTTAGAAGTGCACTCAGCCAGTGCACTCTGCGTGAGCTCTGTGTATTCCACCATGCTACCGCTGCCCCCATGCCTGCCCCTCCTCCTGCCATGGCCGCCTGCACCAGGAAGAACAGGGCTGAGTCCGAATTCGGCGTTTGAATAGAGTCACGAATCACAGACCACGAGCCGAAGCCGAGTATTGCAGCCAAAAATAGCCCTAAGAATCCGCGGGCAGTCACGATGATTAGCAGCTCAGTGTTTAACATTTGCACTTGTCGTTTCTCGGCCTTCGACGAACCGCCGCGACACACGTAGTTTACAGATCAAATCGCGCACTTCCAGACCTGGTGATGTAGCCGGGTGGCTTCGGGTGTCAGATGCCACCGACAACATTACCATGACGGCAGACCCAATGGCGAACGAGATCGAGAACACTGGAGATAGGCCCAGCATCTACGAACTGCGAACTGCGCGAGACTAAGCGCTCCCGACGCCATCGTCCGGCTTGATCGACACGTGAATCCCGGCACGGTGCAATCACGCGCGTCTTCGTTTTGCTGTTGACCAATGTGCACGCCTGGCATAGTATATCAACGGTTTCGCAACTGAAAATTATTCTCGTACGTGACACCCTGAACTGGTCGTGAAGTGTGATGAACTTAACCCCATGCGACCACACATGGAGTCGAGTCGGCGACTGAACCGAATGAATGGCACGCCATGGATCAATCGTTCACGCGGCAAAGGAAGCTTTTGACTCGTACCGTGCAATACATCAGCAAGAAAACCGGAATTCGGCGCAGATCTGGCAAGTCGATTTGGGCTTGAGCTCAGAGTTGATGACCCGAATCGCGAGATTGGCCGTGCTGGCGCTGGCCGTCTTTGGTATGGCGATGTTAGCCACGCCAACGTCGATTTTGGGAGATGATGGCGATCCCGAATCGGCGCCGCTTGGTGCGCCGGACGTGATGCCGTCAAAACCCAAGTATCCCCGCCTCGACTCTCAGTTGAACCAGATCGTGGACAAGCTCGGGCAGGCAACACCGCGATCTTTGGCAGAATCTGCGCCCATCTCCCAAGGATTGTCGGTGGCAGTGACCGTGCGGCTGTCCGATAACGTCGAATCGCTCGTCGAATT
>PVBE011461845.1_pt1 | contig 25070 bp, 22 predicted proteins | sample 1631181 | NCBI WGS metagenome assembly PVBE01 (sample SAMN08397723, study PRJNA350692) | Marine metagenome, whole genome shotgun sequencing project. | isolation source: water | place: Pacific Ocean | collected 2012-04 | reverse complement strand
AGGTCGAAATCCAGCGGCGCGTCGTTCTTGCGGGTCAGCATGATGAAACGCACGACATCCTTGCCGACCTCGTCGATCACCTCGCGGAGCGTCACGAACGTCCCCGCCCGCTTCGACATCTTCACCGGCTCACCGGCCTCCAAGAGGTTGACGAGCTGACAAAGCTTCACGTCCAGCTCGCCCTGGCCGCCGCTGACCGCCTTGACCGCGGCCTGCATGCGCTTGACGTAACCGCCGTGGTCGGCGCCCCAGACGTTGATCATGACCGGGAAACCGCGCTCGAACTTGTCGAGGTGATAGGCGATGTCGGTGGCGAAGTAGGTCCAGCTGCCATCCGATTTGCGCAAGGGCCGGTCCACGTCGTCGGCATACTCGGTGGCGCGGAACAAGAGCTGCGACCGTGGCTCCCAGTCCTCGGGGACCTTGCCCTTCGGCGCCTCGAGGACGCCGGTATAGACCAGATTCCGTCCCTCCAACGCCTCAACGACATGGTCGACGGCGCCGGCCTCCACCAGCTCGCGCTCGGAGGTGAAGCGCTCATGCGCGACCCCCAGCGCCGCCAGGTCGGCGCGGATCAGCGTCATCATGGCATCGACGGCGAAGGCGCGCACCGGCTCCAGCCACCGCTCCTCGGGAAGGCCGGCGAAGCGATCGCGCTGGGCGTCGGCCAGCGCCGCGCCGACCCGCTTCAGGTATTCGCCCGGGTAGCCGTTTTCCGGAAACGGTCCCGTCTCCGCGCCCAGCGCCTCGAGATAACGCGCATGCAGCGATCGCGCCAGCGCGTCCACCTGGGCGCCGGCGTCGTTGACGTAGTACTCGCGCACAACCGAGTGGCCGGCTTTCTCTAGGAGCGCCGCCAGGGCGTCGCCTACCACCGCCCCGCGGCCGTGGCCGACATGCATCGGGCCCGTCGGATTGGCCGAGACGTACTCGACGTTGACGCTGACGCCGCGCCCGATCACCGAATCGCCGTACGCCGTCCCGGCCAGCAGCACGTCGGCGAGCCGCTCGTGCCAGAAGGACGTAGCGAGTCGAAGGTTGACGAAGCCGGGCCCGGCGACCTCGGCGGAGACGACGCCGTCCCATCTCGCCAGCCTGTCCGCGAGCACGGAGGCCAGATCGTGGGGCTTGAGGGCGGTCGACTTGGCGAGAACCAGCGCCGCGTTCGTGGAGACGTCGCCGTGGGCCGCATCGCGCGGCGGCTCCACCGTCAGGCGTCGGAGATCGAGGCCGACAGGCAGGTCACCGGCTTTCGCCATATCCTCAAGTTCTTTCTTAATATTATCTTTTAATATTTTGAAAAAATTAGTCATGTCTTGACTAAAGATCGAACAAACAACGGTGCTCGTCGAGCGCGAACCGGTCGGTCATGCCAGCAATGTAGTCGCACACCACCCGCGCCGTCGCGCCCGAGCCGGGATCGCCCGCCTGGGTCCGCCATTCGGTCGGCAGGCAGTGCGGCTCGGCCAGCAGCAGGGTGAACAGCTCGGTGACCACGCGGCGCGCCTTGCTGGTCATCCGATTGACCTTGTAGTGGCGGTACATGTGCTCGTGCAGAAACGCACCGAGCGCCCGCCAGTCGTCGCGCATGGACTCCGAGAAACCGACCACCGGACGCCCCAATCTGCGCACCGCGTCGGCCGATGCGGGGCCGGCATCGACGACGCGCGCGCGGGTCTCATCGATCAGGTCAGTGGCCATGATGTCGATCAGCCGGCGGACGGTCTCGTGGATCAATCGCGATTCCTCGATATCCGGGTAGCGCCGGCGCAGGCCCTTGACGATGCGCCCGACCACCGGCACCCCCTCTTCCAGCGCGGCCAGGCCGAAAAGGCCGGCGCGAAGCCCGTCGTCGGTGTCGTGGTTGCTGTAGGCGATGTCGTCGGAGAGTGCGGCGACCTGGGCTTCGGCCGACGGATGGCTGTCGAGCCAGAGGTCGTGGCGGACGTCGTAGTCGAGAATGATCCCGTGCACGGGCTTGGCGCCGCCCGCCTGGTCGCGGCCGGGGCCGGTGAATGGGCCGTTGTGCTTGATCAGCCCTTCGAGCGTCTCCCAGGTGAGGTTGAGCCCATCAAACTCGGCATAGCGGTGCTCGAGTGCGGTCACGGTCCGCAGGCTCTGGGCATTGTGATCGAAGCCGCCGAAAGGCGTCATCGCCTTGTTCAGCGCCTCCTCGCCGACATGGCCGAAGGGTGGGTGGCCGAGGTCGTGGGCCAGCGCCGCGGCCTCCGCCAGATCCTCGTTGAGCCCCAGCGCACGGCTGATCGAGCGGGTGATCTGGGCGACCTCGATCGAATGGCTCAGCCGCGTGCGGTAGTGATCGCCCTCGTGATAGACGAACACCTGGGTCTTGTACTTGAGTCGGCGGAAAGCGGCGGAATGAATGACGCGATCACGGTCACGCTGGAACGAAGACCGGGTCTCGCTCACCGGCTCGGGATCGAGCCGCCCGCGACTGTCCTCCGCGCGGCAGGCGTAATCGGCGAGCACATGCGGATAGCGCGCGTCCATGGCCAAAACCTACAGGCCCACGGGCCCACGGGCAACGGATCAGTGCGCCGACCCCTCTCGGCCGGTTCGCGGGTATTTGACAAAACCGTTCCGGCCCCTAGATTCAGAAGTATCTCACCCCCTGCCCTTTCTCGCCGTTGCGAGGCAAGAGGCCACGGAGCCCTTGATGACCAAAGCGACGTTGGCGATCACCGAGAATGCGGCCAGGCGGATCGGCCAGATCATCGACCAAAAGAAGAACGAGCGGCTGATGCTCCGCGTCACCATTCACGGGGGCGGCTGCTCGGGGTTCCAGTACGAGTTCGGCCTCGACGAGGCGGCCGGCACCGAAGACCTGGTGTTCGAGCAGCACGGCGTGAAGGTGGTGGTCGATGAGGTCTCGCTCGACCTCATCGCCGGCTCAGAGATCGACTTCGTCGAGGAGCTGATCGGCGCCTTTTTCACCATCCGCAATCCCAACGCCACCTCGACCTGTGGCTGCGGCACCTCCTTCGCCCTGGACTGATACCGGCGCTCTCGGAATTAGCCTAAAATAACGGAGCGTGGCGATCCGGGGTCCAGCATCAGCCCTGCTCTGGACACGAGGAGATTGAATAGTGGCGGAAAACGGCGAGCCCATCCAGGATCTCGCGCATCTCGGTTATGTCGAGCTGCTCACGCCGAAGCCCGACGAGAGCCTGTGGTACTTCACCGACCTGCTCGGCATGGAGGAGGTCCATCGCGACGGGCCATCGGCCTATCTGCGGGGCTACGGGGACTATGCGGCGTTCACGCTGAAGCTCACCGAGGCCAAGCAGTCGGGCGTCGGCACGATTGCGTGGCGGGCGACGAGCGCCCAGGCGCTGGAACGCCGCGCCCAGGCGATCGAGGGCGCCGGCCTCGGGATCGACTGGGCCGACGGCGACTATTCCAAGGGCCGGACCTACCGCTTCCGCGACCCCGACGGGCACGCAATGGAGATCTATTTCGAGCAGGAAAAGTACGCCGCGCCGGAGCATCTGCGCTCGACGCTGAGGAACCTGCCGATGAAGTTTCCGACGCGCGGCGTCGGCGTCCGCCGCAACGACCATCTGGCGGTGCTGTGCCAGGACGTACCCGCCAACCGAGAGTTCGCCCAGAATATCTTGGGGCTCCACCTGCGCGAACAGGTGATCTTCGATAACGGCGCGACGGAGATCGGCTCGTGGATGAGCAACAACGCGATCCACCACGAGATTGCCTACGTCGTCGACGTCAAGGGCGCGAGCGGTCGGCTGCACCACTACGCCATGTGGGTCGACAACCGCGAGGAAGTGCTGCGCGCCGCCGACATCTTCATGGATAACGGCATCTTCATCGAGGCCGGCCCGTCCAAGCACAACAATTCGCAGGGGTTCTACATTTATTCCTATGAGCCCGGCGGCAACCGGGTCGAGGTCTATACCGGCGGGCTGTGGGTGTTCGACCCGGATTTCGAGACCGTCGTATGGGACGAGGAAACGCGCAACGGAGGCGTCCACTGGGGCGCGGCGCTGCCCGAGAGCTTCCTCAACTACGCCACTCCCCCCGTTTAATACCAACGGTCCTTGATATTGACCTGTTTCATGGCCGTGGGCCGGAATAAATTCACCACCGGGTGCGTCGCGATCCGCTTGTGGTGTGAGGCACCCCCAAATCGATTCATGGGGCGCGAACCGCTCCTGCCCGGTGGTGATTTTCTCTCCGGTGAAACAGGTCAATATCAAGGACCGTTGGTATAACGGGCGCGCCATGGCGGAGCCCGACGGGCCGGCCCCGGACGGCAATGCGCGGCCGTTCGAAAAGGTGCGGATTTACGTCGCGGGCGAGGAGCGCCTGGTGCCCGCCTCGGTCACCATCCTCGATGCGCTGATCCTGTCGGGTCACCGATATCTTCGCGGCTGCGGCTGCCGCGAGGGCGATTGCGGCGAGTGCGCCGTCGTGGTGCGCGCGCCCGGCAGCGATCATCCGGTCTCCGAGCTCGCCTGCGAGGCCCGCGTGCGGCCCGATATCCGCATCTCGCGAATCCCTTTCCAATGGAACCGCGCCTATCGCGACCGACGCCGGGCGGGTCGCTGATCGAGCCGCCGATCGATCCGAGTGTCTTTTCGCGTCCCGCATGCTAAATCCCCTAGGGGACGTGGATGCCTAAAGAGGACGGGATGACCAGGATCGCGACGTGGAACGTGAACTCGGTGCGCGCGCGGCTGCCCAGGGTGCTCGAATGGCTCGCCGAGGCCGAGCCCGACATCGTGCTGGTTCAGGAAATCAAGGCGACCGAGGAGACCTTTCCGCGCCTGGAGATCGAGGATCTCGGCTACAACATCGCGATCCGCGGCCAGAAGAACTTCAACGGCGTCGCGATCCTCGCCAAGCGGCCGATCGAGGACGTGGTGACGGAGCTTCCGGGCGATGCCTCGGACGAACAGGCGCGCTACATCGAGGCGTTCGTCGGCGATCTCCGCGTGGCCTCGATCTATCTGCCCAACGGCAATCCGGCGCCGGGCGAGAAGTTCGACTACAAGCTCGCCTGGATGGAGCGCTTGAATGCCCATGTCCGCGATCTGTTGACCCATGACGACGAGGCGATCGTGCTCGGCGGCGACTACAACGTCATCCCGGCCGACGAGGACTGTTACGACCCGCCGGGCTGGGAAGACGACGCGCTGGCGCGCCCCGAATCGCGGCGCCTGTTTCGCTCCCTCGTCCATCTCGGCCTGACCGACGCGTTCCGCGCGCTCAACCCCGAGCCCCACGTCTACAGCTTCTGGGACTACCAGGGCGGCGCCTGGCAGAAGGATTTCGGCATCCGCATCGATCACCTGCTGCTGTCGCCGCACGCCGCCGACCGGCTGTCGGCCTCGGGCATCGACAAGAAGCCGCGCGGCCGCGAGAAGGCGTCCGATCACACGCCCGTGTGGTGCGAGATAGACGACGCGTGAATTCGGCGGTCGCGGATTTTTCTTAATTCTCGCGGCGCGTGCAAACAACATTCTCGCGGCTCGACTTTTTTTCGAGGTTTCAGCCGACGACGAAAGTCGTGAATTTGGCGCCTGAAGCGTCATAACCAACCAATAACGGGAGGATTCAGTCCAATGATTGCGAGATCGTTTCTGACGGCTGCCATGGCGGCGGGCGCCCTGTCGATCGTGGCGGGCTCGGTGCCCGCGCAAGCAAAGACGCTCAAGGTGAGCACCTGCTTGCAGCGGAGCCACGACCAAATCGATGCATATTTCGATACGTTCCACACGCCGATAAACGCCCTGAAGGGGGATCTCAAGTTGCGCTATCTCGGCGGTCCCGAGGTGACACCGCGCCAGAAGCAGGCGCCGGCACTGAAGCGCGGTCTGATCGACATCATCGTCCGCCCGACGCCCTATTACGGCGGGCTGCTGGCCGAGGCGCGTCTGCCCGGCGTGCACAACAGGTCCTATGACGAGATCCGCGCCAACGGCGGCTTTGACATGCTGCAGGAGGCCTGGGGCAAGGGCTTGAACGCGCGCATCCTGGCATGGGCCGGTTTCGAGGCGTCGGCATTCTACGTCTATACCAAGTTCAAGCCCAAGCTCAGCACCGAGACCGGGCTCGACCTGACCGGCATCAAGATGCGCTCGACCGGCCTCTATAACGCGTTTCTCAAGGCGATGAGCGCGACGCCGGTCACCATTTCGCCGGGCGATGTCTACTCGGGGCTCGAGCGTGGCGTGGTCCAGGGAATAGCCTGGCCCAGGGGCTCGGTGGCCCGGTACGGCTGGCAGCGTTTCCTCAAATTCAAGATCGCACCCAAGTTCTACGGCGCGACCCTGATGACGATCATCAACCTGAAATCCTACGCCAAGCTGAGCAAGGCGCAGCAGACCTTGCTCGAGAAGCAGGGCAAGGTATACGAGGAACAAAGCGACGCCGTCCTCAACGCGAAGGCCGCCATCGACAACGCCAAGCTCAAGGAAGCGGGGGTCGAAATCATCAAGCTTCAGGGTTCGACGAGAGCGGCCTATGTCAACACCATCTACAGCTCCAAGTGGGCTCAGAACGACCAGCTTGATAAGAAGAACAAATACATCGTCGACTATCAGAAGCTGAAATCGAAGATGTACGCCCAGCCCGGTAGCTGATCCGGTCACACAGCGTCAATGACGCGAACGGCGCCGCCCCCGGGCGGCGCCGTTTTCTGTTGGACGACGCGACGGCCGCTCAAGCGTCGAACGTCGCGCCGAGCTTGCCAATTCTGGCCGCCGCGGACTACGGTTTCTCCGGGCGGGCCACGACGAAAGGGAGATTTTCCATGAGCCAGGAAGCCGACGAGCGCTACATGCGCCTCGCGATCGAGAAGACACGCGAAGGCATAGAGGCCGGCCAGGCTCCGTTCGGCGCCTGTCTGGTGCGCGACGGCGAGGTCCTCGCCACCACCCACAACACCGTTCCCCGCGAAGGCGACATCACCCGCCACGCCGAGATCGACGCGGTAAGGGAGGCGTGCGCCAAGCTCGGCTCGACCGATCTGTCGGGATCGGTGCTCTATGCCACCGCGACGCCGTGCGCGATGTGTTTCACGTCGGCCGAGATCGCGGGCGTCGATCGGATCGTGATCGGCGTCGGGCCCGAGGATTTTCGGGCCTATTTTCTGTCGACGTCGCGAACCCCGACATTCCGCATAGCGCCCGGGACGACCGAGAGCGGCATCGAGATCATCGCCGGCGTGCTGCGCGACGAATGCCTCGCGCTGTTCAGGACCTGGGCGGAACGCTGATCACCGCGCGCGTGGTATAAGCGCCGATGCAATCCAAGCTCGTCTCGTTCCTTCTGCTCGGCTTTTGCGGCGTCTCGGTGTTCTCGCTGTGGTTCTCGGCGACGGCGGTGATCCCGTCGCTGATCGCCGAGTTCGGGCTCGACGGCGGACAGGCGTCGGCGCTGAGCAGCAGCGTCCAGGCCGGCTTCGTCGCCGGTACGCTGACCAGCGCCGTGCTCGGTCTTGCCGACCGGCTCGATCCGAGGCGCCTGTTCCTCGTATCGGCGATCACGGCGTCGGCCGCCAACGCCGCGATCCTGCTGTTCGAGCCGACGTCGGCCGCCGTTCTCGCGCTGCGCTTCGCGACCGGCGCATGCATGGCCGGCATCTATCCCGTGGCGATGAAGATCGCGGCGACCTGGGCGCGCGGCGACATGGGGTTTCTGATTGGCTCGTTGATCGGCGCGTTATCGATCGGCACGGCCGCGCCGCACCTCTTGAACGCCTATGGCGGGCTCGACTGGCGGTTTGCGATCGGCGGCGCATCGGTCGTCGCCTTGGGCGCGGCGGTCGCGATCCCGTTCGTCGGGCTCGGCCCGGCGGCGGTGCCGACGCGCCGGTTTCGCGCCCACCATGCGCTGGCCGCCTGGCGCGACAAGCCGCTCCGCCTCGCCAACGGCGGATATCTCGGCCACATGTGGGAGCTCTACGCGATGTGGGCGTGGCTCGGCGTGTTCCTGGACGCGAGCTTTCGCGCGGCGATGGCGGACGACGCGGCGTTCTGGGCGCGCTGGGCGACGTTCGCGATTATCGGCATCGGCGGCGCCATCGGCTGCGTTGCCGGCGGGCTGCTGGCCGACCGCATCGGGCGGACGACGTTGACCATGGGCGCGATGACCATCAGTGGGCTGTGCGCCATCGCCGTCGGCTTCGTGTTCGGCGCCGCGCCGTGGTGGGTGTTCGCGCTCGCCTTCGTCTGGGGCATCGCGGTGGTCGCCGATTCGGCACAGTTCTCGGCCTCGACGGCCGAGCTCTCCGCGCCCGACCTGGTCGGCACCATGCTGACCGTCCAGACCTGCGCCGGCTTCCTGCTGACGCTGGCGACGATCCACCTGATGCCGCCGCTGGTCGAGGCGCTCGGCTGGCGCTACGCCTTCGCCGTGCTCGCCATCGGCCCGGCGTTCGGCGTTTGGTCGATGGCCCGGCTGCGCGCCAATCCGGCCTCGGTCAAGCTCGCGTCAGGCCGCCGCTAGCCCTCAGGCACGACCGCGGTCGCCTCGATTTCTAGCTTGGCGCCTTCCTCGACGAAGCCCGCGACCTGGATCGCCGCCATCACCGGAAAATTGCGGCCCATCACCTCGCGGTAGGCTTCGCCGATCCCCTTGAGATTGTCGAGATACTCTTGCTTGTCACCAAGAAAGATCGTCATCCGGACCACGTGCTCCGGCCCCGCACCGCCCTCGGTGAGGACCGCGCAGATGTTCTCCAGCGCTTGACGGAACTGGCCGGCGATGTCGTCGGTCTCGAACACCTCGTCCGGGGTCCAGCCGACCATGCCGGCAACGAACACCATCCGCCCCGAGGTGGCGATTCCGTTCGAGTATCCCTTGGGCCTCGGCCAGCCCGGCGGGTTGAGAATTTCCATGGCTTTTTCCTCATTCAGCTTGCCTTGGGAAATCGATTGGTTTAAGTCTAAAATAAATTCGATCGAGGCGTCCAGTCCTGATTCCGAGCAAGCAAGGAGTCGTTGCCATGACTGATATTTTGCCGAGGCCGGAAGGCGGAACGATCGAGGGCGTGCCGCTCGCTGGCCGTCATGCCGTGGTCACCGGCGCAACGCGGGGCATCGGCTGGGCGATCGCCGAGGGGCTGGCCGGGCTCGGTGCCGACCTGACACTGATGGGGCGCAACGAGGAGCTGCTCGCCGAGCGCAAGCGGACGCTCGGCGGCAAGACCAACGCGGTTGCCTGCGACGTCACCGACGAGGCTTCGATCGAGGCCGCATTCGCCGCCGCCGTCGCCGCCAACGGCGAGGTCTCGATCCTGATCAACAACGCCGGCGCCGCGGGCAGCGCGCCGTTCCATCGCATGGAAACGGCGCATTGGCGCGACATGATCGATACCAACCTGACCGGCGTATTCCTGTGCACCCGCCAGGTCTACCCGGCGATGCGCGGGGCCGGCTGGGGGCGGATCGTCACCATTGCCTCGACCTCGGGGCTCAAGGGCTACGGTTACATCGCGGCCTACACGGCATCCAAGCACGGCGTCATCGGCATGACCCGCGCGCTCGCGCTCGAGGCGGCGCGGACGGGGGTCACGGTCAACACCGTCTGCCCGGGCTACACCGACACCGACATCGTGGCCGAGACAGTCGACAACATCGTCGAAAAGACCGGCCGGTCGGCCGACGAGGCGCGCGCCGAGATCGCCATCCACAACCCGCAAGGACGGCTGATCCAGCCTTGGGAGGTGGCCGAGGCCGTGGCCTGGCTATGCCTGCCCGGGTCGGCCTCGATCACCGGCCAGTCGATCGCCGTCGCCGGCGGAGAGGTGATGTGAGAAGCGAGACCGAGGCGCGCTCCGCGCATCGGGATCATACCGGAAGAGACGATTACGAAAGCGGCGTCGGCTCGTCCGACCGGATGGAGCTGCGGGTCTGGCTCAGGCTGATCACGTGCTTCAACTTGCTGGACGGCGCGGTACGCCAGCGGCTCTACCAGAATCACGCGACCACGATGCCGCGGTTCGACGTGCTGGCCCAGCTCGACCGGACGTCGGCGCCGATGTCGATGGGCGAGCTGTCCAGGCGGCTGATGGTGACCAATGCCAACATCACCGGTCTGATCGACCGGCTGGCGCGCGAGGGGCTGGTGGCGCGGAAGCCCGCGCCGGAGGACCGCAGACGCCAGATGGTCAAGATCACGGCCGAGGGAAGACGTCAATTCGAGGCGATGGCGGCAGACCACCGGGTCTGGCTGTCGGACATGTTGTCCAACCTCGACCGCGCCGAAATGACCGAGCTGTTCCAGCTGCTGGGACGGCTCAAGGAATCAGTCCTACACTCTCAGGAAAACAAGGAGACGAAAGAATGAAACTATCGAAAGGGGCCGATTTCAGGCCCGAGCACTTCGTGTGGCAGGTCGACGGCAAGATCGCGACGATCACCCTCAACCGGCCCGAGCGCAAGAACCCGCTGACGTTCGAGTCCTATGCCGAGTTGCGCGACACGTTCCACGCGCTGAACCATGTCGACGACGTCAAGGTGGTGGTTATCACCGGCGCCGGCGGCAACTTCTGCTCGGGCGGCGACGTGCACGAGATCATCGGGCCGCTAATCGAGATGGACATGGCGGGCCTGCTGCGGTTCACCGAGATGACCGGCGACGCCGTCAAGGAGATGCGCGCCTGCCCGCAGCCGATCATTGCCGCGGTCGAGGGCATCGCCGCCGGCGCCGGCGCCATCCTCGCCATGGCGAGCGACATCCGCTACGGCACGGCGGAGGCCAAGGTCGCGTTCCTGTTCAACCGCGTCGGCCTCGCCGGCTGCGACATGGGGGCGTGCGCCATCCTGCCCCGCATCATCGGCCAGGGCCGCGCCTCGGAGCTGTTGTACACCGGCCGTTCCATGGGCGGCGAGGAAGCGCATCAGTGGGGCTTCTTCAACCGGTTGTGCGAGCCCGGTTCGACGCTCGAGGAGGCGACCTCCCTCGCCCAGGCCATCGCCGATGGGCCGACGTTCGGCAACGCCATCACCAAGCGTCAGCTTCACCAGGAATGGGCGATGAGCGTCGACGAAGCCATCACCGCCGAGGCCGAGGCCCAGGCGATCTGCATGCAGACCGAGGACTTCAGGCGCGCCTACCACGCCTTCGCCAACAAGGAGCGTCCTGTCTTCGAGGGTAACTGATGGCCGACACGAGCTATCTCGACTGGCCGTTTCTGGACGATGCGCACCGCGACCTCGCCGGGCGCATCGCCCGGTGGGCCGAAGCCGAGATCGCGCCGACGGCGGACGACGAGGCGGAAGAGGGCGAGGCGATCGACGCCGCGTGCCGGGCGCTCGTCGGCAAGCTCGCGGCCGACGGCTGGATCGGCTACTGCGTGCCGGCGCCCCATGGCGGGCACTTCGAGCACATCGATGTCCGCAGCCTCTGCCTGATCCGCGAGACGCTGGCCTATTACTCGGGGCTCGCCGATTTCTCGTTCATCATGCAGGGGCTCGGCTCGGGGCCGATTTCGCTGTTCGGCTCCGAGGAGCAGAAGGCGGCTTATCTTCCGGGCGTCGCCGCCGGCGACCGGATCGCGGCGTTCGCGCTGTCGGAGCCCGACAGCGGCTCCGACGTCGCGGCCATGAAGACCGAGGCGGTGGCCGACGGCGACGACTATGTGCTCAATGGCGCCAAGACGCTGATCTCGAACGCCGGCATCGCCGATCAATACACCGTCATCGCGCGCACCGGCGAGGCGCCGGGTGCGCGCGGGCTCTCGGCCTTCATCGTCGAGACCGACCGGCCCGGCCTCGAAGTGACCGAGCGTTTCCGCGTCATCGCACCGCATCCGCTCGGCACGGTCTCGTTCACCGATTGCCGGGTGCCGCGCGCCAATCTGATCGCCGGGCCGGGCGACGGATTCAAGGTGGCGATGGCGACGCTCGACGTGTTCCGCACCTCGGTCGCGGCGGCGGCCGTCGGCTTCGCCCGGCGCGCGCTCGACGAGGCCGTCGCGCGCAGCCAGTCCCGCCAGTCCTTCGGCAAGAAGCTGAGCGACTACCAGCTGATCCAGCAGAAGATCGCCGACATGGCGACGGACATCGACGCGGCGGCGCTGCTCGTCTATCGCTCGGCCTGGACCAAGGACACGCGCGAGACGCGCGGCACCCGCGAGGTCGCCATGGCCAAGCTGCACGCCACCGAGATGGCGCAGCGGGCGATCGACCAGGCGGTGCAGATCTTCGGCGGCCAAAGGCGTCGTCGTCGGCAACGTCGTAGAGCAGCTCTACCGCGAGATCCGCGCGCTCCGAATCTACGAGGGCACCAGCGAGATCCAGAAGCTGATCATCGCCAGCGTGGTGCTGGCGGAGGCGGAGGGGTGACGGAGGCCAACCCGTGAAACTCCTCGAACCGCTCGACATCAACGGCATGGTGGTGCCCAACCGGACCCTCGTTCCGGCTATGGTGACGCGGCTGTCGGGCGAGGACGGCTACGTCAACCAGGACGTCATCGACCGCTACGTGCGCTACGCCGAAGGCGAGATCGGGCTGATCGTGGTCGAGGCAATGGGGATCCACTCGGCCAGGTCGGGTCCGCTGCTGCGCATCGGCGAGGATCGGTTCAACGACGGCCACCGCGAGCTCGTCAACCGGGTGCACGATGTCTCGGACTCCAAGATCGTGCCGCAGATCATCCACTTCATGAAGGTCGCGCGCTCCGGCTGGCGCCAGACCATCGACAGCCTGTCGATGCAAGAGATCGACGATATCATCGCCCGGTTCGGCGCCGCCGCCGCGCGCGCCCGCGAGGCGGGTTACGACGGGGTCGAGCTCCATTCGGCGCACGCCTACACGCTGTCGTCGTTCCTGTCCAAGCTCAACCCGAGGCGCGACGAATACGACGGCCGCACGCTCGAGGGCCGGCTTCGCATGTTCGGCAAGGTCATGGCGTCGGTGCGCGCCCATGTCGGCGACGATTTCCCGGTCGGCGTCCGGTTCCTGTCGGAGGAATGCATCAAGGACGGCTATACGATCGCCGAATCGCCGCTGATCGCGCTTCGCATGGCGCAGCTGGGCGTCGACTACCTCTCGCTCTCGATCGGCGGCAAGTTCGAGGACGCGATCTACAGCGAGGGCGAGCCGCTCTATCCCTACACTGGATATTCCGGCGACCGCTGCATGCCGGGCGAGTGGTACCCGCCGCTGACCAACGCCGAAAACGTCGCGATCATCAAGAAGTTCATCAACGACCACGGCCATGACGTGCCGGTGGTCTCGGCCGGCAAGATCTCGACGCCCGAGGAAGCCGAGGCGCTGCTGCAATCCGGCAAGGCCGACATCATCGGCATGGCGCGCCAGCACCTCACCGATCCCGACTGGATCAAGAAGGTGCGCGAAGGCAGGCCCGACGACATCGTCAAGTGCATCTGGTGCAACGTGTGCAAGCAGCTCGACGAGAAGTTCAAGGAAGTGCACTGCTTCCTGTGGCCCAAGCACGCCCGCCAGGCGCCGCCCGACGCCGCGACCAACGCCGGTGCGCCGGGCTGGGGCGACGACGACGGCGGGCTCACGGTGGAACTGCGCGACGACGGCGGTGCCGAGCTCAAATGGAGCCGGGCGCCGGCCGGTGAGGTCGCGGGTTACGACGTCTATCGCGCCGATTCCGATGGCGAAGTGGTCCTTGTCGACGCCGTCAAGGGTGCGCGCTTCGTCGACAAGACGATCCTGGGCGGCCTCGCCTACACCTATTACGTCCGCGCCTTCGACGCCACCGGCCACGCCAGCCCGCCATCGAATTCCGTCAAGATTACGCCACCCATTCCCGATTATGCTGCAACTCTCAATTGGGAGAGCACAAATGCCTGAACCCGGTGGAGTCCCGAGCGCCCACACCGATTCCTTCCCCCGCGCCCATCTGCCGCCGAAGGAGCTGTGGCCCGAGTTCGACTACGACAGCCTGCCCGAGCTCCGCGCCTATCCCGACCGCATGAATTGCGGCGCGATCCTGCTCGACGACATGGTGGCGGGCGGCCACAAGGACCGGCCGGTGCTGCACTTCGAGGAGAAGAGCTGGACCTATGGTCAGCTGCTCGATCTCGCCAACCGGATCGCGGCCGTCCTGGTCGAGGATCTCGGCCTCGAGCCCGGCAACCGGGTGCTGCTGCGCTCGGCCAACACGCCGATGCTGGTGGCGTGCTGGTTCGCCGTCCTCAAGGCCGGCGGCGTGTGCGTGACGACGATGCAGCTGCTGCGCGCGCGCGAGCTCACCTACGTCATCGAAAAGGCCCAGATCAGCCACGCGCTGTGCGACCTGTCGCTCGCCGAGGCGATGGAAGAGGCGATGGACCGCACCGCCGGCGTGTGCAAGCACGTGCGCTACTTCACGGCGCTCGGCGGCGGCGGCGCGGATGCGACGCTCGATACGGCCGCATCCCAGAAGCCCGCGAGCTTCAAGAACTGTGAGACGGCGGCGGACGACGTCGCGATGATCGCCTTCACCTCGGGGACGACCGGAAACCCCAAGGCGACGATGCATTTCCACCGCGACGTCATCGCCATGTGCGACTGCTTCCCGCGCTACTGCGATATGGCCGAGCCGACCGACGTGTTCGTCGGCACTCCACCACTCGCGTTCACCTTCGGGCTCGGCGGGCAGACCTGTTTTCCCATGCGCTTCGGCGCCTCGACCCGGTTCTACAAGGGCCCGCTCGATCCGGCCGGGATGCTGGAGCTGATCCAGCGCTACCGCGTGACTGGGCTCTACACCGCGCCGACCGGCTACCGCGCCATGGCCGCGATCGCCGACAAATACGATCTCTCGAGCCTGGAAAAATGTGTCTCCGCCGGTGAGACGCTGCCCAAGGCGACGTGGGAGGCGTTCCACGCGGCGACCGGCATTCCCATCGTCGACGGCATCGGCTCGACCGAGATGCTGCACATCTTCGTCGCCGCCTCCAGAGAGGAGATGCGCTCGGGCTTCACCGGCAAGGCGATCGCCGGTTACCAGGCGCGCGTGGTCGACGACAACGGCAACGAGGTGCCGCCCGGCACCGAGGGGCTGATCGCGACGCGGGGTCCCACGGGGTGCCGCTATCTCGACGACGTCGAGCGCCAGCAGGCCTATGTCAAGGACGGCTGGAACTACCCGGGCGACGTCTACGAAATGACCGAGGACAGGTATTTCCGTTACGTCGCGCGCGCCGACGACATGATCATCTCGTCCGGCTACAACATCTCCGGCCCCGAGGTCGAGGCGGCGATGCTCGATCATCCGAACGTCGCCGAATGCGCCGTCATCGGCGCGCCCGATCCCGACCGCACCAACATCGTCAAGGCGTTCGTCGTGCTGCGCGAGAGCGATGCGGCGAACGAGGCGACCGCGACGGCGCTAAAAGATTTCGTCAAGGCCGAAATCGCGCCCTACAAGTATCCGCGCGCGATCGAGTTCGTGACCGAGCTGCCCAAGACCGATACCGGCAAGCTGCAACGCTTCCGCCTGCGCCAGCAGGAGGTCGAGAAGGCCAAGACCACGTAGCGGCGACCGCTATTCGGCGGTTCGAAGTCGATGAGCCGGTCTACGAATCCCGCTTGGCGGCGGCGACACCGACGGCGGCTGTCTGCAGCTCCCATTCGGACGAGCCAGCCTGAGCGGTGCGCGCCGCGAACGAGCGCGCGACGCCTTGGCCCTCGGGCTTGGTCGCCTCGCGCAAATCCTGCAACGCGAGACGCTCTCGCTCGAACTCGCGGAAGGCGGCGAATTTGGCCGATGCGTACTGATCCGGCCACTCCATGTCGTCATAGCCGTAATGGGCCGCCGCCTGCTGCGTGAAGTAGGGGTTGTAGAGGTGGGTGCGGGCGAGCGCCACGAGGTCCGAACGGCCGGCGGCGACGATGGTGTTGACCTGGTCCCAGGTGAAGATGTTGCCGGCGACGATGGTGGGGATGTCCACGGTCATGCGGACCTGTTCGGAGAACGGCGTCTGGAACATGCGGCCGTAGACCGGTTGCTCCCCGGGATCGGTCTGGCCGCTGGAGACGTTGATCAGGTCGCAGCCGTGCGCCTTGAAGGCCTCGGCGATCACGACCGCGTCGTCACCGGTGTTGCCGTCCGGCATCCAGTCGTGCGCCGAGATGCGGACCGACATCGGCCGGACCTCGGGCCAGACGGCGCGGCACGCGTCGAACACCTCTAGCGGATAGCGCAGCCGGTTTTCAGCCGAGCCGCCATACGCGTCCGTCCGCTTGTTGGTCACGGGCGAAAGGAAGCTCGCCAAGAGATAGCCGTGACCGCAATGCAGCTCGGCCATGTCGAAGCCGGCGCGGGCGGCGCGCTCGAACGCCGCGACGAAGGCTTCCTTTACTCGGTCCATGTCGTCGCGCGTCATCTCGCGCGGCACCTGCGAGGTCTCGAGATAGGGGATCGGCGAGGCCGCGACGAGCTCCCATGCACCCTCGTCCAAGGGCTGGTCGATGCCTTCCCAGGCGAGCTTGGTCGCGCCCTTGCGCCCGGCATGGCCGATCTGGACGGCGATGCGGGAAGGCGTGAATTCGTGCACGAAATCGACGGTCCGCTTCCACGCCGCCTCCTGCGCGTCGGTCCAGATGCCAGCGCAGCCCGGCGTGATCCGGGCATCCGGCGCGGGGCACACCATCTCTGTGAACACCAGACCGGCGCCGCCCATGGCGCGGCTCGACAGGTGAACGTGGTGCCATTCGGTGGGGTTGCCATCCTCGGCGCAGTACTGGCACATGGCGGCGACGACGACCCGGTTGGCCAGCCGCATGCCGCGCAGCTCGAACGGGGCGAACATGGGCGGCACAGGCCGGTTGCGGAGCGACGGCGCGCCGAACCGCTCCGCCGCGTCGGCCGAAAAACCGGCGTCGACCAGGTCGACGAACTCCTTGTCCCTCATTTTGAGGTTCTCGTAGGTGATCGCCTTCGAGCGCGACATCAAGCTGAAGGTGAACTGCACCGGATTCATGTCCCAGTACCGCTTGACGTGCTCGAACCAGACCAGCGAGGTGTCGGCCGCGTGCTGGATGCGCCCGACCTCGTTGTGGCGGTTTTCGTCGTAGCCGGCGAGCGCGGCCCTGACCTCGCCGTGGGCCTTGAACTCCTCGAACAGAGCGATCGCGTCCTCCATGGCGAGCTTGGTGCCGGAGCCGATGGAGAAGTGCGCCGTATGCGCCGCGTCGCCCATGATCACCATGTTGTCGTGCACATAGCTCTTGCACCGGATGGTCGGGAAGTTGCGCCACAGCGAACGGTTCTTGATGACCGGATAACCGTCGAGGAAATCGGCGTAGAGCTCCGTGCAATACGCCACGGTGTCGTCCTCGGAGGCATTCGCCATGCCCGCTTTGCGCCACGTCTCCTCGGTGGTCTCGACGATCCAGGTGCTCATGCTGTCATTGTATTGATAGGAGTGCAGGTTCCAGATGCCGGCATCGTTCTCGCGGAAATCGAAGGTGAACGCGTCGAGCGGCCGGGTCGATCCGAGCCACACGAACTTGTTGGGCCGCCAGTCGAAGCTCGGCTGGAAGCTGTCGGCATGGGCGTCACGGATCCACGTGTTGATGCCGTTGGCGGCAACGATCAGGTCGCAATCGGCGATGTCGTCGAGCGAGGTGATCTCGCGCTCGAACTCCAGCTCGACGCCGAGCTCGCGGCATCGCCCGTGCAGCAGCAGCAACAGCTCCTTGCGCGACATGCCGCAGAAGTCGTGGCCGCGCGAGACGGTTTTGTGACCCTTGAAGAAGACGTGGATATCGTCCCAATACGCGAAGGTCTCGCGCATCCGGTCGTAGGTCACGTCGTCGTAGTCGCGAAAATGCTTCAGGGTCTCGGCGGAGAACACCACGCCGAAGCCGAACGTGTCGTCCGGTCGGTTGAGCTCGTACACCTTGATCTGGTGCTCCGGGTTCGACTTCTTCATCAGAATGGAGAAGTAGAGCCCCGCCGGGCCGCCGCCGATGATCTCGATTTTCAACGCGTTCTCTCCGTTGTGAAACATCGAGCGGCGCCGGCAAGCGCCGCCGATAATATTTTAAACTTAAGATAATTTATCGGCCGGTCAAACTTCCCGGTGCCGCGCCCGCTCCTCGGACGCGGCGGCACCCGAGGCCTTCAGGACGAGGATCGAAATGATCCACAGGCCTGCGACCCATAGGAACGCGGACTGCGAGGCGCCGGTATCGATCAGCCAGCCGAACAGCGCCGGGGTGACCAGCGAGCCGAAATCCATGCCCGAGTAGACGAAGCCGAACACCTTGCCGCTGGCTTCCTTGGGCGTCGTGTTGCGGACGATGATGTCGCGTGACGGATAGGCCAGCCCGTAGATGAAGCCGACCACGATGTAGACCGCGAGCACGACCGCCGTCGGTGGCGTCCATTGCCACAGCACCAGCGTCGCGAGCGCGGCGATCCCGTACCCGACGGCGACCACGCCGTCGTGACGATCGGTGCGCTCGGCGACGTATCCGCCGCACATCACGCCCAGCGCCGTCGCCAGCAGAAACACGGTCAGGATCCTGCCGGCGATCTCGACGTCGATCGCGAAGGTGTCGGGCAGGCTCAGGATGCTGACGGATTTGGTCTGCAGCCCGATCTGCGCCATGGCCATGAGGGCGAAGAAGAGCCAGCACAACAGGATCGGCCGCTGGAACAGTACGCCGAGCGTCTCGCGGAGGGTCGTTTCGGCGCGGGCGCCGCGCCGCCGCTCATGGGTGCTGTCGCGAAAATCGCCGCTGCCGGCGGCGACGATCGCGAGCGCGACAAAACCCGCGAGCCCGGCGGCGATGATCGCCCACCGCCAGCCGACCGTGGTGCCGAGAAAGGTGATCGCGAGCGGCGCCAGCGCATAGCCGAGATAGCCACCCAGCATATGGATGCTGTAGGCGCGCCCCAGGCGGCGCTCCGTGATCGTCGCCGACAGGACGCTGTAGTTGCACGGGTGATAAACGCTGTTGCCGGCGCCGACGGCGATGGCCAACACGATTAATGCCTCGTATGACTGCGCCAGCCCGAGCGCCGCCGTCGCGCCGGCCTGAAGCGCGACGCCCCACAGCAGAAGCGGCCTTGCGCCGAACCGGTCGACCAGGAACCCGACGGCCGGCTGGCATACCGCCGAGGCCAGATAGATCGCGACGACAATGGCGCCGAGCTCGGCGTAATCGTAGTTCTCCTGGCGATGCATGAGCGGAAACAGCGGCGCCAGGGCCAGCTGATAGAAGTGGCTGCATCCGTGCGCGAGACTGACGGTTCCAATAACCCGTGTGTCGCGTCCTACCGCGATGAACGACGCCAAGGGCGGGCGTACTCCTCTAAAGCTCGCAGCCGCATCAGGGGACGGCCGAGCGCGGAAATCGTGGACGAGGCGGCGTTTCGCCTCGACGGAAACGTCAGATGCCGGCTTCTAGTCCGGCGGCTTCGATGCCGGCGACCGCGGCCGCCTCGTCGTTGTCCGAGGTATCGCCGCTGACACCGACCGCACCGATGATGTCGCCGTCTGCGTTCTTGATCAGCACGCCGCCGGGCACCGGCACCAGGCGTCCGTCCGAGACACCGACCAGCGCGTTGACGAAATGCGGGCGATCCTGCGCCATACCGGCGAGCGCGCGCGACGACCGGCCCATGCCGACGGCGCCGAACGCCTTGCCGGTGGCGACCAGCGGACGCAGCGCCGCGCCGGGGCCGTCCTGGCGCTTGAACGCCTTGAGGCTGCCGCCCGAATCGACGACAGCGACGGTCAACGGGCTGAGACCCATCTCGGCGCCCTTGGCCAGCGTGGTATCCAGAATGATGGTCGCCTGATCGAGTGTGAGCTCCGCCATTCGTCATCTCCTTCAAACTACAAAAACCTGACTCCCGAACAATTTACGCGGATTGACTAGGCAGCGGAAGATTGATTTTGTAACCACCTGACTGGCGGGGAGGCGAACGGATCATGCAGACCAAACGGCTCGGCGACATCGAGATCTCGGCGATCGCCGAACACACCGGCCCCTACCGCGATCCATTGGAAATGTTTCCCGACGCGACCGCGGAGCTGGTCGATCGCCATCGTGGCTGGCTCGAGCCCGGCTGCATCGATCCCGACAACGGCATGCTGATCCTTGCCTTCCAGTCCTATCTCGTCCGCACCGGGCGCCACACGATCCTGGTCGACGGCTGCGTCGGCGAGGACAAGAACCGGCCCGAACGGCCCAACTGGCACCGCCAGAAGTGGCCGTGGATGGCCAACCTCCGGGCCGCCGGCGTCGCGCCCGAGGAGATCGACATCGTGATGTGCACCCATCTGCATGTCGACCATGTCGGATGGAACACCCGGCTCGAGGACGGCAAGTGGGTGCCGACATTCCCCAACGCGTCGTATCTGTTCGGCGAGACCGAGTATCGCTATTGGGAAGCGCGCTACAAGGAGATGAGCTGGCTGCGCGACGCCTTCGAGGACAGCGTGCTGCCGGTGATGGAAGCCGGCAAGGTGACGCTGGTCGCCTCCGACCACGAGATCGAGGCCGGGCTCACGCTGGAGCCGATCCCGGGCCACACGCCGGGCCAGGTCGCCCTCAACGCCGAGGGCGGCGGTGCCCGAGCGATCATGTGCGGCGATCTGTTCCACCATGCGCTCCAGGTGCCGGAGCCGCATCTCAACTCGATCTTCTGCGTCGACGGCGAGCTTTCGGCCAAGACCCGGACCGAATTCGTCGACCGGCACGTCGACACCGATACGCTTATCCTGCCCGCCCACTTCCCGGGCGAGTCAGCGGGGCGGATCCGCGACGTCGGCGGCGAGCGCCGGTTCATCTTCGACGAATAGATCCAGCGGCCCTATGAGCCCAAGACTTCAGGATTGATCACGTTGATCGGCGCGCCGGCATCATAGGCCACGACCTGGTCGAAGATGTCGCTGAACTGGATCTCGTATTCGTCGCGGGTGACGTAGCCGATATGCGGCGTGCAGACGACGTTGTCCATGTGCAGCAGCGGGTGCTCGGTATCGCGCATGGGCTCGTCCTCCCAGACGTCGACGGCGGCCATTCCGGGACGGCCGGCACGCAAGCCCTCGACCAGGGCGCCTTGCTCGATCAGCGGCGCGCGGCTGGTATTGACCAGAAGCGCGGTCGGCTTCATGCGCGCGAGGTCACCCGCGGTGACGATCCCTCGTGTCGCGTCATAGAGGCGGAGATGCAGCGTGACGACGTCGCATTGCTCAAAGAACGCCGCCTTGGTGGCCGCCACCGCGTAGCCGTCGGCGGCGGCTCGGGCGCGCGATGCTTCGCTCGCCCACACCACGACGCTCATGCCGAACGCCGTGCCGTAGCCGGCGACCGCGCCGCCGATCCGGCCGTAACCGAAGACGCCGAGCGTGCGCCCGCGCAGGGTGTTGCCGACGCCGATCTGCCAGTTCCCAGCCTTGAGCGACGCCATCTGTTGTGGGATCTGGCGCATCGCCGAGATGATCAGGCCCCATGTCAGCTCCGCCGTGGCGTGGGACGGCGTTCCGGGGTGCTGGCTCGACGACAGGATCACGCCGAGGCGCGTACAGGCATCGACGTCGATGTGGGGATAGACGCTCCGCTGGCTGATCAGCTTCAGCCCAGGCAACCGCTTGAGCAATGGGGCCCGGATTTTCGTACGCTCGCGGATGAGGATCAGGATTTCGGTGTCGCCCAGGCGATCGGCGAGCGCATCGACGTCCTGGACATGGTCGTTCCAGACGGTGACGTCGTGGCCATCCAGCTTCTCGAAGCACTGAAGCGTTCGCAGCGTGTCGAAATAATCGTCCAGTATGGTGATGTTCACCGGCTCGCACCGGCGTCGCGGATGGCGCGCCATACGCGCTCGGGCGTTGCCGGCATTTGAAATTCCGTGATGCCGTATACCTTGAGCGCGTCGACGATGGCGCCCATCACCACGGCGAGCGCGCCGGTGGTGCCGCCCTCGCCGCCGCCCTTGACGCCCAACGGGTTGCCGGCGGTGATCACCTCGTTGCCGGCGGTGGCGAAGAACGGCAGGTCGTCGGCCCGCGGCATGCAGTAGTCCATGAACGAGCCGGTGAGCAGCTGGCCCGAAGCCTCTTCGTAGACGCAGTTCTCCATCAGCACCTGGCCGACGCCCTGGGCGATGCCGCCGTGGGTCTGGCCGTGGACGATCATCGGGTTGACGACGCGCCCGACGTCGTCGACCACCGAATAGCGCACGATCTCGACGACGCCGGTCGCCGGATCGATCTCGACCTCGCAGACGGCGGACCCGTTGGGATAGGCCGGAAGCCGGCCGAGATACTGCCCCGCGCCCGCGAGCGGGCCGGCGAGGTCGTCGGGCACGTCGCCCGTGGCCGCGGCGCGGGCGACCTCGAAGATGCCGAGCGAGCGGTCGGTGCCGGCGACGGTGAAGCGTCCGGCGGCGAACTCGACGTCGGCCTCGGCCACCTCGAGGACGTGGGATGCGATTGCCCGCCCCCTGGCGATGATCGCTTCCGAGGCCTCGACCATGACCTTGCCGCCCATGCGGATCGAACGGTCCGAATGGGTGCCGCCGCCGACCGCGAGAAGGTCGGTATCGCCGGTGACCATGTCGACCGCCTCGAACGGCACGCCGAGCCATTGCGAGACCACCTGAGCAAAGCTGGTCTCGTGGCCCTGGCCGGACGACAGGGTGCCGATCACCAGCACCACCGTCTCGTCCGGGCGCACCTCGATCTCGGCGCGCTCGATCGGCGCGCCGACCGGCGTCGCGATGAAGTTGGAGATACCGAGCCCGCGCAGCCTGCCACGACGTTCCGTAACGGCGCGGCGGGCATCGAAACCGTCCCAGTCGGCGAGCTCCATCGCCATGTCCATGTTGGTCTCGAACGCGCCGCAGTCGTAGGTCAGCCCCGTCGGATTGACATAGGGGAACGCGTCGTCGGCGACCAGATTGCGCCGGCGCAGCGCGACACGGTCGATATCCATCTCGTCGGCCGCCATGTCCAACAGCCGCTCCATCGCATGCATCGCTTGCGGCCGCCCCGCTCCCCGGTAATGGATGCTCGGCAGCGTATTGGTCAGGATTGCCATCACCCGGACGCAGGCGAGGGGAACGTCGTAGACCGTCGATACGATGCGCGAGCCGTTGACCAACGGCACGTAGGACACCGTGTTGCCGCCGACGTTGCCGTAAAGCGTCACCCGCATCGCCGTGATCCGGCCGTCGCCGTCGAAGGCGAGCCCGGCGCGGGTCACCAGGTCACGCGCCTGGCAATCGGCGACGAACGCTTCCGAGCGCTCGCAGGTCCACTTCACCGGCCGGCCCAAGCGCTTGGCCGCCCAGACGCAGAGCGCGAATTCCGGATAGATCACGGAGCGCGGCCCGAACCCGCCGCCGACGTCGTGGCTGATCACGCGAACCCGATCCTCGGCCACGTCGAACCATTCGGCGAGCTTGGTCCGGATCCGATGCGGGACCTGGTTGCCGGCGTGGAGGATGTATCGCTCCGAAGCGGCGTCGTACTCGCCGATCGCCGCGCGCGGCTCCATCTGGGCGTTGACGACGCGGTTCGAGATGAACTCGGCCTCGACCACATGAGCCGCGCGGTCGAACGCCGCGTCGGTCGCCTCGCGATCTCCCAGCACGGCGTCGAAAGCGACGTTGGTGGGTCTCTCGTCCCAAATCTCCGGCGCTCCCGGCTCGATCGCCGCCATCTGGCGCGTCACCGCGGGCAGGGTCTCGTAATCGACCTCGATCAGCTCGGCCGCGTCCTTGGCCTGGGCGACGGTCTCGGCGACCACCATCGCGACCGCCTCGCCGACGTGACGCACCTTGTCGCGGGCGAGTTGCAGGTGCGGGCGGTCAAACGCCGGCGAGCCGTCCTGGTTGACCAGGCCCGGCTTGGTGATGTCGACCGCATCGATGGTCATCGCCGGATAGGTGATGCCGCCAAGCCCGTCGGAGGTGCAGTCGGCCGCCGTCATGACGGCGATAACGCCCGGCGCGGCCTCCGCCGCCGTTTCGATCCGTCTTATGCGGGCGTGGGCGTGGGGCGAGCGCACGAACACCGCGTAGGCCTGGCCCGGCAGGTTGACGTCGTCCGAGTAGCGCCCTGCGCCCCGCAGCAGCCTGAGATCTTCCTTGCGCCGCACCGGCGCTCCGATACCGCTATCCATGCGCTAGCGCTCCACCAGGTTGATCATTCGCTCCGGCGTGCCGTCGAGAAAGGCCCTGAGGTTGGTTTCGATCTGCGGCAGGGCCTGGCCGACATAGGCGTCGTTGAAGCCGCCGAGATGAGGCGTGAGGATGACGTTCTCCATGCGCCAGAACGGATGGTCCGAGGGCAGCGGCTCCTCGATGAAGGTATCGAGCGCGGCGCCCGCGATCGCGCCCGCCCGCAGGGTCTCGAGCAGCGCATCCTCGTCGACCACGCCGCCGCGGGCGATGTTGACGAGATAGGTGGTCGGCTTCATCGCCCGGAACACCTCGGCCCCGATCAGGCCGCGCGTGTCGTCCTCGTAGGGCACCAGCGCGATCAGAAAATCCATCTCGGCCGCCGCCTCGGGCAACGCCTCGCGGCTTACCATGCGATCGATGCCGGGAACCGGCCGCGCGCTCCGCGAAACCCCGATCACGTCCATGCCGAACGCCTTGAGGCGCGGCGCGAGCACCTCGGCGATCAGCCCGACGCCGACGATGCCGGCGGTCTTATTTTCGAGCAGCTGGGCCGGCCACCTCTCCCACCGTCCTTCGGCCTGGGCGCGGAGCGAGCGCGGCAGGTCGCGGCACAGCGCCAGCATCAGCATGAACGCCATCTCCGTCATCGGCACGCCGTGGATGCCGCGGGTCGAGGTCAGCATCACGTCGTCGCGCAGCGACGGCAGCATCAGGATGCCGTCGACCCCGGTGCCGAGGGCATGGATCCATTTCAGATTGGTCGCCTCGGCGAGTACCGGATCGGCCATCATCGGCGCGAAGGTCAGCATGATGTCGGCGTCGGCGATGTGCGGGCCGACGCGGCTGTGGTGGTCGACCGTATTTATGGTGAGTTCCGGGAACTTGGGCGTCAACGCCTCGCCGTACTGAACCCGGACGTCCTCGGGCAGCGTCAGGAGTATCAGCAGGTTGGGCATCGTCGGCGCCTCAGATT
>PVBE010817405.1_pt1 | contig 25071 bp, 19 predicted proteins | sample 1631181 | NCBI WGS metagenome assembly PVBE01 (sample SAMN08397723, study PRJNA350692) | Marine metagenome, whole genome shotgun sequencing project. | isolation source: water | place: Pacific Ocean | collected 2012-04 | reverse complement strand
TATGCCTACTTCATCACTTGCAACGAGGTTTTGAAAAATGAGGTTGGCGAAGTAACCGAATTGAAATGCACCTACGATTCAGCCTCCCGTGGAGGGAAATCACCTGACGGAAGAAAAGTTAAAGGCACCATTCAATGGGTGGATGCAAATTCTGCCATCAACGCGGAAGTTCGGATTTATGACCGCCTTTTTTCTGTTCCTGAGCCATTGGCACACAAAGAAAAAGACTTCAAGGAGTTTCTGAATCACGATTCGTTAAAAGTGATTGAGACTGCGAAGCTGGAACCTTCACTAGGCGATGCAAAACAGGGCGATAAGTTTCAGTTTGAAAGGACTGGATATTTCTGTCTTGACTATGATTCTGAAGATGCGGAAGGTTTGATTTTTAATCGCACTATTGGTTTGCGCGATTCGTGGGCGAAAATCGCTGCAAAGGGATAGGAAAAGACCAAACTATTTGGGAGAAGGCTTGATGGAAAGAGGCTAGTCAATCTTCTTAAAATGATAGCCTTGACTGGCAAAATGTTCCAAAACCTTTGGAAGCACATATCTTAGCTTCTCTTCAGCTTTAGGCATATCGTGAAACACCACTATTGAACCAGATCGAGCATTCTGTGTCACATTGCTCAAACACTTTTCATTAGAAAGCCCGACATCGAAATCGCCACTCACTACATCCCACATGATGACTTTCTGAAACTCTTTTGTGAGGTGCCGGGCTTGCGAAATCTTCAGTTTACCGTATGGGGGGCGAAACAATTTTGTACCTATCAAATGTTGAGCCCGATCAACATTGAAAAAGTAAACCTCATTGCGCGTCTGCCAGCCATTTGGATGATCGTAGGAATGGTTTCCAACCTGGTGTCCCCTTTCCTTAATTGACTTGAAAAACTCTGGGAATTCCTCCACACGATTACCCTGGCAGAAAAAAGTGCCTTTGCCGTTAAACGCTTCCAATTGATCCATCACCCAATCCGTGATACCAGGATTGGGTCCATCATCGAAAGTGAGGTAAATAGCTTTTTCACCATTCTGCGGAATTTCCCAATAAAGTTTTGGGAAAAGCCTCTTCAGCAACCAGGGAGTTTTAATTGGGTAGTACATAATTCCATCTAACTGTCATAGCTATGCACTTGAATTTAATTCGGAGAAATCTTAAAATTCGGGTTGAATCCTTTAGCATTAAAACATAGTTTCCTTGTGGCTTTTATAAACATATTAAAAATGGTTTAAACCATTCTGCTAAATTTCAAAAACACATAGCCCACGGATTAATCCGTGGGCTATAGTGGCAAAGTACAAATTCACAACCGTTTCAACGGTTTCTTGCAACAAATATTCCTTCTAACAGGCATAGTTAGACAATTGGTTTTACTTCAAAGAAGTCTTGGAATTCGGGATCAATCACGCAAATCTACAATTTACACATGATGTATTTTTCCAATTAACAGAAAAGCTTACATCCTGAAACGAAGTAAATTGATTGAGTTATTTAATGAGCGTAATAGACCCCTCGTAACGCTCTTCCTGGCCATCCCGGAAATATACCAACAGTGAATAAACATACACTCCGGGCATGCAAGCCTGTCCATGGTAGGAACCATCCCAACCCTGGTTGATATCGTTGTTTTCCCACATTTTCTCACCCCATCGATTGAAGATTTTCATATTTATGCTATGAATTCCCTTTCCAAAAACATAGTGCAGGTTGTTATCTGCCTGCCCGTTAGGGCTAAACGCATTTGGAATAAAGACCATCTTGTCGAGGAATACATAAATATCCACATCATCAGAGGCAGCACAACCGTTCGAGTCGATAGCATGAACGGTGTAAGTGGTGTGCTGAAATGGCGAAGCAATGGTGCTTTGTGAGTCTGGATTGGCCAGGAAATCCGTGGGATCCCAGGTGTAACTGGCCCCTCCTCCTGTTGCAGCAAGCAGGGTGCTTTCACCTAACTGAATGGAGTCGTCCAAACCAGCATTCACAGAAAAGTCGGTTACAAAAGTCTGGGCTGTTGCACTGTTGGAACAACCAAAAGCATCGATGTAAGTGTAAGTGATCGTATGTGGTCCACCCAATCCCGCATTTCCAGGATCAAAATCGTTGAAGTTTACACCCGGACCGGTAAATGTTCCTCCAGCCGGAGTTCCACTTAACGTATGAATTGGATCTTCAAGGCAGAAAAGTGTTGGCATGCTGAAAGTAACCGCTGGCAAGTCAACCACAGTCACATCTTGTTGGTAAGCATTGGTACATCCATTTGCATCCGTGTAGGTATAATTGACTGTATAGGGACCACCAACACCTGCTACAGATGGATCAAAAGATGTTCCCGAAATACCCGTGCCTGTTAGCGTTCCGCCCGAGGGTGAAAGTGTGATCGTTGCTGGATTGTCATCTATGCAATAAGTAAGATTCAATCCACTGTACGAAACGGTTGGCAATGGGTTTACAGTTACCTGTTGCGTGGAGGAATCAGTACAACCGTTGGGGTCGGTGAATGTGTAGGTAATGCTGTAGGGACCTCCTGCTCCTGCAACGGCAGGATCGAATGTTGTTCCAACTATGCCTGGTCCAATGAAAGTTCCACCACCTGGAATTCCACCCAATTGAGCAGGTGCTTCATCTACACAATAGTCCGGATTCAGTCCATTGAAAGTGACAATGGGTAGCGGGTTTATGGAAACGGTCATAGTGTCATAGGTAGGAACGCATGGTATTTCCTGTACCTGAACTACGTAAGTGATTACACCAGTAGCTCCTATGGGAATCGTAACTACGGGGTTCGCAACATTATTGGCCGATAAATAAGCTTGTCCGGTGACTGGGCTCGCTGACCAGGCAAAGTTAGACGTAGCGGGGCCTGTTGGATTTCCTCCTATCGTCACCGCATCACCTTCACAAAGAGTTTCATCCGGACCTGCATCGGCCGGAGTTGCAGCGAGGTAGGTGATTTGAATGGTGGCAGAATCTACACAACCATTGGTATCGGTGCCTACAACAGTATAAAGAGTTGAAACACCAGGGCTAGCTACCGGATTGGCAATTCCAGTATTCGTTAATCCTGCACCAGGAGACCAACTGTAAGTAGAAGCTCCAGAGGCCTGCAATTGAACATTTGCTCCCGGACACACGCTCGTGTCATTTCCGGCATCAACAGGTGGAAGTGGATTAACTAAAAACTCCAGGGTTATCAAGCTATCGCATCCGCTCACAGTGTTGAGGATCGTGTCATAGGTTCCGCTGCTGGTCAACGATTGGCCAAAAAAGGTATAGGGTTGGCCAAAACAGATAGTGTCGAATAGTGTGATTGAATAGGTTGGATTCACAAACAGGATTAAAACAACTGTACTATCACAGCCTGATGTTGCAGCAATGGTTGAGTCGTATGTTCCAGCCGTGTTCAACACTTGTCCGAAGAAAGTGAACGTGGAATCATCACAAATTGTCGCTGTTATGGTGTCCATGTAAACTGGGTTAACGGTCAACAGTAGCACCACCGTGCTGTCACAACCATCAACGCTTGCCAGAACGGTGTCATAGGTCCCAGCCGTTGTAAGGATCTGACTCAGCCAAATCAATGTATCACCATCGCAAATCGCCTGACTGGTTGTGTCGAAATAAACGGGGTTCACCAGCAATTCCAGCGTTATTGAACTATCGCAGCCTGCTATCGTGGAAAGTGTACTGTCGTATGTTCCTGAAGTGGTTAAAGATTGTCCGAGGAAAGTATAAGGTTGTCCATCACAAATTGTATCGAACAAGGTGATGGAATAAGTTGGATTTACGGTCAGGATCAACACAACCGTGCTGTCGCATCCGGCTGTTGTGGTGAGCACCGTGTCATAGTTTCCTCCAATATTTAAAATCTGTCCCAGGAAGTTGTAGGTGCTATCATCGCAAATTGTGGCGTTGATCGTGTCATTATAAACAGGATTGACAGTCAGCAACAGCACAACCGTACTATCACATCCATCAACACTTAAAAGCACACTATCATAAGTTCCGGCTGTTGTCAGGAATTGACCCAACCACTGAAAAGTATCTCCATCGCATATTGCCTGGCTGGTGGTGTCGAAATAAATTGGGTTCACCACAAAGTCTATCGTGATTAAACTATCGCAACCGGCAACCGTGGAAAGTGTGCTGTCGTAAGTTCCGGAGGTGGTCAACGTTTGTCCGAGGAAGGTGTAGGGTTGTCCTTCACAAATGGTATCGAACAAGGTGATGGAATAGGTTGGGTTTACGGTCAGGATAACCACCAACTGGCTATCACAATTGTTGCTTGTTGAAAGTATTGAGTCGTAAATCCCCGGAGTAGTCAGTGCCTGGCCAAGAAACATGTAAACAGAATCATCACAAATGGCAGCAAGGGTTGTATCTGTGACTACAGCATCCTGCGATAGGGTAAGCACTACTGTGCTATCGCAACCGGTAATAGAAATCAGTGTGGTATCGTAAACTCCTGCTAAGGTTAAAATGCGGTCTAACCATGGAAATGTATCTCCATTGCAAATTGACTGAAAAGATGAGTCAACGAAAAATGCATTGACAGACAAGTCCAGTGTCACGAGGCTGTCGCATCCTAAATTCGATACCAGCACGCTGTCATAAACACCCGCACTATCCAGGCTCAACCCTAAAAACGAATAGACTTGCCCATTACAAATTGTATCGCTGAGGTTGATGGAATAGGTTGGGTTCACCATGAGATTCAAAACGAAACTGCTGTCGCATCCGGCAGAGGTAAACAAAGTGGTATCATAACTTCCAGAAGTGTTCAGCACTTGTCCAAAAAAGGTATAAGTGCTGTCATCACATATCGTGGCATTTACCGTATCAGTATAAACGGGGTTCACTGTTAACAGACAAACCACAGTACTATCGCAGCCATGTTGAGTGAGTAGCACAGAATCATAAGTGCCGGAAACAGTCAAACTTTGTCCCAACCACATAGCTGTATCACCATCACAGATTGCATGGGGGGTGGTATCCGTGAAAACCGGGTGGACTACAAAACCCAACGTAACCAGGCTATCGCATCCATTAATTGTAAGGAGTGTGCTATCGTAGATGCCAGAGCTATCAAGCGATTGGCCCAGGAATGTGTAGGGCTGCCCAAAACAAATCGTATCGAAAATGGAAATCGAATAGTTGGGATTTACAGCTACATTAATTGTATCAAAGTCAAAACAACCGGCTCCGCTCGAAACCGTGATCATATAGGTAGCATTGTTTGTTGGAAAAACAAACGGATTGGCGATTGTGCTATCACTCAATCCATTTTGAGACGACCAGTTGTAATTGGTTCCACCAGAGGCGTTTAATTGAACAGAATCTCCCGAACAAAGACTCGTGTCATTTCCGGCATCTGCGACAATTGAGTTGTTTACAATCAACACCATGGTATCAAATGAGGGACATCCGTTAACATCCGTTCCACTTAAAACATAAGTTGTAGTATCTGTGGGAAACGCAATTGGATTGGCAATTGTGGAATCATTCAACGAGCTGCCCGGTGACCACGAATACCCTGAAACACCACTTCCATTTAACTGGATGGAGTCTCCGAGGCAAATGGCGAGGTCTAAACCGGCATTAACCGGAACTGTCACATTCACTATAACATTCATTGAATCCGGACCAGCAGACACACAACCATTTGTATCCGTAACCATCACAAAGTATTCGGTATTTACTGATGGAGAAGCCCAGGGATTGAAAATAGTAGTATCCGATAAAGTCAAGCTTGAATCCCAAACATAAATGGATCCACCAGAAGCAGCCAGTTGAACAGAATCTCCGAAGCAAATTGCCTCATCTGGGCCGGCTTCAGCGACAGGAAGCGGATTGACGGTAATGGTCATGGTGTCCCGAATAGGTTGGTTGCAATTGTTGTTTCCCGTTAAGACATAAGTGGTAGTGGTTGAAGGGTAAGAAAAGGGGTTTGGGATAAACGAATTGGACAATCCAGTTGTAGGAACCCAACTATAAGAAGCAGCACCCGATCCTTGAAGTTGAATCGTATCACCAAAGCAAATTGCAGTATCAGCACCAGCATCAGTTGTAGCAAAGGGGCAACATGGCGTGTTTTGGGTCAATATCATGGTTGCGCAAGTTGTGCTGGAGTGCGCACAGATATCAGGGAATGGCGGAACAAAGTAATCGATATGGTCTAAAACGACCTGGGCAAATCCGTCAAAAAAAGATGTGAAATTCACCTGACTTTGAAAACTGCCACAAGCATCGTCATTAAACGCGATAGAGTTAGCTGCAAGGTAAGGTGGAAAGCCATCCCGATATACAGTGATTTTCGTATCCAGGGTCGTTCCACCACAGGTTGTCATGGTATAACTGGCTCCCTGGCAAAATTCGAGCAAAAGATATTCGCCCGGGAAAATGCAAGGAACGGTAATCGAATCTCCTACATTTAAACGGTTGGTGTCATAAGGAAATGTAACCAACGTATTGTTGTTATCGCAAGGTTGGGCAATGGCTTGGGAGGGCAGTAAAAACAGACCAACAATCCCTACTATCAGGCAGAGAAGATTCAAACGCTTCATCATCATTTCAACAGAATTCTGCTTACGGTTATAGTTGGTTAAAGGGTCGCGGGTGATTCAAGGCAAATGCTTGAAGCTATAAAACTATAAAATTATGATGTGAATGAAGGGTTAGAATTGCCGTTTTTGGCAATTCACTTGTTGCCCAGGAACCATTCTGTTGTCTGCCGAATTCCATCTATCAGCGATGTGGATTTCCGGTTATTGACCCTGGCGCGAAATGCACTCATATCAGCAGCTATCAACCTTTGCTCTGTACCTGAAGTCCCTATATTGCTGTTGTTTCCAATCAAATTGGGTTTTCCCAAAATCTCACCAACCGTATCAAAAACCTGTTGAACTGAAGAAATTTCCCCCGAGCCAAAATTCACACATCCGCTAAATTCACTTTCAAGCAGGTCACAGAAATAGCGCGCAACATCGGTTACCAACACAAAATCACGTTTCAATCCACCAAAATGGGGTTCGGCCATTTCGTCCTTTTGAAGTTGGCGAATAATGTACGGGATTAGTCTTTGCGGGCGATCCTGTGGACCATAAACGAAGAAAATACGCCCCCATCCCCATGATTTTCCATTTGCTGTTGCAACCGATTCCAGGTGTTGTTGCAACTCAACTTTGCATTGGGCATAAAGTGTATCAGGTTTCAATGGTGTAGAGCCTTCAACACAGACCTGTTCGAGGGAAAGGTCATATTCTATACAGGTTCCTGCGGCCACCAACCTTTCTCCACTTCCTTTGTAAAACCCATTCGTAAAACGTTTGGAAGCTTCCAACCAGGATTGGTTGACTTCCGAAGTGAGATAATCTGAATGACCAGTGTACCAGGCCAGGTGGATGCATTGCTTAGCCCCTGTTTGTTCGAGAAGAGACTCCAGTTTTGCACCAAGTGCTTCAATATCCAACAAATTGAATTGGTGGGTGAAAACCCTTTCGTGCTTCAGATGTGGGCTATCATTGAAATTCAGGCAATGAACTTCACAACCCCGGTCGATCAATTCTTCCAGTACAAATCGGCCGATGAAACCTGTAGGGCCAGTGAGGAGAACTTTTTTGGCCGGTGCCATTTCTATAAAATTTCCAGTTCGGGAATTGGAATCACAAATTGAGCACCCCATTCACGGCAATAGCTCAACTGCTCCGTGATTTCCTTTTTAAGATTCCAAGGTAAAATGAGTACGAAATCCGGTTTGGCTTCTGCAATGGCATCCTTGCCCTTGATCGGAATATGGCTGGCCGGCATAAACTTGTTTTGCTTGTGTGGATTGGCATCCACTACAAAATCAATCAGATCAGGCTTTACGCCACAATAGTTCAGCAAAGTATTGCCTTTTGCAGCAGCACCATAAGCCATCACACTTTTGCCCGCTTTCTTTTGGGCAATCAGGAATCCCAATAAATCGTACTTCACTTGATCTGCTTTCTGGCGATAACCGGTGTAATATTCAAGGCTATTCATGCCTCGGTTATTTTCTTTGTCTATCAAATCCTGAACATTGCTTGTAACTTGATGGACCGAATTTCCTGCATGTTTGGCAAAAACCCTTAACGAGCCGCCATGTGTAGGTAATTCCTGAACATCAAACATCTCTAGCCCTGCCTCTGCGAAAATGCTTTTCACTGTTGCAAACGACAAGTAGGAAAAGTGCTCATGGTAAATGGTGTCGAATTGGTTTTGCTCTACCAACTGCATCAAATGTGGAAACTCCATAGTGACAACACCATTGGGTTTCAGGGCTTTCTTGATTCCACCCACGAAATCGACAATGTCAGGAACATGCGCGAGCACATTATTTCCAAGAATCAAATCTGCAGACCGGCCCTTATTCGCAATTTGGTTTTGAGCAAAATCACTTCCCCAAAAATCAATAATGGTCTCAATACCTTTTTCAATGGCAACTGCCGCTGTATTAGCCGTAGGATCGACACCTAAAACTGGCACTCCATTTTCCTTGAAATACTGCAACAAGTACCCATCATTCGAAGCAATTTCAATTACCTGGCTTTCAGCATTGAAGCCGAAACGATCAACCATCATTTCTACATAAGCTTTGGCGTGTGCAAGCCAACTGGTAGAGTAAGACGAAAAATAAACATACTCATCATTAAAGATGTCGTCATGCGCTTTGAACTCGTCAATCTGCACCAGGAAACACTCCTGGCAAACCCAGATTTTTAACGGGAAAAATACTTCGGGTTCGTTCAGTTGTTCGGCTGTCAACAAAGAGTTGGCAGGTGGGCTGTTCACCAGGTCAATAAATTCGTGTTGCAGCTCTGCTTGACAAAATCGGCACTTCATACGGAGGTGTTAAAATGAAGTGCAAAGAAATGGATTACAAACCAAATTCTTCTTCAATCAACGGCAGGTTTTGGTCTTTCTCCGTGAGGTTGGTTGGTTGTTCTGGCCATTCAATGCCAACAGATGGATCGTTCCAGCGGATTCCACGATAATCCTGCGGGGCATAAAACTCGGTATGGTGATAGATCAGTTGCGCGTTCTCTGTAAGTGTTAAAAAGCCATGGGCGAAACCTTCGGGTACGTACATGCTCAACATGTTTTCCGCAGATAACTCTGCCCCAAACCATTTCAGGAAGGTTGGCGACTCTTTTCGAATATCTACAATCACATCGAAAACCGAACCCCGGACACACCGCAACAATTTGATTTCGGCACTTGGAGGAACCTGAAAATGCATGCCGCGAAGCGTCCCTTTTTGAAGGCTCACCGAGTAATTGAATTGTGCAAATTCCTTGGTGTGACCAATTTCGGCAAATTCGTTTTTGCAAAAAGTTCTTGCGAAAAGCCCGCGTTCGTCACGAATTGGCTCCAATTCAACCAGGAAAGCACCAGAAAGAGGTGTGGCTTGAAATTTCATTGCAGTTACACTCCAATCAGGTCGAAGCGATTTCGTAATGTTCGGAGGCGCACATATTTGTCGCCATCAAAATCTGCTTCAGAAAAGTTTTTCTCCTTCAGTTTCTCAAACAACTCCTTCATACCCGATTCCAGCGAATAGGCCAATTTGAAATCAGGAAGTGTTTTGTACAGCAAATCAAAATTGACCCTGTAATTTCTGGGGTCGGCACCAACTTCTCCGGTATAGACGATGTTGGCTTCGGGCATCAAGTCCTGAACGCGATCTGCCACATCCTTCACCTGGAAGTTCTCTTTATTGGCACCAATGTTTACGGCCAGGTTGTGCACTTTTTCTTTTGGCGCATTCATTAAGGCAACAAAAGCACGGGCAATGTCCTTGCAATGAGTCAACGGTCGCCAGGGAGAACCGTCACTCATGATTCGAATGTCTCCACGAGCTACGGCACAACAAAGTAGATTGTTCACCACCAAGTCAAGTCGAAACATTGGTGAGTAGCCATAGGCTGTTGCGTTCCTCAAAAATGTTGGTGAAAAATTTTCATCTGCCATTGCACTGATAGCATGCTCTGAATCGACCTTGGATTCTGCATAAGCCGATAAAGGGTTGAAGCCAGCCTCTTCTGTAAGATCCATGCTTTCACCCTTGCCATAAATTGAGCAACTGCCCGAAAACAGAAACCTTGGGACACCGGCCTCCTTGGCGGCTTTCGCCAAATTTATTGAACCTGCGCGATTAATGCTGTAAGTGATTTCGGGGTTCATGTCTCCCATCGGGTCGTTCGAAATGGCTGCCAGGTGTAAGACCGCATCAAAACCCATCAAGTCATCACTGTTAAGTTCTCTGATATCACGATTCCACTCAATCTCTGGTTTTCGGTAGTCGTCAAACTCGCATCCTTCAAAGAGGTTGATATCTACGCCTGTTACGTGGTGTCCTTCGTCCTGCAACAATCCTACGAGATGTGCTCCTATATATCCGTTGTGTCCGGTTACTAATACGTTCATTTTATGAAATTAAGGGTTCATTTTTCACGCAACAAAAGTACAGCAATTGGTACAGTGTAGCAGTTCAGATGGATTGAGCAGTTGTCTGTCTTAACGTATGCATAGACCATATTATAAAACCCTATTCTAATTAACAGCACAGTTTCTGCCGCAATTCGATCTATTCCGCAAATGTTCCCTGTATCAAGATTTCAAGCCTATTGTGTTGGATGAACTTCCACTGATGCATTGATAAGGAAATCATCATTTTGAAGCCGACTTAAAAAAAGTAATGGTGAGCCATGAAACTCCACATACAATTCAACCGTGTAAGGTTCAGATATGTTAATCTTCAAATCCAGATCGTGTACAATTGGCAGATAGTTATCAAATTTTAGCTCCTGGATTGTTTCGTTCCCCGATCCTGAATTGACATTCGGTGTAAATTGAAAAATGGTGTCATGAGCCTCTGCCGTAAGGTCAATAAAGTCTTCGTTGGTTTGCCCGGTCAATTTACAGGAAACCCTATCTATCCGATATGGAAGTGAAATTGATAGATTATTGGTTAATTCGTCAATCTTGAGAGTTCATTGAAGCAGACCTTTCATTTCATAATTCTCCACCTTGTATGGCATTATGTCTTCAGCCGACCCTGGTATTATGGAACCCACGAGATAGGTCAACCCGTTTAACAAATTGCTTGTTGAGTTAAAGTCTCCCATCCGTTTGGGCTCAATGAAGAAAGTGATTTTATCTCCAGGGAACAATGATATTTTCCTCCAAACCACACTATCCGTGAAAGTGAACCAATCAGTCAACTCATTATCACTTTCGGATAAAATAGTTTCCTTCCAAGCCCAACGTGAAATAAAGTTTGGGATTTGGTGCTCATCTATCATTTCCGGATGTTGCTGAATTTCCCTAACGCTCAAAACCCCAATCTTGTCTTGAACACAAATGCCATGTTGTACATCGAAAAGATGCCAGCCATCATTGTAATAAACTTCTGAAACAACATGTCCAGTCAAGCTCCATATCCTAGTCTCAAATCCTGACCTTTCACACAGTCTATTAAAAAAAGCCGCGCCATCGCTACACAAGCCAGATCCATACACATTTAAAAATTCCGTAGGGTGGCATATGTTTTTTTGAACATTTGGCCACTTCCAAAACCGGTACATTTTGGAAGTGAATTCGAAAAGAGTAATCACCGAGTCTTCTGAGGACTTGCATTTTTCCATCAATGGATTAAGTAAGCACGATTCGATATCTCCGCATGTCATGGAAAATGGTAAGATTTCGAGAAAAGCAATCGAACGATCTAATTGATTCTCAAAAGAAAGGATCATGGCTTGGCCGGGAGATTTGGCAATTGCTTGATTCAGCATGGTATCGCAAGGAACCGTAAATGCAAAATCTAGATTAATTGTGGGGGACTTATCAAAATTGTTGAAGCAAACGGAAATGCAGAGCAAAACCGAAATCAAGACTAATGCCAGAAAAAGAGATATTTTGAACAATCGCCTGAAAGTAGGCTCTTGAAGCATTGATCGAGAGTTGTGCGGATTTGTTATGGATTCATGCTGAATCATGGGATTACACTCCCCAAACGCCCCATTTCGCTTCACCCGAATCCCATAATCTGTTCAACATGTTGAATTCACGTGAGGTATCCATAGGTTCCCAGAATCCTTCATGTTGAAAAGCGTTTAGTTCGCCACGTTCCACTAAACGATCCATGGGTTCACGTTCAAGCATCACATCTCCAACATTTCGAATAATGTCGAAAAATTCCTTTTTGAAGACAAAAAACCCACCGTTGATGGTTCCACCACCGGCATCCTGTTTTTCATTGAATTCCGTAACAGCCCCATCTTCATCAATGTCAATATTTCCAAAACGGCTGGTCGGGCGCACGCTTGTAACCGTGGCTATTTTTTCGCTTTTGCTGTGAAAATCATTCAAAGCAGGGATGTTGATGTCAGCCACACCATCACCATAAGTGACCATAAAGTGGTCCGTATCGACATACTTTTCGCATAAACTCACACGCTTGCCTGTCATGGTGTCTTCCCCGGTCTCCACGAGTGTAATGGTCCAGTCGAGTTTTTCATCCTGGTTGAGTACATGAATATCCTTCCCTTCTGCACCAAACTCGATCCGCACATCCGCTGACTTGTACTTGTAATTCAGAAAATAGTCCTTGATGGCCCAGCCTTTGTGACCAAGGGTCAGAATGAAATTCTTGAAACCATAATGGGCATAGATTTTCATGATATGCCACAATATCGGTTTGCCACCGATCGGCACCATTGGCTTTGGAATAGTTGTAGCCAGGTCGGCAATGCGTGTTCCTTTTCCTCCGCACAATATGATTACAGGCGAACGCTTATCGATCATAAAATAGTTGAAAGCTGGTTAGGTAGAAATGGGATATGTACTGGGGTTTCTTGTTGGTGCAAAGATATGGAAAAGCACATTCGGTAATTCACCGAATCACAAACTTGCCGGCACAAGAATCGTTGGCATCAACAGAAAAGTGATAAATATAGATACCGGCAGGAAGCATGCCCCCCGGAATTCGAAGTGGCTGATCTGATAGTGAACGTTCAATGGCTACCTTTCCATTCATCTGAAAAATCACCAGGCTCGCAAAAACTTTCTTTCCACCGGGAAGATATTCAAGAATCACCTCCGAATTGGAAGGGTTTGGAAAGGCCAGGCAAACCGTTTTCGTAGAATGTTCACCAGGAGACCCTGTTGAACTGGTATCAGGCCCTTTCCACGCATCAAACAAAACTTGCAGCGAGTCAATTGGCTCCTGCCCAGTTGGCATCGATTGAACATTCAGATCCAGCCAAAGGCTGTCAGGATCATCACCCAGTTTTGCGACTCTTAAAAATGACGAAATTGAGGATGTGCCATCATTGAGGCATCGCGTATCTGCTCCCGGAACATTTGCCCCTTGCATGGCGGCCATCAGTTTGTGGCAAAGCAACCCCGGCTCGCGTAAAAACCGAGCTTCCATGGAATCCAGAATTTCCTGACCCAAGAGGATGTTTCCCTGTATAGCATAATTGGGCCCTAAAATGTGGTTGGCATAAGTAAAGCAAGCGGAACCGGTAAAAGCCGCAGAACGTGCACCACCATTATAAAAATCTGCAACGCCATATTGTCTTATGGTTGGATCGTTTTGCGTATCGTGGGCAACAACCGAATCCATTATTTCCTGAGGGGAATGGCCAGCACTCATCAACGTGCCAGCATAAAACTGGTTGGCCCCGATATAAAAAGACTGGGTGTGAATAGCACCGACCCCCGGATGTACATCTGAAATGATGACACTACCAGCAATACACGATGCGCCCGCAGAGCCAACTTCCATGGTATTTGTGTCAACGGCAACTATCGAAAAGGTCTCCTGTGCGGAAACAGAAAACCAGATAGCGATGATATTTAAAACTACAAGGAGTCGTTTCACGCCTGAAAATTAATGATTGTTTGGATCAACCAGTTGAAACCAGTTACCATCAGGATCCTGAAACGTGAGGCAGCCTTCAAACATGTCAGGATCTTCAAACTTTAATCCACGAGATTCTAGCTCTGCACGCTTTTCTTTTAGGTTTTCGGTATAAAGCACCAATCCAATTTTCGATTGGTCGTAAAATTCAACCCGGTTTTGGTTTTTGGAAGGTCGAAGCAAAAAAGACTGGTCTTCAAGGGTCAACCATACAAATTGATCTCCTTGTATTTGAACCAAGGTAAAACCCAAAACATCCACATAAAAACCCCTTGCTTTCATCGGGTCAGAAACAAATATTTCGATATGTCCTGATTTCATTTCAGCCATTCTTAAAGAGTATAGAAAGTTTGAAAGTAGTAAAATTGAAAAAGCCCTTTGTTGCAACGGTTCAGCCAAAAAACCACCTACCTTTGCACGGCTTTTCAAATCGACATCACCATATTCTATGATTTCATTCGAAAAATTTGAACTTACAAACGGCCTGAAAGTCATTATGCACGAAGATCAGAGCACGCCTATGGCCGTGGTTAATTTGTTATATCGTGTTGGAGCGAAGAATGAATACCCTGACAAAACAGGTTTCGCTCATTTGTTTGAGCACCTGATGTTTGGCGGAAGTGCCAATTGCAAAAGTTTCGACCAGCCCATCCTGGCTGCCGGAGGCGAAAGCAACGCCTTTACCAGCAACGACATTACCAATTATTACGATTCGCTTCCTGCCAACAATATCGAAACCGCTCTTTGGCTTGAGTCTGACCGCATGGCAAACCTCAACCTTACCCAACAAACCCTGGATGTGCAGAAGAAAGTGGTAAGTGAAGAATTTCGGGAAAACTATCTCAATCAACCTTATGGCGATATCTGGCACCACCTCTGCGACATGTCCTACAAAGTGCACCCTTACAAATGGCCAACTATCGGCAGGGATCTTTCGCACATCGACAAAATTGAATTAGAAGATGCCCGGGAATTTCGTGGCAGGTTCTACCATCCCGGAAACGCAATTTTGGTGGTTTCAGGAAAAATCGACCCAAACCAGGTTGAAAAACTTGTGAGGAAGTGGTTCGATGATATACCATTCAGCAAAACGCCAGACCGATTCTGGCCAGACGAACCAGAACAAACCGAACACCGCGTAACAAAAGTTGAGGCGGATGTACCCGTTAATGCGCTTTACAAAAGTTACCACATCGGAGGTCGGGATTCTGACGACTACTACATTTCAGAACTGATTTCGGATATACTTGCAGGAGGCAATTCTTCTCGTTTTCAAAAAGAATTGGTGCGTGAAAAAGGGTTGTTCACCGAAATAGATGCATACCTGACGGGTATGATCGACAATGGTCTTTTGGTGGTTGAAGGAAAGCTTGCCGATGGTGTAGAAATGGAGGCTGCTGAAAGTGCCGTGGATGATTTACTTCGCAGTTTTTCTGAACAACAAGTGGAACAAAAAGAACTGCAAAAAGTGATCAATAAGACTGAAAGCTATTTGCGATTCAGCCGGTTGAGTTTATTGAACAAAACCATTTCGCTCGCCTACTTCGAGCACCTTGGAGATGCCCAAAAGATCAACAGTGAAATTGAACGTTACCAGGCTCAAACACCCGAGGCAGTGATGCAATCAGCGCAACGTTTCTTCAGAAACGAAAACAGCTCTACACTTTATTACAAGCGAAAACAATAATTGAAATGCCCGACAGAGCCATTGCGCCCACCTATCGCCCGATAGGAACAATCGAGTTTACAGATCCTTCGGTTTTTAAACTGCAGAATGGAATTGAAGTTTTTTGTTTCGACCTGGCAGATGAGGAGGTGATTAAAATTGAGATAATCACCGAAGGAGGAAAATGGAACGAGTCTAAACTCGGTGTGGCATCGCTGGCAGCAAAACTGGTGAAGGAAGGAACCCAAAAACTTACGGCTGTCGAGTTTGCAAATGCAGTCGATTTTTATGGTGGCACTTTTCAATCTACAGCAGGACTGCATACAGCCGTCTTCACTTTGTTTTCGCTGAATAAATACCTGCCTGAGTTGCTCCCACTTATGAAGGAGGCGTTGACAGATGCTGCTTTCAGAGAAGACGACCTACAACTTGCAGTTGGTCAATCCCTCCAAAAGTTGGCAATCAATTTGGAAAAGGTGGAGTATTGCGGTCAACGTGCTTTTCTGAACCAGCTTTTTGGCGACAATCATCCTTACGGTTCACTTGCAAACGCAGATACTTACCGGGCTATAACCAGGGCGGATCTAAAAGATCACGCCCAAAACTTCCTCACTTCAAATGCCAAAATTATTGTTTCAGGCAAGATTCCTGCAGGCTTCAACTTGCTGCTGAACGACACCCTCGGAACGCTAAAACTGCATGCAGATTTGGAACTGAAAGAGCATGTTCTCCAACCATTCTTGAGCCAAAAACACAACGATGATTGGCCCAAAGCACAACAATCGGCAATTCGGGTTGGTCGCCAAATCGTGAATCGCAATCATCCTGATTTTCATGCACTTCAAGTATTCAATACAGCGCTTGGTGGTTATTTCGGTTCGCGTTTAATGAAGAATATTCGTGAAGACAAGGGCTACACATACGGAATCTATTCCAGCTTAGTGTCTATGCCACAAGCAGCTTATTTTCATATTTCCACCGAGGTAGGAAAGCAATTTCGTGAGGAAACGATTAAAGAGATTCACCACGAGTTAAAGAGGTTACAGACTGATTTAATGTCGGAACAAGAGTTGTCGATGGTAAAAAACAATATGCTTGGCAACATACTTGAGGGCATAGATGGACCGTTTAACCTGGCAAGCACTTACAAGTCGTTACTGCCATATAACTTGGATTTTGGCTATTTTTACGACTTCATTAAGGTAATTAAAACAATTACTCCTCCCGACATTCAAAGGCTGGCCTCCCAATACTTTGATCCCGCTGAAATGACAGAAATAGTTGTAGGATGATTCTTAAAAAAGGAACGTTTGGAATCAAGTTATTGCTCCTTGTAACAACCCTGGTTGGGGTCTCATTAATTGGGGAAACCCAAACGCTGCCTCCCCCCACCATAACCTGTATTTCAACAGATGCCGGCACAGGAAATGTTTCCATCAATTGGCTGCCATCAACAGATTCCTGCGGACCATTTGTAGCTTACGTGATCTACGGACACACCGATACCAACCCATTCCTACTGATTGACACAATTTTCAACCAATCACAACTTTCTGCTCTGCATCAAGGGGCAAACGGAACGGCTACTACGTGGTACTACACAATCCAGGAGTTGCAACTTTGTGATACGGTATGGACATTTGCATGGTCTGACACGGTAACAGACCAAGTACTAAACATTCCTCTGATCGAATTTGTAACCGTCCAAAACGGGGGCGTGGAAATCAACTGGCAAGCCAGCACCTCCACTTACACTAGCTATTACCTTGTTGAATTTGAACAACCCGCAGGAAGCGGTTATTATGTGGTTTTAGATACCGTTTTCGGAAGTGGAAACACCACCTATTTTGATGCTTCCTTTGATCCATCAGCGGATATCAGAACTTACGAAATCAGGGCCGTTGATTCCTGCAATTTTGTTACAGACTATTCCCTGACACCGCACAACAATATTCAGCTTGACTTTTCTGTGAACTCCTGCGATCAGGAGATGACTTTGAATTGGAATCCGTACATCAATTGGTCTGCCGGAGTTCAGGAATACCAGCTTTGGGTAGGTCAGGACGGAAATGCTCCGGTAGTGGAACAAAACATTGCGGCCGGTCAAACTTCCTACGTTTTCGATCTTTCCAACGTCACCGGAGATTCACTTTGTGTATTCATTCAAGCCATTCAAAATGGCGGGTCTTATACTTCGGAGTCTAACCTGGTTTGTCGAAGGATGGATCTACTACAATCCACCAGCTTCAATTATATCACGGAAGTAACTGTAGTTTCAGATAACCAGGTGGATGTAACCTGGCAAATCGATATCAATGCAGATTTGAGCAGTGTTGATATACATCGCGGCACAGAGTCCTCTTCGCTTTCGTTTTACGAAGCCATAGATATCACTGCCGGATTAAACGCTGTGGAAGTATTCACTGATGTAAATGTGGATGCTCAATCTTCGCCATATTATTACGAGGTAAACAGTTCGGATGATTGCGCGTATGAATTGGCTTCGCAAACCGGGAATTCAATTCTCCTTCAAGCCGAAGCGCTTTCAAGCGGCTTCAACAGGCTAACCTGGAACGAGTATCAGCTCGATTATGCCAACATCGCCAATTACACGATTTACCGCGATATAGCAGGCAACATGTCACCCATTGCCACCGTTGCTGAAAATGAGTTCAGCTATGATGATGAAGTGTCAACTGATTTGGGATCAACCGGATCATTCTGCTATATGGTGGAAGTAAATTATCAACTGAACTTGCCTAACGGAGTTTCTGAACCACACACCAGTCGGTCAAACATTTTATGTGTGGAGCAAGAACCAATTGTAGTGATGCCAAATGCTTTCAATCCGCTAAGTAATGTTGAGGCAAATCAAACCCTGAAACCGGTTTTGGCTTTCGATACCAATATGGATTATTCATTGACCATTTTTGATCGATGGGGAAAGAAACAATTTGAAACAACAGCCCGCCACATTGGCTGGCGAGGAGATGTAAACGCGGAGAATATTCCCATGGGAGCCTACATCTGGATCGTCAAACTCACGGCTCCATCAGGAAATGTGTATGAACACAAGGGTACTGTTATTCTGATCCGATAAAAAGGGGTAAATCTTTACCACGAAATCTCCAGAACACAAAAGCTTGTTGAAGGAATTTTAAGCCTCTAAATTCCTAGTTAATATTTCTTAGTGACTTTGTGTCTTAGTGGCAAATGAATTCTAAGCAGAAAAGGAAGAACCACAGCCACAAGTGCTTTCTGCATTGGGGTTATTGAATACGAAACCCCGGGCTTCTAACCCATCATGATAATCTATTTCGAGCCCGGCAAGGTACATACCATGCGCACGATTCATAATTATCTTGATGCCATCCACCTCAAAAACTTCGTCATTGTCGGCCAATTTGTCGAAACCAAGGATGTAAGAAAACCCTGAACAACCACCACCTTTCACGCCAATCCGCAGGCCGAGCGAATCGGTGACATTCTTTTCAGCCATAATCTTTTTCAATTCACCTACCGCGCCTTCGGTGAGTGTAATGGCCGCATTTGTTGTTGTCGTTTGTAGCTTGGTTTCCACAGATATCTTTATTCAGTTTAAACGCAAAGTTAGTCAACGTGTTACAGTTGTCAATTGGCACTGGCAATTTTCAACCTGCATTCTACTGATTAAGTTCCTTCAAAGAGTTCTTCATTTTTGAATTTTTTAAGACAATTCAGGATATGCGTTCCCGTTTTTATTCTACATTAGCCCGGCAATCAAACGCACAACTGACATACGATGCAAGAAGCCACAATGACGATATTGGAAATCCTGAAATATACCCTGCCTGCACTGATTGTGTTGATTACAGCTTATTCTTTGCTGAAGTCTTTCCTGAATAGTGAATTGAAGAAAGTGCAGCTAAAATTGCGCATGAACAATCAAAAGGAAGTTTTACCGATGCGACTACAGGCCTACGAGCGATTAACCTTATTCCTGGAAAGAATAAAACCTCACAACCTGATTCCCCGAATTGCTGAACCCAGTATGTCGGCAACGGAATTACGAATGGCACTTGTGGTAGCCATAAAAGCAGAATACGAGCACAATTTGTCGCAGCAGCTATACGTAAGCGTAAAGGCCTGGCAGACCCTTACATTGGTGAAGGACAATATGATTCAGATGGTCAATGCATTGGGCAGCAGGGTGCCACAACAAGCCACTGCACAGGATTTCAGCAAAATTATTCTGAATTATGTGTTGGAAAATGAAGAAGAACAGCCCACCGAGCAGGCGCTTGATGTGTTGAAACAGGATGTACTGAAATTGTTTTAATCAAGTTCACTTTTTCGAAGGAATCAATCGTGAGAAAAGAAGTTTTCGAAACAGACTCTGGAATTGAAATTCAGGATAACTATCTAGCAGATTCTGCCTCAGCAGAGCAGCCTGGCCAGTTTCCATATACGCGAGGAGTTCACAAGTCCATGTATCGAAGCAGGTTATGGACAATGCGCCAATATGCCGGATTTTCTACAGCAGAGGAAAGCAATAAACGCTACCATTATTTATTAGCGCAAGGCACTTCTGGTTTATCTGTGGCTTTCGATTTGCCCACTCAAATTGGCTACGATTCCGATCATGAATATTCGGAAGGTGAAGTCGGGAAGGTTGGTGTAGCTATTGATTCGTTGAAGGATTTGGAAACGCTTTTTGCCGGCATAAAGCTCCAGGATGTATCCACCTCAATGACCATCAACGCGACCGGCTACATCCTCTTGGCGATGTACATGGCTTTGGCGAAAAAACAAGGGGCAGATTTGAGTAAAATCAGTGGAACCATCCAAAATGATATTCTGAAAGAATACGCTGCTCGAGGTACCCATATATATCCGCCAAAACCATCGATGCGGATCATCACCGATATATTCGAATTCTGCAGCGCTGAGTTACCAAAATGGAATACTATTTCCATTTCCGGTTATCACATCCGTGAGGCTGGCTCAACGGCCGTCCAGGAATTGGCTTTCACACTTGCTAATGGAAAGTCCTATTTAGAGGGTGCGCTGGAAAAAGGTTTGGACATAAATGTTTTTGGAAAGCGGCTCTCCTTCTTTTTCAATGCACACAATAATTTGTTTGAGGAAGTGGCAAAATTCAGAGCAGCGAGGAGAATGTGGGCGAAAATTACCTCCGGATTGGGGGCAACTGATCCGAAGGCACAGATGCTCAGATTTCACACACAAACCGGGGGGTCAACTCTCACTGCCCAACAACCCAAAAACAACATATCCCGTGTCACCCTCCAGGCACTTAGTGCTGTTTTGGGTGGAACACAATCCTTGCATACCAATGGTTACGATGAAGCACTTTCCCTTCCAACCGAAGCTGCTGCTACCGTTGCGTTGAGAACCCAGCAAATTATCGCCCATGAAAGTGGGGTTGCTGATTCAGTTGATCCTTTGGCCGGATCTGCATTCATAGAAAAACTAACCGACCAGGTAGAATCAGAAGCCTGGAAGTACATCGAGAAAATTGACACCATGGGAGGTTCGGTAACTGCTATCGAACAAGGCTACATTCAGGATGAAATTGCCAAATCTGCCTTTGCTTACCAAAGTGAAATTGAAAGTGGAGAGAAGGTCATTGTGGGGCAAAACAAATTTCAAAATGAAGAGGAAGATGGTGCCCCACTTCTAAAAATTGATGATTCGATTCGACAGGTTCAGGTAGAAAAAATCAGGCAATTGAAAGCAGAACGAGATAATGAGTTGGTGAATCAAAAACTTTCCACCTTGAAAACCATAGCTTCGGAAGGCAAAAATATTATGCCCGCGGTTGTGGAATCCGTTGAAGCATACGCTACCTTGGGAGAAATTGCCGATGTGTTTCGTGAACTTTATGGAGAATACAGCAACTAAATGAACAAGCAATTACATATCCTTTTAACCCTGACGCTGGCCATTTTACTGGTGTCTTGCGGACGACAATACAGCCTTCAGGATTGTGAAGTTTCATCCATTCAGATAACCGATTCGTTGGCTCAAGCCCATGACATTTCTGCACTGATCGCTCCATACAAACAGAAAATGGAAACTGAGATGAACGAGGTTCTCGTCTTCTCTAATCACCAAATGGAAAAAGCTCAACCTGAATCTCTGTTGGGCAATTTTCTCTCAAAACTTATCCAGGAAAAATGTGGCGATTACATGGGGCAGCCCATTGATTTTGGTATTGTTAATTATGGTGGCATTCGTATTCCGTCATTGCCTGCGGGTGAAATCACCAAGGGTAAAGTGTTTGAGCTAATGCCTTTCGACAATTTCCTGGTAGTTCTTACCATTAACGGAGAAACTGTGAACCAATTGGCCAATCATATGGCTGCGGTTGGTGGTTGGCCGGTTTCCGGAATTCGTTTCAAAATAGTTGGAGGAAAAGCAACAGAAATCCTGATTAACCAAAAGCCAGTTGTAAACGACAAAAAATATACCCTTGCCATTACCGACTACCTGGCCGATGGCGGTGACAAACTCGATTTCCTGGTGGACAAACCGCGATATTCCACGGGTGTGTTCATGCGCGATGCAATCATTGAATATTTGAAGGCGCTGCACGATGAAGGGAAATCGATATCCTGTGAATTAGATGGTAGAGTTGAACATGCACAATAGAAGAAGATTCATACAAAAAGCCACTCTTGGTGGACTGGCATTTGGCGCGAGTGCATTTGCTCCAAAGTGGCTATTTGCGGCAGGAGCGCAAAAGTTAACCCTGCTTCACACCAACGATTGGCATAGCAGGATCGAACCTTTTCCGATGGATGGTTCGCGGTATGAAGGTTTAGGTGGCGCTGCGGCACGTGCTGAGCAGATCCGTCAAATCAGGGCAAAGGAAGACCAGGTTCTACTTCTGGACAGTGGAGACTTTTTCCAGGGAACACCTTATTTCAACTATTTCGGTGGTGAACTGGAATTGAAACTGATGGAGCAAATGGGCTATGATGCAACCACTATCGGCAATCACGATTTTGACGGTGGTTTGGAAGGGTTGGCTAAACAACTTGAACACAGCAGTTTCCCACTGATTTCTTCGAACTACGATTTCACAAATACACCCTTGCAGGACAAAAACATCCCCTTCAAAATCTTCAAAAAGAAGAAACTTAAAATCGGTGTGTTTGGAATCGGAATTGAATTGGCCGGTTTGGTTCCTTTAAAGCTTTATGGAGAGACAAAATATCTGGATCCAATAGAAAAAGCCAACGAAACTGCTGCCATATTAAAACACGATCACAAGTGCCATTTAGTGGTTTGTCTTTCGCACCTCGGACTCAGGTATGCTGAGAAAAAAGTATCTGACGAAATACTGGCACAATCCACGTCCAACATTGACGTTATTTTGGGTGGACATACCCACACATTTTTACCACAACCCATTGAATATCAAAACACTGAAAATAAATCTGTACTGGTAAATCAGGTAGGTTGGGCAGGAATCGTTTTAGGACGACTTGACCTTCATTTCGAATTAAATTCCGATAACAAAAAAATATATTCAAGCACTGTAATTCTCAATGAAAAAACAACATGATCGACCCTTTTTTATCAACTTTATTTTGTTCACTTTCGTCTTCTCGTTCCGTTGATTTCTTAACCTCATAATTCCCCATTTCTCAATGAATCAATCGCCCGATTCCGTATGGAATGATTGCCTAGAAATTATTAAAGACAATGTAAATGCACAAAGCTTCAAGACCTGGTTTGATCCTATTAAACCCGTCCGTCTTGAAGATAATGTTCTTACAATTCAAGTACCTTCTCAATTTTTCTATGAGTGGCTGGAAGAACATTACGTAACCCTGATCAGAAAAACCATTAAACGACAGCTGGGTAGCGATGCCCGGCTTGAATACCGTATAGTGGTTGAAAACAGTTCTGGCCACGCTCCGCCTTTTACGGTTGACTATCCTAACTACAACAGCGGAGAGAACAAAAATCCGGAAGTTGCTGCCCCGATGGTGGTGGGAACCTCGATCAAGAATCCATTTGTAATTCCAGGATTGAAAAAGGTGAACATAGAGTCACAACTCAATCCGAATTACACTTTCGACAGTTTTGTTGAAGGCGACTGCAATCGCCTGGCCAGATCTGCAGGATTTGCGGTTGCCCAAAAACCTGGTGGTACTGCCTTCAACCCTTTGGTTGTTTATGGAGGAGTTGGCCTTGGAAAGACTCATCTTACGCAGTCAATTGGTAACCAGATCAAACAAAACTATCCTAACAAAACGGTATTGTACGTTTCATCTGAAAAGTTTACCAATCAGTTCATTGATGCATTGAAAAACAATGCAGTGAACGATTTCATTCACTTCTATCAGTTGGTGGATGTATTGATCCTGGATGACGTACAATTCTTCGCTAACAAGGATAGAACACAAGATATATTCTTCCATATTTTCAATCACCTGCATCAAAACGGGAAACAACTCATTCTCAGTTCCGACCGACCTCCACGAGATCTCGAAGGAATGGAAGAACGTTTGCTTTCAAGATTCAAATGGGGATTGAGCGCTGATTTATCGGTTCCTGATTTTGAAACGCGCATTGCCATTTTGGAAACAAAAATGTATGCTGACGGCATTGAGCTTTCACGTGAAGTAGTGGAATTTGTCGCTTATAACATTAACACCAACATCCGAGAATTGGAAGGCGCATTAATTTCCTTATTGGCCCAGGCTTCTCTGAATAAAAAGGAAATCGACCTTGAACTGGCTAAAAAGATCATCAAAAACTTCGTGAAAAGTATTTCTCGCGAAGTAAGCATCGATTATATCCAGAAAACGGTGTGTGAGCATTTCGAAGTTGATTCTGCCAAACTGAAGGAAAAAACACGAAAGCGTCAGATTGTTCAGGCCAGGCAATTATCAATGTACCTCGCGAAATTTTTCACCAAGAATTCATTGAAAGTAATTGGCAAACATTTCGGTGGCCGTGATCATAGTACGGTTATCCATTCTTGTCAAGCCATCCAAAATCTGATGGACACCGATGAACAATTCAAGGAAAGCGTAGAGGAAATTCAGAAGAAAATACAGATGAGTATCGGGTAAATCCGATTATCTCAGCCACCCTGAAACTTCTCAATTGCGAAGGTGACCTGTGTCACCATCAGTTACGTGTTATCAGCTTAACCCAACTTGTCCCTTCAGCCGATCCAACCCCGGTCAATTGTGGGATTGGATTTTTAGTGGTACACTACATATTTTTTTATTGCCTTTTGGGTTTGGGTGCAGCCATTGGCTTGATAGATTTGTTGTACCTCGCTGATGGGTTTGGCTGGCTTTCGCAGGTGGATGTGTTTTTTGTCGGTGGGTAGCTCTACTGTTTGGATATTGTTACGAATCCGTAGATATTTTCGATTAGTTGATTTGATCAACTAATAATTAGTAGGGGAGGCATAAGGTAATGAATGGATTTGTC
>PVBE012490130.1_pt1 | contig 25075 bp, 26 predicted proteins | sample 1631181 | NCBI WGS metagenome assembly PVBE01 (sample SAMN08397723, study PRJNA350692) | Marine metagenome, whole genome shotgun sequencing project. | isolation source: water | place: Pacific Ocean | collected 2012-04 | reverse complement strand
GCACTGGCTTAGAGAGCTCCAGATACCAGTCACAGAACTCATTCCACACAAAGTCGTAAATCGCTTGGGAAGCCAGATCAAAACGATAGTTGTCGTAGGCCTCTTCGACAGCACGCTGGACCCTGCGAGCGGGACGCGGGTACTCACCCCTGACGTAGATGAAGGCGTGGTTCACCCCCAAGGCGTACGACGAAAGGACGATACCCTCTATGAGTTGGTGGGGATCGCGCTCGAGTAGTTGCCGATCCTTGAACGTACCCGGCTCCGACTCGTCACCATTGATGACCAGATAGCGCGGTTCGGACGCGGCGAGAAAGCCCCACTTCACACCGGCAGGAAACCCGGCCCCTCCGCGACCGCGCAGATTGGCAGCCTTGACCTCATCCCTGATCTGCTCAGGGGTCATCTCCGCGATTGCCCTGCGGAGACTGGCATACCCGCCGGTCGCCTCGTACCGCTCGAGAGTGTTTGAGTCGCCGGGATAGGCCTCCATGCGAATGGTGAGGATCCGAGCAGTCACGAGAGCCTTCCCGCCGTACCGAGCGGTCCGAATCCTGGAACCGGTCCCGTAGCGCCTTCCGGCTCATCTGGTCCCCACTCGAAGGACCTCACACCACCGAACTCAACCTGCATGTGGTCGGAGGTGACGACGTCCGGCCGATCCTCGGCCAGCCAACGGCACAGGCGGCGGACCGAATCGGGCAACATTCCTTCAACGAGTTCGTAATTAACCTGCACGGCGGGAGCTCCTCCACAGGCGCCTATGCACTCAACGCTCTCTACCGAGAACAAGCCGTCGATTCCGGTCTCGCCGACCGGCACCCCGACTTCGTCCACCACAGCCTCGAGTACCTCCTCACCACCGAGGAGGTAACAGGAGATCGAGGTGCACACCGACACGATGTAGGCGCCAACCGATTCCCTCTTGTACATCGAATAGAACGACGCCACAGACTCGACCTGTACCGGAGTAAGCCCGGTGTAGTCGGCTACTCGCCGCATCCCGTCGGACGTCAGGCCAGTGTCTTCGCGCATGGCGAGGTAGAGCAACGGCATCACTGCCGAACGCGGCTCGGGATACTTGGCGACGATTGCTGCCGCCCTGGCCCGGACCTCAGCGGACCAACTCATCGGTCCACATCTCCCATCACCGGGTCGGCTGAGGCCAACGCCGCAACCGTGTCTGCAATCAGCGAGTCGGTGAGCATCATCGGAAGCGCCTGCACGTGAGCGAAGGACGGTCCCCGCACATGGAGACGCCAGGGCTTGGGCCCCCCATCGGAGACGAGATACATGCCGAGCTCACCACGCGACGACTCCACAGCCTGATACGTCTCGCCCGGCGACACCTTAAATCCCTCAGTGAAGATCTTGAAGTGGTGGATCAACGCTTCCATCGACTCATCGATGCACGCTCGAGGCGGGGGCGTCACCTTGCTGTCCTCGATTCGGTAGTCGCCGTCGGGGATCATCTGCATGACCTGCTCGAGGATGTGCATCGACTGCCGTATCTCCTCGAAGCGGATGACAAAACGGTCGTAGACGTCACCATTCGACGTGGTCGGAATCTCAAAGTCGTAATGCTCGAATCCCGAATACGGGAACACTTTACGAACGTCGTAATCGATCCCGGACGCTCGCGCTACCGGCCCAGTAACGCCGTAGGCGAGACACTCCTGACGTGTGAGGATCCCGATGCCCTGCGTGCGCTCGATGAATATCGGATTGTCCATCAGTAAGGTCTCGAACTCCGCCAAGCCCGAGGTGACGGTCTCGATGATGGCCGCGACGTCCTCGCGCCATCCGGTCGGGAGATCGGCAACAACGCCGCCCGGACGAATGAAGTTGTGGTTCATGCGCAGTCCGGTGGTCTTCTCGAAGAACTCAAGCACCGACTCTCGCTCGCGCAGACCGTAGATCATCATCGACAAAGCCCCTATGTCGAAGCCTGAGGTAGCGCTCCACAGGAGATGGCTGGAGATCCGGTTTAGTTCCGACATGAGTATTCGGATCGCCTGAGCGCGGGGAGGAACATCGACTTCGAGCAGCTTCTCCACAGCGAGGGAGAAGCAGAGTTCATTGTGGAGTGGTGACAGATAGTCCATACGGGTGACGTTCGTAGAGCCCTGCATGTAGCTGAGGACCTCAGCGGTCTTCTCCATCCCGGTGTGGAGGTACCCGATGATCGGCTTCACCCTGCGAATCGTCTCGCCGTCGAGTTCGATGTGGAGCCGGAGCACTCCATGTGTTGCCGGATGCTGTGGACCCATGTTGATGATCTGTAGCTCATCGTCTCCGGAGTCGACCGAACTCTCGTAGTCGTCCTCGATGAGTGTGCCTCGCTGTCCGGCGAGGATCAGATCGGACTCCTCGCCGAGCATCTCCTGAGCGCCCTCGTCGGTGAACGACCCAAGCTCGCGAGGCGCCTCAGTACCGCTCAGCCAGAGATCATGGACAGCTCGCCGGTCTCCGGGAGTCGTTGCAACATCGTCAGAAGTTGCCCCCTCAGCGACAGACCCGAAATCTCCGGTAACAATCTCGGGAGGTCCGCTCATCGCGACGTCTTCGCTTCCTTGAACTGCACGGAGATACCGCCAACCGCGACATCTTTTCGGAGCGGATGGCCCTCCCACTCGTCGGGGAGCAGGATACGGGTCAGGTCGGGGTGACCGACGAAGACGATACCGAACAAATCGAAGGCCTCCCTCTCGTAGAAATCGGCACCCGGATAGACGGTGGTGATGGTCGACATCGTCGGGTCGGTACCCGCAACGCCGACCAGCACCCGCAACCGCGCCGACTGAGCGACCGACACGAGATTGATTGAAATCTCGAACCGAGGATCCCTCGTCAGGTAATCGACCGCACAGAGATCGATGAACAACTCGTAACCGGCATCTCGCACCGACTCGAGGAACTCAACAATGTCGTCGTCGCGGACCCGAGCAACGACATCATCCAGCACCAGGTCCCACTCGACGTTGGAAAAGGCTTTAGCAGTCGCCACCAGCTCGGCCGGAACGACAGTCATCGGACGATCGCTCCGGACTTGATGCCCTCCTGGAGCGTCATAATCCCGTGGATTAGCGACTGGGGCCCGGGCGGGCATCCGGGAACGTAGATGTCGACCGGAACCACGTGATCGACGCCCTGAACAAGGGCGTAGTTGTTGAACATGCCTCCCGTCGAGGCGCACGCGCCCATCGAGATGACCCACTTTGGCTCAGCCATCTGGTCGTACACCTGGCGAAGCACCGGCGCCATCTTCTGCGAAACACGGCCGGCCACGATCATCAGATCGGCCTGTCGTGGGGAGGCGCGGAACACCTCCATTCCAAACCGGGATATGTCGTTGTGAGCGCCGCCGGTCGCCATCATCTCTATTGCACAGCAGGCAAGTCCGAACGATGCTGGCCACATCGACCGGGTCCGCGCCCAATTGACTGCTTTGTCGAGCATACCCGTGACGAAACCCGGACGGCTGGAGGCCCCTGCCATCAGGCGGCCTCCTCCACCTCGACGACGACCCGACGGCGCCGGCGGCTGGCGACATTCCAGTCGAGCCCTTCGCGCTTCCATACGTAGACGAGCGTCTCGAGGAGAAGCAGTGTGAAGATCCCGACTGCAGCGACTCCGTACCAGCCGAGCGAGTCGAATCGGCTAGCCCAGGCGAACAAGAAGACGATCTCGATGTCGAAGATCACGAAGAGCATCGCAACCAGATAGAACTTCACCGGAAACCGCTGCAACGGCTCCTGGAGAGGAACGATCCCGCATTCGTACGGCTCGAGCTTCTCGGGCGTTGGGTTCTGTTTCACGAGTAGCCAGCTGGCAACCATCGAAACCCCACCAAAGGCGAGGGCCAGGATGAACATGATGGCGATCGGCAGGTACGCGGTCAGCGACATCTCAAGCTTCTCGGGAACGCTCAAAGACTAGGTCGCAGACGTAACCCACCGAAACCAGCCGCGATCAAACAGATTCTCATCCGGGATGGCCGCCGGTCCGTTACGGATGGAACGGGAGTTGTCGAATAGAAAAGAGGGAGAAGCTTGACCATCGATAATTTCTTCGAGCGGACCGGAGATCTCGACTAGCTGCCCGCAGTGGTCGGCCGGTACCGGCATCGCGTATGACCCAGGAGCACCCGAAACCGACAAGCTGATTGCGATGTTCTATTTCTCGATCGTGCTGAGCGGCGCCGTCAGCTATTTCGACGTGCTCGACGGCGACATCGAGTACTCATTCGTCATGGGAATCATGCTCGGGATAATCGTCATCGGCGCAGCCTCCTACACATCCGCCGTTTGGGAGAAGCAGAAGCAGCTTGTGTGGAGTATCAACACGGCATTTATGTTCGTGTCGATCACCATCGTCACTCACATCCAGGGGCTGATGGCGTAAGACAGGTCACCAGCAAGAAAGACAGGAAAGAGAGGGGGCGATCTGTGATTCGCCCCCTCTTCCGATACCTGGCCCCTCGCTGGTCAGGTATCGGAAATCTCAACGCCGTTCGAGTAACGGGGCCGATTGACGCGTCGACCAGTTACGGCAGGATCAGTGTCGAGAGGAAAGACGTCTCCTCGTTCCGCTCTAGCTGGAGACTGTTGACTTCTCCTACGGATTCGGCCCCACCTTTACAATCCGCTCAATCACGTCGTAGACACGTTCACCGATACCCTTGTCCTCAGGCCGCATCAGGTTGGCCATGACCTGCAGGACCCACTCCATGATCGTTCTGCTGCGGAGACCGGTACGGGTGAGGAGGCGCATGGCGCCGGGCCGACCTACCAACCTGACGAAGGCTCGCGCAACCCGAAAGTAGAGGTCGTAGGTCGCGTCCAACTCGTCCTGGTACCTACTGAGAAGGGTGAGATCATCGGCGGCGAGTGCCGTGTCGATATGGGTGGCCGCCATGCGGCCCGTCTCGTAGGCATAGTCGATCCCTTCCCCGTTGAACGGGTTGACCGCACCAGCGGCATCGCCGACCAGCACCCAGTTGGGGCCGAACTTCGGTGCAACAGAGAGCGACATAGGCAACTTTCCGCCTCGGTTTGGACTCAACCGGGTTTCCTCGGACATCTTCCACGGCTCGGGAGCGGATCGAATCATTGCCGTCATGAGATCGTTGGTGTTCATCTCCTGCCACCGATGGAAGGTCGACAACGCTCCCACGCCGACGTTGACGGCACCGTCACCGAGAGGGAAGACCCATCCGTACCCCGGTATCGAAGCCCCAGCTTCGTCACGAAGATCGAGTTGGCTCTCCATGTAGCCGTTCGTCGACATCGGGGATGAGAAATATGCACGAGCAGCGAGGCCATATGGAATACGCTTGCTACGGACGGCGCCGAGTGCACGTCCGAATCGCGACAGCGACCCGTCCGCTACGACGACAACCTTTGGGTGAACGATCTCGATCTCGCGACTCGACGCTAGCTCGACGCCACCGATCCGACCCGTTTCGAGGATCGGTGATGCCGCCGTGTGGGGCCAAACTCTGGCACCCTGCTCCTCGGCGAGGCGGGCGACCTGAAGGTCTAGATCGGCGCGGCGAATGACGGCGCCCCACTTGGGGTAAATCGGATGATCCGGCCAATCGAGTTCCATCATGAGTTCGCCCGAGTAGGCCCGCAATCCTCGAATCCGATGGAGTTGCGGTATGTCGAAGTCGAATCCCATCTCCTCGAGCTGAAAAATCGAACGCGGAGTGAGCCCATCCCCGCAAGTCTTTTCACGCGGAAACTCCTGCTTCTCAACCAACAGCACCGACCGCCCGGCGCGCGCCAGCCAATGTGCCGCCGCCGAGCCGCCCGGCCCGCCGCCCACAACGAGAACCTCCAGATTCGTCACGAAGGCGGAGGGTAGATGCAAACGGAAGTCTCCAGTCAGGAAGACGAAGACAAAGACAACAGCAAGGATTCGAGCATGCTCTTGCTGAAGGCTGAAGACGCGACTGAGCTTTCAGCTATCCCCGGCAGAGGCGTCTGTGGGCCCACCCTGAGACCACGTCGGGTACTGGGGAATGCTTAGTCGAACCCGTCTAGGGTCCGACTAAGCATGATCGACCTCTTTTCAGATACTCACACCTTGCCCTCGGCGAGCATGCGCCGCGCCATGGCCGAGACAGAGGTGGGCGACGAACAGATGGGAGAAGACCCGACGACGCACCAACTCGAAGAAACGGTTGCTGCGATGCTCGACATGGACGCGGCGATGTACATGCCGACCGGTTCGATGTGCAACAAGGTCGCAGTCTCGGCGCTCACCAGACCGGGCAAAGCCCTGGTATGCGACCATCTCGCCCACGTCTATCGATTCGAAGGTGGCGGTTCGACGGTGCTGTCAGGAATCGTCTTCGAGCTACTCACTACCGAGAAGGGGATCTTTTCTCCCGGCAACTCGACGCCGTGATGAAGCCGGGAAGCTTGTACAAACGACGCACATCGCTCGTGTCCTAGAGAACAGACCCACAACTTTGGTGGAGGGATCGTGTGGAGTCTCGAGGAGTACGAGGCTGTGTGCACCAGCGCTCGGAAGCATGGTGCCTCCATCTTCACCGATGGAGCCCGCCTGCTGAACGCCGTCGCCGTCACAGGCGTCCCGGTCGATATCTGGGCCGCTCCGGTCGACGCAATATGGATAGATTTCTCCAAGGGAGTTGGCGCGTCAGGCGGCGCGGTGATCGGCGGAGGAGGAGTTCATCAGCGCCGCCAAGCGCTTCAAGTATCTCTACGGCGGTACGATGCGTCAGTCGGTAGTACTCGCCGGCGCCGCCCTATACGGGCTCGAACACAACGTTCCGCGCATGCCCGAGAACCACGAACACGCCCAATCGCTGGCGGAGGGTCTCGTCGAGGTCGGACTCGACGTCGCCGAACCGGAGTCCAACATGGTGTTCTGCTAGGCACCACCTCACCTGGGAAATCAGAGGTTCGTCGATCGAATGGCGGCCGAAGGCGTCCGAGTCAGCTCGGCGGCAGGGCGGATCCGGATGGTCACCCACGTGGGCGTCACCGTCGAAGACATGAGTGCGGCGATCCAGGCCGCGGCGCGGGTAGTAGGAGTGGCGTAGACCGGAGCCGGATAACCCGACGCCCGGTACCCGATACCCGGCACTCGTCTGGTCGGGAATCGGGTGTCTCGACGACAATCCGACTAGGCGCTGACATGTACGCCGACCTACTCCAACAGAACCGGGTCTGGATCGGTTGTCATGCCCAGGGCGCTCAGGATGCCTATTCGCCGGAGGCAGCGGTGTCGCCCTCTACTGGGCTGCCGCCGCAATCGACCAGTGCCGCGTCCAAATCCTGGCCTCCGAACGCCACTCTTTCATAGAGCGCCACCGCGGCGATCTCTTCGGTCGACAGGGAGGCGCCAAAACCCGGCATAACGGCACCAGAACCGCCAACCGGTTTGGCGTTGGCTCCGTATGTCGGATCTGGCCACTCCGCGGTGCCCAGGGAAATCCAGTCGATCTGTTCCGCACACGAATCCTCGGGAAAGGTTGCAAGCAAGGCGCCGCCGGTAAAGGCAGGGAAGGTGGCGACGCCACCGCCGTTGGGACCGTGGCAGGCGGTACACCCGATTCCGTCGTAGACCTCAGCACCGAGTGCGAAGAAATCCACTATCCCGGATCCGAATTCGGAGCCATCGCAATTGACGGCCAGCCCGCTGACGGGATCCACTTCCAGACTTCCAGCATCCCCACAATTGGGCCCGTTCGGCAAGAACAGTGCATAGGCGATGGCGAACATCGGGACAAACACAAAGAGCGCCGCCAACCAGCGCGGGAAGGCTCCCTCGGGCGGCAGTGATTCCGACTCGCTGGAGTCCACAACTTCGGATTCGGACTGCGTTTCCGGGTCAGAGATCTCCGTTACTTCGACCTCCGATTGGGCTACAGCCGGAGGGGTAGGAACTGCCAGCGTCGGTGTACTAGCCGCCGGAGCGGGAGCGGTTGAGGCATCCGCACTCGGCAGATCGACGCCGGCCCACTCCATCAACACCGCGTCCACGTCGACACCGTGCGCCTTGGCACGTGCTGTAGCCGACCTCTTCACCATGCTCTCCGACAAGCCCATCTTCTCTGCCGCCGCTGCAATGATCGCCGCTTGAGCCCTCGAAGACAGTGTTGAGACGGATGCTACGGCGGGTACAGCTACTCCCGGCTCGGCAGGCGTGACTTTCGGTTCGGGAGCGGGATGCGCTGCTGTTCCAGCATCCGATGCAATCTCACCACCTCCGGACCAGGCGCGCAGCACATCTTCGACTGTGACTCCCAACGCTCGTGCACGCGCCTCTGCCGACCGTTCCACCATCGATTCCGGTGCATTCATGGCCTGGACTGCCGCGGCGAGAAGCTCATCCATGGCTACTCCAGGCCCGACACGTAGGCGGCGAGAGCGGTCAGTTCGTTGTCGCTCAGATGCTCGTACGCCGGCATCGTCGACCAGGGACGCTCGAGGCGGGGGTCGGAGAGATGCGACCGTACCCAGGAGGTCTCACTGGTCGGTGTCCTGTTCCCGGCGTGAGCAAGATCCGGTCCAATCCTGGTGACACCAAAGATCCCAGCGGGATCGTGGGCATAGTCACCAGTTGTCGAAACCGGTCCCAGGCCCACGTCGGCAACGATCGCCCGAACCTGCTGGGTATGGCAGTACCAGCATCCTTCGGCGACGTACAGATCGCGTCCCTGAGCTTCGATCGAGCCCTCGGAGTAGTTGCGACTCCTGTCCGCCAATAGCGTGGGCTTCCGATCGGCGTCGATCGCCGGAAACACGAACACGGCGACCACGGTCAACACGAACACAGCGACCGCACCGCGCCGCACCACCGCGGGACGCTCCTCGTCGGGCCAAGCCACCTCGCCGATGCTCTCCCCGGCACCCGATCCACCAAGCCTCATAAATGCTCCGCCGAGGAAGACGAGAACGCCGACCACGGCCACGATCAGCCCTATCGCGGTGAGCACATCAGTTCCCTGCAACGGAGCGACCGTGTTGAAGAAACCGTCGCCGGTGTTGCCATACGCACCCGATTCAACTCCGGCGAGCCATGCGTAGCCCTGTTGGAGACCGGCAATCCATTGCGTTCCGATGGCAAACAGGACGCCTCCAACCAACGGGAGGGCGACAAACGTCCTGGAACGAGTGCTCCATCTCCTACCCGACTGCACAGCCAAGATGTGCGCGAGTAGTGCCGCGATCCAAAGGCTGAACGCACCCAACACTGCCAGTAGATCAAAAGCCAGCTCCCAACCCGTGAAACGAACAACCGTCGATGAGGACCTCAAACTCTGCACGACCATGTGGCCGGGAATTAGCACAAAAAACAGCGTTCCGGCGGCAAAGAGTTGCAGTGGCATCGAACGTGTGACCACGTTCCACTTGCCGCGCAACGCCAATGCGAAGTCTGCGGCGATCGCCAGAACCGCCACAATCAACGCAAAACTAAAGAGGACCGGAACCGTCTCCATCCAATCGCCCATAGGGCTGTATTGGAGGGTACGGGCTGTCGTCCAAGCCCAAAGTGCCCCAAGCGACCAGAAACCAATTCGGCCGAGCTGTGGATGGAACTCGGCCTCGGGAACTAAACGAGCGATGAGGGCATAGCCGCCGCCCACTGCCGCCGAAGCAATCCACATCCCAAACACCGTCGTTGCGGCGAATGCGCTCTGTAACTCGGCGGGAGCACCGGATAGGCCCGGAACCGCTCCGGCGGTATAGGCCAGAAACAGCCACCAGGAGGCCGCAATGAAATACCACACCGGCACTGCAACGCGCTCAAGCCTCGACCTTCGGACGGTGGCGGTGACAATAACGGCTGAAACGAAGAAGGAGATCACCAACGCTGCATCCGAGTACCACGGCATCTCGAGGAGACGACCCCCGGCACCAGCACCGACTCCGATTGCCACCACGCCGACTCCGACACCGGCGGTCAACACGAAAGCGTTGAGCGTGGCAACCCCTCGGAAGGCGAGGGTGGTGTCGACGAGCCGGGGAAGGAAGTAATAGGTCGCGGCAAGGAGCCCCAAAGTGAGCCAGCCGAAGACGAGCGCATTGAGAGCCATCGGAAGAGATCGGCCGAACGAGAAGTACTCCGACGCAGCGCTCCCCTCCAATGAATCGGGCCAGGCGATCCCGCCGTACGCAACCGCCAGAAGTATCGACCCGACCAGCAGGAAGACCAGCGCAAAGAGAGCGTGAAACTTCACCGCGGACTCGGAGGTACCGGAAGCCACGGCACCAATTACCGATTCCGGTCTCGTGTCTTCCATCGCGGTCACAAGCCCGATTCCTCCCGGTATGGCCAGCCCCAGGCGGCGGAGGTTAGCCCCCACGACCCGAGGTCCGACAGCGTATCGGTCGAGTCATTGTCGCGGTCTGGCTCAGACCGTCAAAGTTGGCGGCCGAAATTGATTTCACGCCGAACCGGCATTGCGTACAATGACGCCGCCTGCGAGGAGGAGCACCACCCGGTGACGGAAGCACAGCGGCAGCGAATCGGTTGGATCGGCATCGTCATCGGAGCTGCCCTCTTCACGTTCGGGGTATTCGCGGCCCACTTCACCGGTCTGTCTGAGACGAACAACGTCGGCCAGGAGATCTATCCGCACATCCCCCGCTGCGCATGGTTCGAGAGCGACGCCTGTTGGGTAATACCGATCACCAGCAAGCTGATCGCTTTCCTGGGGAGTCAGATCGCGCTCGCTGCGTTCGTCTTCGGCTGGATTTGGAAACGGCCGACTACCTGGGCTCAGGCCACGATCGGAGCCTTTCTCTTCACACTCGAGATGATCATTCTGCTCGGCATAGTCGCTAACGAGTGGCTCGGACTCACACAAGGGACGCTTGCGTGGACGGAGCAGAAGATCCTCGTGACGATCCCAGAGTGGCTGGTACTCAACAACAAAGTCCATATTTCCTTCGGGGTCCTCAAGGACATAATTGTCGCTGGTTACTCAACGACTGTGCTCATCGTCATCGCCGTAGGCGCCTATCAGCTCCAAGAGCGCTCCAAGAAAGCGGACCAGCCCAAACCGCTGGTCTTTTCCAGCTATGGCCGCCCGATCACCAAGGACGAGCGCTAATGGTGCGCACCGACGTTTGGTTCGAGATCACTCAGGCCAGAGACGATTATCAGCTCACTCTCGTTGATAGTTCGTACCTCATCGCGGCGGTCAAGCCAAAACAGTTCCTTCATATCGACCAAGCCGAGTGCATCCTGTGTGAGGGGTGCGTCGACATCTGTCCCTGGAAGTGCATCCACTACCTCTCGATCGACACTATTGCCGAAGCGTGCAACGTCAGCGATCCTCGAAGCGACAGCGAGAACCTCGGCATATTCCTGATCGACGAGGAGACCTGTACCCGATGCGCCCTGTGTGTGGATCGGTGCCCCACCGGTGTGATCTCGCTGGGAAAGTTCGGTGGATCGGTGACGGATCGGATGGACCAGCATGAAGCAGAGGCACCGTGGGAGATTGACAGCGAGCAGCGAGACCACAAGAACGGGTACGTATACGGCCTAAGACTCTAGAGCGAGCATTCTGAGGATGAATCGACGGGCAACCGACTCGGAGACTGATGAAGGGACCGGAGGAGACGGTGACGAACGATACCGGCAGCGGCAACGGAAGGACGACGCTTAGCGAGCGTGTTTCCGCCGTTGGAAAACGCATCCGCGGAAGTGAGGCGTGGGAATCCATCTTCAGGCCCGGGTCTCCCTTCCGCAAGGGCTACTCGGACAGTCCGCGGAACCGCTCCTATGTGGTGATGAACAATGTGTTGTATCACCTCCATCCGGTGAAGGTGAAGCGCCACGGAGTTCGTCTCTCCTACACGCTCTGCCTCGGTGGTCTGTCGTTCTTTCTATTCATCCTGCTAACTATCACGGGCATCTTCCTGATGTTCTATTACCGACCGACATCGCCCGAGGCGTACGTGGACATTGCAGCGCTCTCTACCGACGTCGCCTTCGGGCTCTTGGTCAGGAACCTTCATCGCTGGGGCGCTCACCTAATGGTTATCACCGTCTTTCTCCATATGACACGGGTCTTCTATCACGGCGCCTACAAGCCACCGCGTGAATTTAATTGGGTCGTCGGTATCGTCCTGCTCTTCCTCACCCTCCTGCTCTCGTTCACCGGATACCTGCTCCCGTGGGACCAGTTGGCGCTCTGGGCTGTGACCGTCGGGACGAACATGGGTGGGTACACACCCGTGTTCGGCGACCAGGTCTCCTTTGTCCTGCTGGGAGGTATCCAGGTGGGTGGACCGACGCTGCTGCGCTTCTACGTCCTCCACGTGTTAGCGCTGCCATTCATCATCGTCATCTTCATGGCGGTGCACTTCTGGCGAGTCCGAAAAGACGGCGGTATCTCGGGACCGCTCTAGAAAGGAGCAGGGTTGTGGCTGAAATCCCAGAACATCTCCTGAGGCGCTCTGCCGAGGCCAAGGCGAAGGCGCTTGGAGTTCCCGTCGAGCAGGTGCTGTCCGAATTCACCGGTGGATCCGTGGCGGTGGGCACCCCGACAGCAGTAACGACCACGCCGACGGCCGCTCCCCCGCCGGCTGCACCTGCCATCCCTGACGAGGTCAGCACCCAACGGATGCTCACAGTCGTCAAGGCCAAGGCGATCCAGGGTGCAAGACTCAAACCGACCGACAAAGTCAACGTCTGGCCGCACCTGCTGGCCATCGAGTTCGTCGCTCTGCTCGTGGTAACGGGCCTGCTGATCGTGTTTTCCGTATACCAGGATGCTCCGCTGCTCGAATTAGCCAACCCGAACGAACAGCCAAACCCATCGAAAGCGCCCTGGTACTTTCTTGGTTTGCAAGAACTCCTGTCGTACTTTGATCCTCAGATCGCAGGAGTGTTGATCCCAGGTCTCGGTCTTGCTGGCTTGGCTCTAATCCCATTCGTGGACCGCACCAGGTCGATCCGACCGACTGATCGCAAGTTCGCCATCATGATGTTTACCTTCTTCGTCGTTGCCTCCGCCATCCTCACAATGATCGGATCCTTCTATCGGGGTCCGGGGTTCAACTTCACATTCCCCTGGCACGATGGGATCTTTTTCGACCTATGAACGCGACACAGGTACTCCTCTTCTCCTTCGCAGGCATCGGTGCTCTGGCAATCATCTCGATCATCTCGATCGCGTGGCGCCGCGACCAAAACAGCGACACCGTGAGTCGCTCCAACCTCGAATCGCCTCCGCCCGAGCCGGATCCTGAGCCGGTTGCACAGCTCGAAGATGAAACCAGCGACGGCAGCCTTATCGAACCCGTGCCGGTCGGGGCAGCCTCGATCGACCCTCTCGAAACGCGAATCGAAGTCGACCAGGAGACGATGGGAGTCACCCGTCGCCAGTTCTTCAATCGCGGAATCCTTGGGCTCTTCGGCCTATTCCTCGCCCAATTCGGTATCGCATCACTCGCCTTCATGTGGCCGCGACTCAAATCGGGCGGTTTTGGTTCGAAGGTGAACGTCGGCAAGATCGAAGATCTTCGTATCGCATCGCAAACAGCCGACGGCTCTGTCCAGCCGGTGTTCGTCTCGGCGGCCCAGGCCTACGTCGTTCCGGTTCAGGGCTCACTGGAAGACTCGAGTTTTGACGGTCTTCCGGTGGTAGCCGGCGGAATGATGGCACTGTGGCAAAGGTGCGTACATCTCGGGTGCCGGGTCCCCAAGTGTGAGAGCTCACAGGGATTCGAATGCCCGTGCCATGGATCCAAGTTCAACTTCCACGGTGAATACGAAGATGGGCCAGCACCCCGCAACCTGGACCGCTTTGTTGTGTCGCTGAACGACGCGAACGAACTCATCATCAACACCGGCGCCGTGATCGAGACCTCGCGGTCCTCGGTGAAGACGATCGAGTACCCCCAGGGACCGTCATGCATCTGATCGAAGAAGTAGTCGACTAGATGGGCCTCGGCGCCGTCACACTCGCCATTGCCGTTCTCGGCGTCATCGTCTGGGTGACCTTCCTGGTCACCCAGACGATGACGCGACGTCGTCGCGAGATTCCGCCCCAGAACCTTTCTCCCCCCATCGGCGACGTCGAACTCGAATCGAACCGACTGAACAGAATTCTCGTTTCGGCATTGCTGGCTACTGCAGTTATGGCAGTCGTCATGCCGGTCTACTACCTCAACGAGGCGGATCGACAGGTCGCTGCCCAGGAGACCTTCGACAAGATCGCCGAAGAACGCGGTGAACACTGGTTCGAGGAGTTCCAGTGCGGCGACTGTCACGGGGTCGAAGGCGGTGGCGGTGGTGCTCCGTTCATCGAAGCTCGCAGTGGAATCTCCACGGTATGGGCAGCACCGGCGCTCAATGACATCAGCTTTCGGTTCGACGAAGACGAAGTCCGATACTGGATCGTCTTTGGCCGGCAGGGCACCCCCATGCCAGCCTGGGGAGTCGAAGGCGGAGGACCGCTCAACTCACAGCAGATAGACGAACTCCTCGCCTATATCGACCACCTCCAAATCTCGCAAGCCGACGCCGTTGCCGCCGTCGATAGCAAGGTCGCCCGGGAATTGATGCGACTCACCGGCGCCGATGATTCTGTTGCGGCAACGATATCGGCGCTCGAAGCCGAAATCGCTGCTCTAGATGCAGCACCTGCCCAGTACGGCGCCGTATCGGGGCTCCCTGCCATTCTTCTGGAAATCCTTTCGGAGAGCGCTACGTGTACGGCCGAAACGGCGGCAGCGGTCGATTCACCCTGTGCGGGAGGATCGGCGGTCGATACCGATCGAGACGGGGTGAGCAACGCTGCCGAAACGGCATTGAACGCTCTTGTTTCGGAGATGGTCGACTCGGCACCCCAATCCGACGCTACCGCCACGCTGGAGGTAGTCGAGTTCGATCCGAACAACGCATTCACCACCGCCGATGGCTTAACTGCCATCCCGGATCTTGATCAGGTCGACGTACTCGTTGCCGAATTCGAGAAGATCGAGCGCACGATCCGCCTGACCATCGAAAGTAGCGAGATGCTGCTGGCCACCGCCCTGACCGGACTTGATTTCGCCAAGAACGCAGCCGAGAACCAGCTCTTCGCCATCGATTTCGAGGCCGTTGCGACAGCCGAGTTCGAAGGGAACCTAGAAGACGCCACGCGCGGGGCTGCCCTCTACAACGCCTACTGCGCTCGATGTCATACCGCCGGGTACGTAGCCGGGGTCAGTTTTACGCAAGAAGCTGGATCGGGTGCCCTCGGACCATCTCTGAGGGACGGCCGGTCAGTCGTTCAGTTCCCCGACGAGCAATCGCACCTCGATTTCATTATCAAAGGCTCCGTTGCCGCCGAGTTGTACGGGATCAACGGCGTCGGTCGGGGCTGGATGCCTGCCTTTGGAACGGTCTTGACCGAACGAGACCTCATGCTCATCGTCAAATTCGAGAGGGCTCTGCGATGAAGCGCACCATCGACCGAAACTGCTCCGATCAACGAGGTCTGACGAGTCTCGAGTGGATTGGGATCATCACAGCGGTGCTCGTCCTTGCTGTGCTCATTCCGCAGGTTCGAACCGCCATCGACACGCTATATGAGAACCTCGTAGGCAAGAATAACGTGGGATCTGATGGCGACCCCCAGCCCGGAGTGCTGGTGCGGGGCATCATCGTCGGCATTGGAGCCTTGGCCGTGTTCGTCGGATCGATCTGGCTAGTCAATTACACGAACCTCGGGCGCAAGTTGGCGTTTCTCGTCACCGGAGCAGCGTTCTTCGGCTTCCTGGCGATCGTCGGATTGCTCTACACGCTGTACGCACCGCGGGGACTCCGCCCCACCCTGGTCGAGGGTCTCAACGCGTTCCAGTTGAGAATTCTGCCCAGTGCGTTGATGCTGGGGGCGCTCATCCTGTTCATAATGTTCGTCGCCGCGATAAGCCGATACGAGGCAGAGCTAGAAGACGAATAACGGTTCTCCTGGATCGCCGGGGTGATGCCTGAGATCCGAAGAAATCGCCAGTCAGAAAAGAATCGATACTCAATTGACAATTACCGGCGAACAACGCGAGGCGATAACCCGGAAACGGCTCCAGGCGCCGACGTTCGGCGACCGCTAACTGCTCCTCCGATGTAGGTAGAAGCTGAGCACCTGAAGCTCGGTAGATAGATCCACCCGCCGCACATCAACACCCTTCGGCCGTTTGATGACGGTCGGAGCAAAATTGAGAATGGACCGAATTCCGGCAGCAGCCAATGCCTCAGCAGTCTCCTGAGCGGCTGCGGCGGGGGTCGTCACCACTCCTATCGCTGCCTCTTTCGATCGAGCCGACTGCTGCAGGTCCGCCATTGGCTCAATCGTCAGCCCGTCCACCTGCGATCCGATCTTGGCCGGATCGACATCGTACAAACCGACGATGTTAAAGCCTCGTTCCGAGAAGCCTGCGTAGTTGGCGAGTGCCTTACCCAGATTGCCTATGCCGACAATGACGACTGGCGATTCCTTCTCCAGTCCCAGTTCGAGGCGAATCTGAAATCTGAGTTGTACCACGTCGTACCCAACGCCCCTCACTCCTAGCGTGCCCAGAAAGCTGAGGTCTTTGCGAACCTTCGCTGGATTGACCCCTGCCACGGCCGCGAGTTCATCCGAGGAAACGTGCTCCTGATCAGAGAACTCCTCGAGACAATGGAGATACACCGGGAGCCGCTGGACCGTCACCTTGGGAATCGACGATTTCACGAGGTCACGATAAACCCCCTTGAGATCCCCGAAACCGATCGCTGCCTCCGGCACTCCTCAAGACGTCATAAGTTACCGATTCGGAACCTCCGAAGTAGGTGCTCTTCCTACCGGCGAAGGGCTTCCAGCCTGTCGAGGGCAGCTTCGAGTGTCGAGACATTCTTGCAAAACGAGAAACGGACAAAATCGGAACCGGCGGCGGAGTCGTGATAGAAGGCGCTCGGCGGTATAGCCGCCACTCCGACCTCACGGATGAGATGCTCGACAAAGGCCACGTCGTCGACAAACCCGAACGGAGTGTGGTTCGCGTATACGAAGTAGGCGCCCTGGGGTTGAAACAGTTCGAAGCCCACTGACTCTAGGCCGGCAACGAGGAGATCGCGCCGCATCCCGTAGCCGGCAAGTAGTTCGTCGTAGTAGTCGTTTCCCGCAGCAAGGGCTGCTGCTGCGCCAAACTGCATCGGCGTCGAGGCCGAATACGTCACGAACTGGTGGGCCGCCCGCAGACCGGCGGTGAGCGGCGGCGGAGCGATCGCCCAGCCGATCTTCCAGCCGGTGAGGGAAAAGGTCTTGCCGACCGACGAACAAGTAACCGTCCGTTCCCACATGCCGGGCAGTGCCGCCAATGAGATGTGCTCGCCCTGGTACACCATGTGCTCGTAGACCTCATCGCTGATAGCGATGAGGTCATGTTCGATGCAGATATCGGCGAGGGCCTGCATCTCCCCCTGGTCGAATACGCGGCCGGTGGGGTTGTGCGGGGTGTTGACGATGATCGCCCGAGTCCGCTCGGTGACCGCATCGCGAATGGCCTCGGGATCGACCCGAAACTCAGGCGCTAGGAGCGTCACGTACCGGGGTACCCCGTTGGCCAGCACCGTGTCGACGACGTAGGCGTCGTAGAAGGGTTCCAGGACAATGACCTCGTCGCCAGGTTCGAGGAGACCTAGGCAAGCCGACGCCAGAGCCTCGGTACAGCCCGAAGTCACCGTGATTTCGATATCTGGGTCTGCAGCCATCCCGGTGTCCTTCTCGAAGCGTTTCGCAATCTCCTCGTTGAGCACCGGCTCGCCATACATCCGTGCGTACTGGTTCCGTCCGGTCCTGATGGCCTCCATCGCTGCTTCCTTAACGAACTCGGGACCATCGAAGTTGGGATAGCCTTGGCCCAGATCCACCGCGTCATGGACCCGAGCCAACTCGGTTATCCCGGCGAAGATCGTCTCGCCGAATTCCTGAAGGCGCCGGACCGTTGCCATGGCCCAAGAGCCTAGGAATCAATAGGCGTACAAGCACGGTCAACCAGAAAGATCCGTCGACGGACAAGTGAGCCGACTCAACAAACACCCTGGTAGCCGACCTTCATGAAATCCGTCTCAGTCAAGTCGGGGTGGAAAGCCACAACGACGTCGACGCCGACTCGTGTCTACTCACGTCGACTGTCCGATGAATTGCATTGTCCGCCACCCGACAGTTGTGGGGAAGATGACGCTCTGGCGCCGTTCATCCACAAGTCCACAATCCGTCGTCTAAAAGTATCGACTATTTCCCGAGGGGTTCTCCATTTTCCGCACCGCGCCACCATCCACCAGTGAGTCTGGTGTTGACTCACCCATCCGAGGGAGGAAGGGTTTCCGACTGCTGGTCATCCTCGGAGAACTTGCGCTCGTCGCAGTCGCGTGCAGCGATGACGACACATCTAACGAAGTGCCTGTTATTTGGACCGTCGCCGCCTCCACGACTCCGACGGCCGCCGCCCTCAAAACGCCGGGATCCGATAATGTGACCAAGACCTAGAAGATTTCCCGGCTTCGGCTTCGAAGCTCCCACCGAGGAGATCCCCGAAGAGTTCCTCCCCACCTGGAAAGTGATCTTCAACAGCATCATGCCTACCGAGTAGCCGGATCGGAAGACGACCCAGGACCGCGTCAGACCGGATGCTGCTGCCTCTCGCTGCAAACAAGATGGCGAACTCAGACCGTCACTCCGGCGGGTCAGATCCCGCCAGGGTGACGGGGTATCGAGGACACCACTCGGAACTTCAGTACCTCGATCATCTCGGTTACCGCAGGGTGCGGCGCACTTCACGACGGCCGAATCGGCCCGATAGCACTTCGTGCCCGTCGAGCAGCACGACCGGCACCCGGTTTCCGTATTGACCGGCGAGGCCGGAGTCATCGACATCAACGACTTCGAACACCCAACCTTTTCGATCCGCCCTATCCGCCACTAGCGGCTGGGCCTCGGTACAGATGTGGCAGTTGCGACGGGTGATAAACCGAACCGACCGTATCATCAAATCCGTCTCACCGACGGTCCTTCTGTCCCGGTTTGATAGGGGTACCGGTCCGGTATCGTCGGCTGCCACATGCGACTCGCCACCGTTCTCGCCATTGTTCTCCTCCTCCTGATGCTCACAGTGGCAGGAGTTGTGTTCGTAGTCCAACTCCTATCGGTGACCTAGGAGCGGGATCGAAAATCAACTGAGAGGCCCTGGCTGAGGTTGAGAGTGGCATCAGCTCTCCCTCCCGGAACGGCGATAGCGACCAGTCCGTACGAGTCGATGTGTACCAGAGCCTCGTCGGAGTCACCGTAGGTCGTCATCCAAACCATATCGTGCTCCACAGCACCGATACGAACCACAATGTCCGAACCAGGAAGGATGCCGACAAGCTGCAAATCCTCCGGAGTCACGTTTGTCTGAGCGTTGCCGAACGTATCGACCCAGAAAATCTCACCCGACGCCGACCCGCCGTCGTGATCGACGAGTGGAAGCAGCAGGGGAGTCACCGAATCGGGGGCTACCTCTGGACCGAGATTAGGTATCGATGCCTCGCCAGAGGCCAGGACTGCGGCGGCAGGGGCGAACACATCTCGTCCATCGAATGTCACACCGTCGCGTGGCAACCGAAACTCCTCCGATTCGAGCGAGACAAACCGCTCGGCTCCACCGACCATGGCAACCGCAGGTGCGAGAAGACCATTGTCCGGACCAACAAAGTGACCCCACTCTGTCTCGGCCACAATCGCCCTCCGAGCCGGCCCAACACCCGGATCTACCACGGCCAACACGACGCCGTTCGGTAGATACTGCACCGCTCGAAGCAGGGCGAGGGCACCGGCCCGAACATTACCGCGAGGAATCCCGTGTGTGACATCTATCACGCGTAGGTCCGGAGCGATCCGAGCAATCACGCCGTGCACCACCCCGACGAACTCATCGTCGAGTCCAAAATCACTCAAGAAGGAGATTGGTCGGATGGCCATCGGGCCGCGGAGCATACCGGCATCAACTGCAGACCACTTCCACAACTACGATCGATGCATAAACCGACGGAGACGCCTTGTCCGAAGACATCCATGGACCGCTGCTCGACGACCTAGCTCGTCGACGCGGGATAATCATGCTCCTGGGAGCACCCGATACCGGAAAGACAACCTTTGCTCTTCGCCTGTTGGCAGCCGGTCTTGCAGCCGGAAGAACAGTGGCTTATGTGGACGCCGACACCGATCAGACGACCTGCGGGCCACCGACGTGTACCGGGCTCAAGTTGATGCGCTCACAAGCCGACCTCGATGATTTATCGAATGCTGATCAGCTCCACTTTGTGGGGTCGATCGGTGCGGAGGGAGCGGTGATCCAACAGGTCGTAGCGACAGCAGCCTTGGTCGACGCCGCCCGCACAGAGGCCGACTTCACGGTGGTGGACACAACGAGCACAGTGTCGGGGGTCGTTGGACAGACGCTCAAGTACCACACCATGGAACTGGTACGGCCAGATGTGGTGATCGGCCTTCAGCGCGGCGCCGAACTCGAACCGGTCATCGGGATGCTGCAGAGATTCTTCTCAGCAGACGTCGAAAAAGCTCCTGTCGACCCCGGCGTGCTTGCAGCATCGCCGGATTCTCGTCACTCCCATCGAGCCAAGAACCTGGCGGTGGCGTTCGCCGAGCCACTGCAACGGTGGCGGGTTCGGGAGACCGTCTTCGCTCCAACTCTCCCTTCCGGTCTCGACCACGCCAAACTTGACGGCGTACTGGTTGGACCTCAAGACGGCAATGGGCGATGCCTCGGCCTCGGCGTTCTGGAACACAGGGACGGCAGGTTGCGGGTGGTCACTAATTCGGGCGAGGACATGCGTGGCTTGCGACTCGGCTCGGTCACTATGGACCTCACAACGTACGAACTGCAGCGTTTCAAACTACGAGAGTTGATGTTTGGGATATAGGTCATTAGTCATTGGAAGTCTTGCCAATCGCTAGTCGCTTCTCGCTGATCGAGTGCCGACCCCTAATTGCTCCATCAGACATCCAAACTGATCTAACTCCAGCGACTGCGGGCCGTCGCTGAGGGCATTCTCGGGGTCGGGGTGAATCTCCACCATGATTCCGTGGGCGCCGATTGCCGCCGCGGCGCGCGCGAGCGGAACAACCAATGCCCTCGCGCCGGCGGCGTGAGACGGATCCACTATCACAGGGAGGTGAGTCCGCTGCTTCAGCACCGGAACCGCGCTCAGATCGAGCGTGTTGCGGGTCGAGGTCTCGAAGGTGCGGATACCGCGTTCACAGAGGAACACTTGCTGATTGCCTTCGGCGAGAATGTACTCAGCTGCCTGCAGCCACTCTTCGAGCGAAGCGCTCATCCCCCGTTTGAGCATCACCGGGCGGTGCGATCGCCCTACAGCTGACAGCAGAGAGAAATTCTGCATGTTTCGGGTCCCGATCTGAAGTACGTCCGCCGTGGCCGCCACCACGGAAACATCCTCCGGCGCCAGTACCTCAGTGACGATCGGAAGCCCGAAAGCCTTTCCGGCCTCGGCCAACATCTCCAACCCTTCGTATCCGAGACCCTGGAAGCTGTAGGGAGAGGAACGGGGCTTGAAGCAACCTCCGCGCAGCAGGCCTCCACCATTCTCCTTCACCGCTCGCGCAGCCGTCATCACCTGATCCCAGGATTCGACGGCACACGGACCGGCGATGACAACGAGTGGGTCCTCTCCCAGGCGGATGTCGCCTACCTCGATGACCGAGTTGCTGTGCTTATGGCCTCGACTCCCAAGCTTGTAGCCCTCCGGTTTCTCGACTGCGGCCGGGGTATCCACTGGTTGGGCGCGGATGACATCTCGCTTCGAGTGAGACGTTGGACGTCGCGACCGCAGATCACGCGACGGGTAGGACCCCAAAACCCTCAGAAAGTGGACCTCGGTCGTGAGGACGTCCAACATCGAAGCTACTGCCGCATCGTCCGCCGAGCCCTCGAAGTCGAGATAGAACAACTCATCGGTCGGATTATCCGGGATGGGTCTCGATTCCAACTTCACTAAATTGATATTGGTGTCGGTGAACACAGCGAGCGCCTTCATCAGGGCTCCGGGGTGGTTGCCTACAGCCATGACGATCGATGTCTTTGCATTTACGCCCTCGGGAAGATCGGCTGGCAGTTGCGACACCACGACGAAGCGGGTGAAGTTCTGAACGTGGTTGGCCACGTCCGTACTCAATGTCTCCAACCCATAGATCCGACCCGCAGCCTCGCTGGCAATCACCCCCACCGTTCCATCACCGCTTTCGGAGGTCATCTTTGCTGCCAGCGCAGTGTCGCCGACCACGATCACCTCACATTCCTCGAGGCCAGACAAGAACTCGGAGCACTGAGCCGCAGCCTGCGGGTGGGCATAGATGCGCCGCAAGGCCGCCGGATTCGCATCAGGTAGGCGGAGCAGGCAGTGACGCACCCGATAGCGAATATCGCCGATCACGTAGAGATCTCTCTCGAGGAGAAGGTCGTAGACCTCGGAGATGGCCCCGGAAGTCGTGTTCTCGATCGGAAGAACCCCCGCGTCGGCCCGACCCTGACTCACTGCATCGAATGCATCGGCGAACGTCATGCAGCGCACGAGCGACAGCTCGGTCATGCCTTTGGCATCAAAGAACTGACGGCTGGCAAGCGAACTGTAAGAGCCTTCGATGCCCTGGATGGCCACCGTCAGGCTCCGCTGGTCGGCTTCGTTTCTCCCCAGGAAGTCGCGCTGCACCCTTACCGAGTCATCGACGATCTGGCGCCAGACAGTGTTAATGAGACCAGCATCGAGGCTGTGATCGAGACCACTGGCGATCCGTGCTGCGATGAGGTCTTCTTCGCGCAGCAGGTCGCGCGACGGGGCCTCCAGGTCACCCTTGAGTCGGGCGGCGCGCACACTGAAGCCGCGTCGCTGAGCCAGCAGTTTGAGAATTTGGGAATCGATCTGGTCGATACCATCTCTGATCGATTCAATCTTGTCGGCCGGTATGGGAGCGTTCATGTGAATACTTTCTAGGCGCGCCGGAGGAACGGAGTGAACGGGGAGCGGGGGGAGAGAAGAATCAGCGCTTACGCGCCGAAATTGAAGGCAAGGCCGAAGCAGGAGTCGGCGAGGTCGAGGTGAGCGAGAGCCTTCATGGGACGGAAATCATGGCCGACACGGGTCGTTATGTCAATAGCGATCAGCAACTAGCAAGAAAACTATCTGTTTCCTGCTAGTTGCTGATCGCTGATTCGGCCTGGGGCAAACACAAGGCCCAAGGAACCTCCACGACCGCCCCACACTTCCCCAAGCGGGACATTCGCATCGGCACCTGGGGCCTTGCGCTCCGGAAGATATGGAGCAGGTCCCAAAGCGTCAAGAGAACTCGACAAGCACTCTTTTCGCGATCCCGAACACGTAGATGGCATCGAATTTCACCACATACAAGCAACCGACATCCACTCCCTCCACTTCTCCACAATTCCACATCAATCCACAAGGGGTTGTGCACAAGCGATCTGGAAAAGTATCTCAAGTAAACTTTTCGCGTTCCGGGGATCCGCCATCCGGTCGCGACCTAGACTCCCTGGAGGTAGACGCACCACCAGCAGCAATCAGGAAGAGCCAGACAGAATTGCTCAACGATCGAACGCCTCAAGAATTGTGTTCAAACCAATCCTTGATATAGCTCGAGTAGACGGGCTGCCGTGACATTCCACGAAAACGTAGAGGCATGTACCACGGCTCCCGCACTCAGCTTCGCCCTCACCTCACTGTCGGTGAGGATGGCGGAGACACTCTTGGTCCATTCGGCGGGCGCTCCGTCGGCGACCAGAAACCCCGAGTCACCGTCGGCGACCGAGAAGACGAGTCCCCCGACCTTCGATGCAACGACGGGTGTACCGCAGGCCTGAGCCTCAACAGCGACGAGACCAAAGGACTCGGAGCGCGAGGGAATCATCACCAAGTCGACCGATCGATATAGATCGGCGATCGCGTCATGCTCCATCGGCTGCCGGAAGTCCACTCGACCCGGCGCTACGTCATCCGCCAGGTGCTCGAGTTGCCGCAACTCACGATCGCCTGTCTCGCCACTAGCCCCGCCGACAACGATAAGGTGCGCCTCGGGAATTTCGCCTATCACTCTGATGGCCACGTCGATCCCCTTCAAGGGCTGCACCCGGCCGACGATTGCTGCGAGTGGGCCCGCCGGCAGCCCAAGGTCGGAGCGTCCCCGGACGCCTGGAAAAAACATGCCGTGATCAACCCCCGGCGGGGAAACACACACACGTTCGGGCCGCGCCTCGTAGTGCTCAATCAAATCGATAGCGTCGGAAGGAGTCGATGCAACGATGCACCCGGCACGCGCGATTACTTCGGTCTCAGCAGCGAGACGCAGCAGCGGTGGCGGGGGTTCGCCCGCACCGACATCGCGCACCCGCCCCAACGTGTGGAACGAGATCACAAGCGGTACTTGAAAGGGCTCAGAGAACAACACGCCGGCCCATGCAGACAGCCAGTAGTGACTGTGGATGATGTCGTAACGGACGTTGTGACGCATCGTCCACGCCGCAACACCTCTGGCAAACGCGCCGACTCGCTCAGCCCGGTCCCGACCCCAAGCTTCGACATGCACCACTCGGTAACCCGGCTCCACGTCCGTTTCTGCAGCAAAACCGTCATCGGCTCTGGAAGTGAAGACGTCGACGGCTATGCCCATTCCGGCGAAGGTCCGCGCCACGGAATCCACATAGACGTTCATCCCACCGGCATCGCCGGCCCCAGGTGCCGCCAGCGGCGAGGTGTGCAATGAGAGGAACGCAACCCGTTCGATCACGTAGCCACCTCCAGTCTGTACAAGGGTCGTTCTATGGCCCCGAGCCGGCGTTTGTAGGACTCGGTGCCCTTGAGAAAGTCAAACCGAGTCCTCCCCCGTAGAACAGTCCGAGCGATGAGACTGTCGATCAGGATAATTCCGGGTGAAAGGTCGGCGAGGCTCGAGTCGTAGGCGGAGTTGTAGAGGTAGTAGCCGTCGTCATCCTCGAATCCGAGGGCTGCCGCTACAACCTCGCTATCTCCG
>PVBE010875804.1_pt1 | contig 25078 bp, 24 predicted proteins | sample 1631181 | NCBI WGS metagenome assembly PVBE01 (sample SAMN08397723, study PRJNA350692) | Marine metagenome, whole genome shotgun sequencing project. | isolation source: water | place: Pacific Ocean | collected 2012-04 | reverse complement strand
GCTACGCCCGGCCCGGCCGCGTAGAACTCGAACACGACGAGCGACAATCCGACCACAAGGAAAAAGAAGGCGGCTTCGGGTCCCGCACCCAGTCGTATTGTCGCATCGATCAAACCCGGTTCGATAAAGGTCACGGCGGTCGCAGGCCTTACTCACGTGACGCCATCCACAACCTCCTCCACGGCCGTCATCAGCACGGCCGGTGAACCGGCGACGACCACTGCGCGTCCATCCAGGCCAACCACGAACTGACCGATCGAAGGCTCGACGAGATCGAGAAAGCCGCCAAAGTCATCCTCAACCGACGTCGAGCCCGAGATCAGTTGCTCGGGAAGATCCGGATGGGTGGAGCGGATCGCCTCCGAATCATCCGCCGCACCGGCACGGGTCGGTGCGGCCGGTCCGAGCACCACTCCCGGAGCGGCCCCAGCGATCTGAGCAGTTGCCAACAAGAGCAACGCTCCGCCCGACACCCTTGCAGGGTCCGGACCCGCGTACACAGCAATCGGCAGGGGTGGATTTGCGACCAGACCGAGTAACTCATCGATCTCACCGTCGAGTGTGGCCGCAGAGTCGATCTGCAACACGATCACCTGGGCATCCGACGCCTCGATGGCTCCGACAACGAAGCCTGCCAGCCTGCCGTCGAGCGAGCCCGATACGACGACTACGTCGATTCCGCCGCCGTCACCAGCCCGCGCCGAAAGCCCCGCGAAAAGCACCAGAGAAGCGAACAGCGAGGATATGAGGAGTCGGCGTAGCACGACGGTATGATAGAGACCCAGTTTCTCGGTCCCGACGGGGGACTATCCTCCGCTACACATGGCCGAAGTCCTTCTGGTCGCAGACGTTTCACGGGTCGTCGACAAGGTGTGCTCTGCCCTGTCTGAGGCACGGTTCTCCGTCTCCACCTTGGACGATCCTCACGCCGTCGCCGAAGCCCTCTCCGAGTCAGAAATTGATATCGTTCTTGTTGACCACCAGGTGGACAACATGGGAGGGATGGCTGTGGCCCGCACAGTTCGCGCGACTGCTGCGACAACCGCCGGAGTCCGGCCCGCCCTGATTCTTCTGCTAGACCGCGACGCTGACGCGTTTCTGGCGGGCCGCTCCGGAGCCGATGGATGGATCCGTAAACCCTTCTCGTCCGATGCCCTCCGGAACGCCATCGAAAAAGTGCTAACGGTGGTAGCCGATCCTTCGTGACCGATCGCGGGGAACCTCCGAGTACGCGGCCGCCGGGAGCAAGTTGCGTCGGCGACGTAGTAGCGCCCTTCCGTCGGCTCGCTTTGCTCGCTCCCCCAAGAGGGGAGAGTTGCCAGAAGAGAGAATATTCCGAGAAGAAGAACCACTCCTCCCTTACGGGGGAGTTAGCGAGCGCAGCGAGCTGGTGGGGATACCGCCCTCTTCTCCCGCTGAGGGGGAATTGTAAGTGAGTGGGCTCCAGTTCACTTATCTGATGATTCTCTCGGTGTGTGTTCTCGCCTCAGGCTTCTTCTCGGGGTCGGAGACCGCCCTCATCGGAATTCAACGGGAACGGGTTATACAACTCGTCGAGAAGGACCGACGTGGTCGGTTCGTCGATGCTCTGATCAATGACTCGGACGCCATGCTCAGCACGCTGTTGGTCGCCAATAACTTTGTCAACATCCTCGCCGCCTCGGTAGCCACGGTGCTCTTCGTGGATCTCATCGGCGCGGATTGGGGACCCTGGGCGGCCACTGGCACGGTGACATCGGTGATCCTCGTGATCGGCGAGATCACTCCCAAGAGCCTCGCCACCCGCTTCCCGGAACAATACTCTCTGTTCGTAGCCCCCACCGTGTGGCGGCTGTCGCGGATTCTTCGGCCCATCTCTCGCTTCTTCCTTCTCATCACCCGCGGGTTTCTCCGGATCTTCGGGGTCAAGGGGGGCAGCCCCGATACCGGAGTAACTGAAGACGACATCCGGGCCATGTCGGTGTTGGCGGAACGATCGGGCGACATCAATCCAGCTGAACGCGAAATCATTCACTCGCTGTTCTCGCTTGCAGACCTCAGCATTCGTGACGTTATGACTACTCGAGCCGAAATCCACTCGCTCGGCTCGCCGACGACCTTCGGTGAAGTTAAAGCCATGGTGGCTGCTACGGGCCACAGTCGCTTCCCGATGATCAAGGATGATCTCGACAACGTGCTCGGGGTCCTGTACGTGAAGGATCTACTTGCCATGTCGCACGAACCCTCTACCAGTGACATCAACAGAGTCTTGCGAGAGCCGGTATTCGTTCCGGAATCGAAGTCGGTACTTAACCTCTTGCTGGAGATGCGCGCCTCGCGAATTACCTTTTCGCTGGTGACAGACGAGCACGGAGGAGTCGAGGGCCTGGTCACCACGAAAGACCTGATCAAAGAACTCGTCGGCGGATTACAGGACGAGTATGACCCCGATGAACCAACGGTGCTTGAGTTGGGAGAGGATGAATGGATGGTCGACGGCCGGGTAACTGTGGAGGACCTGTCGGAACATCTCGGGATGGTATTTCCCGCCGGGGAATACACCACCACTGCAGGCCTCGTCATCGACATCTCTGGACGGATTCCGATTGTCGGCGACACTATCGAGGGTCAGGGATTCACGGCAGAGGTGACCAGGATGGATCGCAACCGGGTGGATCGGATCAGGCTGAGGAAGAGTTAACGAAGTCGTCGGTCATCAGGCAGAGATCAGACGCCGGACATCTGAGCCCTGAACCCCAACTCAGCCCCGCACTAATTCGTCGCGTTCGGCTGAGGTGAGTCGCCAGCTTCGATTGCTCCGCCAGACGAGATATGAGAACACGCCGAGCGGGATCGGCAACAGATAGGTGATCGCCCTGAACAACAGGATGGCCGCCACGACCTTGGCACTGTGAAGGTCATCGAGGCCGATTGTGAGGACCGCGGCGTATCCCAATTCGACAACACCGACTCCCCCAGGCGTCAGAGGTAACGCAGAGATGAGTCGAATAAACGCGAACATCGCCAGAACGGTGATCCAATTGAGGCCACCCTGGAAAACCCCGACGTTACGCAGCGCAATCAGTAACACAAGGTACAACAAGACGTGGCTCACCAGGGTTGATTGCATCAGCCAAATCCAACGCCGCGCTAGTAGATCGATGGTGTCGGTTCTGAAGGTCGAAGCCCGATCGTCGAACCCATGTAACGGTCCCTTCCGCAACAGGCCGCGGACTTGGTTGAGAGCGGCACCAACCTTTCGCCCCATGACGCGCGCCAGACGATCGCTCTTTAGCAGCAGAGCAAACATGACCACTGTGCCGACGAGCATCCCAACTCCAATCAGTGCAGAAAGGAGACGCGCCACCGTGATGTCACCCTCGAATGCGAGTAGCAGCAGAGCGAGTACCGGCATCCCGAGCTTTACAAAGTTGTTCCAGATTCCGGTGACTACGGCCTCCAGGCCTATGGCGGGGATGCGGAATCCCCACTAAGTGAGTATCAACACAGTGACGCCGACGCCTATGGCGCCTCCTGCGGGGAACGTGTTGGAAACCGCCGTAGATACTTGGTTGTCGATCGAAGCTTCTCTGAATCGCAACCCGGGCAGGGCTGCGGTGAGCACGAACCAGTAAGTGACAAGGTTCAATAGCCCCACCAGAGTCAGTGAAATCAACTCCAGTGAGGTCATCGCCTTGATCGCCTTCCACACCTCGTCGTAGTCGGCGATTTGAGGCATGACTCCCATGAAAATCCCCGCCACAATCACTACAGACACCAGCGCCTGAACAACCCGCTCTTCGATCTCCTCTAGCGCGTCACGAACTTCCAAGCCGACACGTTTCTCGATCTCACCCTCTTCCTAACTTCTAATCCCTAATGCCTTATCTACCGCTTCCGCGGGCGTACCGTGGAACGGAACGCCGTGTCCGGGGAGGATCAGGTCAGCATCGACTGAGCGGAGTCGGGCTAGTGATTCCCGGTTGAGGGTCGGGTCATTGTGGAAGTAGTCCTGCATGATCTGCGGTTCGTCGTTGTGCTTTCCCACCAGATTCTGAGTAACAAGTGCGTCTCCGCTGAAGAGCACACGGCGATCACCCATCAGGAACGCGCAATGTCCCTCTGTATGCCCTGGCGCGTGAACCACTCTGGGCTTGCCGGGTAGATCCAACACGTCACCATCTTGAAACGTTTCCACCGAATCCAAGGCCGGATGCTTGAGGATCCCTTCCTTGAGCAGTGCCACGAAAGACCGCCATACGGCGGGATTCCACAGTGGGAGTTGTGTGGGACGGGCGGCGGCCTTCCCCTCATAGGCGCCCAAGGCGCGTGTCTCCTCATCGCGGTGCACTTCGACCCGCAGACCGTTCTTCGCGGCCTCCCGCCCGAACCCGATGTGATCGGCATGGGCGTGGGTGACAAGGACGGCCTCGACGTCCTTCGGTCCCAAGCCGACGGTTTCCAACCCTGCTACCAACTTGGGCCACTCCTTGGAGCACCCAGCGTCGATCACCGTAGCCCGACCTCTTTCGGCAAGAACGTAGAAGTTGTGGCGACTCGACCCAAGCCGATGAATGTCAGGAGCGATCTCGATCATGGTCCGAGAGTAGTAGCCGACCAGTCAGTGACCCCGCCTTGGGTCATGAGTCGATTGTGTATACCCCTCCTAAGTAAGGGCCTCATGAGGCCTCCCTTTCTTTCAATGAGTCTCCGGCAGGGTGTCGTCGCCCACAGATCAGACTCTGCTTGGAAGAGACGCACCACTCGTCTCGGTGCCGAAGCATCAGACCTTCTAGATCGGATCCGAGCGAGTGAAATTGCGGAATCGAGTGAACTCCGCCGCAAAGGTCATCATCACAGTCCCTGTCGCTCCGGCGCGATGTTTTGCCACACTCACCTCGGCGACGCCGCGGGTCTCGGGGTTGTCGGCGTTGTAGTACTCGTCCCTGTAGATGAACATCACAATGTCGGCATCCTGTTCAATCGCCCCTGACTCCCTGAGATCGCCGAGTCTTGGGCGTTTGTTTTCCCGCTGCTCCAACTGCCTATTCAACTGCGAGACCGCTATCACGGGTACAGAAAGCTCGCGGGCGAGGTTCTTGAGCGAACGGCTTATCTCAGCAATTTCCTGCTGGCGGTTGTCGCTGCGCGCCGGACCCTGCATGAGTTGCAGGTAGTCGACGATTACCAGTCCAAGATCTGACTTTCGCTTGAGCCGACGACACTTAGCGCGGATCGTGGTAACGGTGAGATCTGGTGAATCGTCCACATAAAACGGCATCTCATAGAGGCGAGAGGATTCCCTGGCAAGCTTCTGCCACATCTCGGGGCCTAGTTGACCGGTCCGCAACTTGTGTGAATCGACTGAGGCCATCGAAGACAACAACCTTTGAACTACTTCTTCCCGGCTCATCTCCAAAGTGAAGACGGCAATGGGCTTTCCTGTTTCCGCGACGTTTTGGGCAATATTGAGAGCCAACGCGCTCTTGCCCATAGACGGTCGGGCCGCAATCACGACCAGATTGGCCGGATGCAACCCGGCGAGTTTCTTGTCGAGATCTTTGAACCCGGTGGGGACACCGGTGATATCGCCCCCTTGAGTCCCAATCTCTTCGATCTTCTCAAGGGTGTCCTGCAGAATCGGACCGACTCGAGAAAGGCCCTCACCAACGTACCTCTCGGCGACCGCAAAGACTTCGGCCTCCGCAGAATCGAGTACCTCGTCGATCGGACGCTCGCTCTGCATGGCGATATCCGACACCATCGAACCAGCTTTCATCAGCCTGCGACGCGACGCCGTTTCGTCCACGATGTCGACGTAGTAACCGACGTTCGACGTGGCGGGGACCGCATCCATGAGGTGGTTGAGAAACGCTATTCCCCCTACCCGGTCAAGGGCATCGTTGCGGCGTAACCAGTCGCTGACAGTGATCGCGTCGATCGCGTGGTTGCCGTCGAAGAGTGCGGTGATCGCCTCGAAAACCAACTGGTGCGGTGGTCGGTAGAAGTCCTCCGGTCGGAGTTGTTCGAGAGCTACGGCCGCCGCCTCGGCTGACAACATGACCGCGCCGAGGACACTCTCCTCGGCCTCCACGCTGTGTGGTGGCACTCCAGAAGGGATTGTCCTCGGGCTCTCAAGTCGAGTTGTCATGTTTTCCTAGGAGACTGTTGAATAATGCCGCTGCTCAAATCGGTGGCCAGGTGCGCCACCGGAAAAAGTCCTTGACCGACACCCCTCGATGGAGATGGACAAAGCCGAGGATGCCATCGTTGATGATGGGTGGTCGTCGAGATGGGTGACATGTTGCTCAGAAAACTCCTTAGCCAGGAATCACGTCCAGCGTGAGTTGGAACTCGACATCCGGGTGCGGCTTGATCGTCACCTCGTACAGTCCAATCTCTTTGATCGGACTCGTTAACACGATCGCCTGCGGCTCAACTTGGACTCCCGTGTACGAGAAGATGGCCTCGGCGACGTTACTAGCGCCGATCGAACCGAAGAGCTTGCCCTCGTCCGTAGAACGGGCTGCTACTACGACTCGGCTGTCGACGAGAGCTTCGGCAACCTGGCTAGCAGCAGCCTTCACAACCCGTTCGAGCTCCTCGCGGGACCTGCGCAGAGTCTCAGCCTCCTTGAGGGCACCGCGGGTAGCCTTGATCGCTTTCGACTTCGGGACCAGGTAGTTGCGGGCGTAGCCGTCGGCGACTTCGACAACGTCACCCTTGCGGCCCAACCCGTCCACATCGGTGGTAAGGATGACATTCATTGCTTGATATACGGGAGGAGCGCCATTTCGCGCGCGTTCTTAATAGCCGTCGCTACCTTCCGTTGACATTGTGGACAATTGCCGGTGACCCGCGACGAGCGAATCTTGGCGCGGTCCGACATGAACTTCCGAAGTTGGCTCACGTCTTTGTAATCGACATAGTTCTGGTTCTTGTCGCAGAAATAGCAACTCTTCTTCTTGGGCTTCCGCCGAGCGCGCTCCAGTGGGCGGCGCCGGGTCCCTGCCCTCGGCTTCTTGGTATTGCGTCGTGGAGACATTTGTTGGTCCTCTCGGGAAAGTTGGGAAAGTCCTTAGAAGGGCGCCTCGTCAGGACCGAAGTTATCGCGAGCCACCGGGGCGGCTGGTGTACTCGGTTGCGACCCGCCGCCGAACGAATCACCGGAGCGAGGTGAACGGGTTACAGCCGCAGTTGCCCATCGCAACGAGGGTCCGATCTCGTCGATTGCTACCTCAACCACCGAACGCTTATCGCCATCCTGGGTCTCCCAGGAACGCTGCTCAAGGCGTCCGGTCACGATGATGCGCGCACCCTTGGTAAGCGACTCGGCACAGTTCTCGGCGGCATCGCGCCACAGTGTGCCGCCGAAAAAGCTCGTATCCTCTTGCCATTCTCCACTGCGATCCTGGTAACGCCGGTTGACGGCGAAACGGACCTTGGCTAATGCGACACCCGACGGCGTAAACCGCAGTTCGGGATCGTCGACCAGGTTGCCGATGAGGGTCACTGAATTGGCAGGCATATCTCAATCACTTCTTTCGGTTGGTGTCACTCATAATGGGACTGGGGTGTGACACGGATCACTCAGGACGAACGAACTTGTGGCGAATCACTTGATCGGAAAGGCCCAAGGCTCGATCCACATCGGTAAAAGCCTCGGGTTCGGCGTTGAACTGGGTCACGACGTAATAGCCCTCATTGAGATGGCTTATCTCATAGGCAAAACGACGCTTGCCCCAGAAATCGGATAGGGTGATCTCGGCGCCGTGATCGGTGAGGGCCTTCTCGACCCGTTCCACCTCGATCTTCACATCCGCCTCAGCCATCTCGGGCCGAAAGATCGTCATCAATTCGTAGGCGCGCACGATGCGCTCCACCTCCTTTGGACACTCGCGTGCAGCGAGGGGCCCCACGAGGGGCAGTCGGGGAAGAACGGGAGTGTACCGCGGAACAGGTAGGTCGCGGAAGTCGTATCAGACCACCGGCAATAACCGGGGCATTCGTCGTGTCCAACGAAGCTTGGGCACGCTGCGATCGCTACCCGGTAATCGTCCTCCACTGTTCCCCCGCTTCGAATCCGGCGACATATCACTGCTACCAACCCGACGCCACATCAAGCACCAGCGAGTCCAGTTCACCGAATCCTCCGGCCGTTGTCTCGATGGCGTATCTCGCTGGTCCTGCTGCCGGGTAGATCGGACACGGCACCTCGTTGCACGGCGTCATCGTGAACCGATCAACCAGCGAGCCGTCGTCAGCGAAGAAAGCAATATCGAGAGGAATGAGGGTGTCCTGCATATGAAATGACACTTGGACGGAACTCTCAAAGATAAACAGCATGCCGTCGACCTTTAATTCGGTTACACCCATGAGGCCCTGGCTCCGAAGCGACCGCGTGTCGGCCACGGCTACCGTCCACTTCTCCCCGCCGAGAGCAATGTCGACCCGTTCGAAAGCTGCCAGATCGTCCGGAGAGGCCGGAACCATTTTTTTCATCGAGTCCGCATACGACGTCGTCTCGACCGACGTGGTAGCCGTCGTCACAGTTTCGGTCCCGCACGCCACGATCGAAATCGTCAGGGCGGCGACTGCCATCAACCCTCGGACAGCAATGCCCTGACCGCCTCCTCGGGCATGTGATAGGTCTCTTCGTCGGATGGAAACTCGCCCTTCTGTACATCCCCGAACCAAGCTGCTACCGCCTCCGTTGCGATCTTGTTGAGATCCGCATACCGGCGCACGAATTTCGCGACCTGGCTGTCGGTCAGTCCAAGCAGATCATGAAAGACAAGCACCTGACCGTCGCACTTGGGTCCAGCCCCAATCCCGATCGTTGGTGTTGAAACCTCCTTGGTAACGAGTTCGGCAAGCACATCCGGTACTCCCTCAAGCACGATGGAGAACACGCCTGCTCCGTCCAAGGCTCTGGCATCATCGAGTAACTCACGAGCCGCCTCGACCTGTTTGCCTTGCACCATGTATCCACCCATGGCGTGAACCGACTGCGGGGTAAGACCGAGGTGCCCCATGACGGGAATCTCGGCGTCGATCAAGGCGTCGATCATCGGGAGTCGCTTGCGACCACCTTCCAACTTGACTGCGCCTGCGCCGCCTTGGCGGATGAATCGTCCAGCGTTACGTATTGTGTCTTCGACAGTGACGTGGTAGGAGAGCCACGGCATATCCCCAACAACAAACGCCTTCGGATTCGTGGCCGTGACTGCCTTCGTGTGGTGGATCATCTCTTCCATACCGACATCGAGCGTGGTTTCTCGACCCAGCACCACATTAGAAAGGGAATCCCCCACCAGAATAATGTCGGCGCCGGCGGCATCAACGATCCGTGCTGAAGGAGCGTCGTAGGCAGTGACCATCTTGAGCTTGGGACCGCCCTTGGCAGCGCGCACCCGGGGAGCAGTCATCTCATCGCTCATGTCGATCTCTCTTTCTCCCCACCGCAAGCGGTTGGAGGATGTCGTTCATGTGCTTGCTATCCGCAACCCGCCAAACGGATCTGCCGCAAAGTCGGCAGTCCGGCGAGTTGTGCACGAGTGTAGGACGGACGGGAGGATGTCTGGTCCGCTATCCGATCCGCCCATACACATAGATCCGCTCGGAGGTGTCGATTCACACGGTGCCGTGGCCCCGGATCTCAAAGCCAAAACTCGCATTCGGGTTGGCGATTACAGGAACGTTGAGGCCACTCACGGCCGTTTCGTTGCCGGTCAGTGACGAAAACATACAATCGTTGTCGAAGGCCTCCCCCTCGATGGGCTCGGTCATCGGCAACCTGCAATCGATCGGACGAGGGCGGGGCCCTGATAGACGAGACCGGTGAACACCTGGACCAGCGCAGCGCCCCCATCGAGCCGAGCCTCGGCGTCCGCGACCGTCATGACCCCGCCCGAGGCGATAATCGGAAGCGCTGTCAGATCTCGCGTCTCCTGCAGGGCACGAAGGCTGAGCGGCGCCAGCGGCGTGCCGCTGAGACCGCCGCTCTCCGAACTCGGCGCTCCCGGCCTCTGTGTCGTCGTGTTGGTCACGATGATGCCGTCTACCCCGGCCGCTTCGATCAACCCGATCGTGTCTGCCAAGTCGACGGCGCCTATATCAGGTGACAGCTTGACCAAGAGAGGAGTCGACTTACCGGTGGCCAACACCTTCTGGTCTCGTATCGCCACTATTCGCTGTAGCAGCGTCTCCAGACCCGCACCCGTCTCAAGCGAGCGAAGACCGGGAGTGTTGGGCGAACTCACGTTGATTGCCAGGTAGTCAGCGAGCGGGGCAAAACAATCAACCAGTTGCTCATAGTCCAGTACCGCCTGTTCCGCTCCACTGAACCCGTTGGGACCAATCGAGACGCCAAGCACCAAACCGTCAGGACGTCGGCCGCCGAGCCTGGCGGCGACCACCGCCGCCCCCTCGCTGGGAAAACCCATCCGGTTGATGAGGGCGCGGTCGGCCGGTAGGCGAAAAACACGGGGGCGCGGGTTGCCCGACTGTGGCTGCGGAGTGACCGTACCTACTTCGATATGACCGAAACCGAGCGCCGCCAGACCGCGCCACGCTCGAGCATCCTTGTCGTAGCCGGCCGCAAGACCGACCACGTTTGGAAACTCGAGTCCCATCAATATCTGGGGATTCCCGGATGGCCGCCTCCGCGATAGACGAAACAACCGATAGATCTGGATGGCCACGGCATGGGCACGCTCGGGATCAAGACGAAACGCGATGCTACGCAGAAGCCGATACACCCTCAAACCCCGAGAAACTCGTACACCCGAGCCGCCTCAGATTCGCTGATACGGCCGAACGCCAGCAACCACCCGACCACATCGGTGAGTTGCATTACCGACTGAAGGGCGATCCCCGCAGCAGCAAGTGAAGCTGCAGCTCCCCCTCCACGATCGATGAGCACCACTGCCCGATCCACCACAAGGCCGGAATCGCGCAGCCCGGCAACTGCTTCGAGAATACTCGTCCCACTGGTAGCGACATCATCGACCACTACCACCCGATCACCCGGGTCAAACGGTCCCTCAACTAACGAGCGAGTCCCGTGATCCTTTACCGCAGGACGCGGATATACCATTGGAAGCCTGGACTCAAGGGAAACCGCCGTGGCGATCGGAAGTCCGGCAAGAGGGACTCCAGCAATACGGTCTGGGAGTTCACTTCCCCCTCGAAGAAGAGTCGACAGCGCCAAACCGGCGGAGGGGGATACCTCAGAGCCAAGCAGCGAAATATAACGGGAGGCGATCCACTGCAGCAGTCGGGGATGACCCGCCAAAGTGCGCAGATCAAGGTAGATCGGCGAGAGCGTTCCCGACTTCAATTCGAAATCGCCGAAGCGAACACACCCGGCATCGAACAGTTCGACTGCGAGGCTCCCTACTGTTGTGGTTTCGACATGATCAACGGTCCTGTGAACCTGGCCGACCGCAGCGTTCAGATCAGTAACCACCGCCACAGGATTGGCGGCATCGGAGATCGCGCGCGACACCGGTAGCAGAAGTCCGGCTCCGTCCGCCCGCAGCCCTGCCTCTACAGTTGCTGCCAATGATCCACCCTGAGCGCCGACACCCGGAGCCAATATCCAGTGGTCGGGAACGGCACCTCGGATCTGAGAGATGGCGTCCGGGACGGTGGCGCCGACCACCAGACCCAGACGGTCCGGACCGGCCCACTCCGTGGCGGTTCGGGCTACAGCCAAGTAGAGAGGCTCTCCGGATTCGAGACGAGCCTCTTGAATCTGACGGCCTCCCGGATTCGATGTGCGGCAAAGGACGAACACGCCACGACCCTCATGCTTCAGAAATGGCTCTATCGAGTCTCGGCCAAGATAGGGACTCACCGTTACTGCGCCGGCGCCGAGTTGCTCAAATGCCGCAGTTGCATAGGCTGCCGCCGACGAGGAGATATCGCCCCGCTTCACATCGAGCAGCACGGGAATCTCATCGGGTATAGCGGCAATGACCTCGACCAGTGCTTCAACACCGTTCGGACCCATGGCCTCGAAGAACGCACCGTTGGGCTTGAATGCGGCAACATGTCTCGCCGTAGCCGCCACGATGGCTTGGCACTGCTCAACTGCATGGCTCGGTGTGTCCACCCGGGGGTCAAGACCAACACATAACAGGGAGCGGGTTGAGGTGACCCGCTCCGCGAGTTGCTCAAAGAAGTCCGGGATCACGCTTTCCCGAGCACCAGCGCCAACAAAGCCATCCGGACATACATTCCGTATTCCATTTGGCGGAAATAAGCCGCCCTCGGGTCGTCATCCACATCGATGGCGATCTCGTTCACTCGCGGCAGCGGGTGCATGAGGGCCATCCGGTCCTTGGCGAGTCTCATTGTCTCGGATGTAATCACATAGGCACCGGCAATGGCGTCGTAATCGGCAGGAATCTCGAACCGTTCCTTCTGAACCCTGGTCACGTAGACCACGTCACTGTCAGCGATGACATCGTCTATATCGGTGTAGACGACCTGCGGAGTCCCACTCTTCTCGATCTCAGCCACAATCGCCTCCGGCATCTCGAGGGCGGTCGGCGAAACGTAGTTGAGCACCACCTCGTAACGGGACAAGAGTCGGGCCAGTGAGTGGACCGTCCGACCATATCTGAGATCGCCGACCAGCGTGACCGTTAGGCCGTCCACCTCGCCCAATTCTTCCAGAATCGTGTAGAGGTCGAGGAGTGCCTGAGTCGGATGCTCGCCGGCACCATCACCAGCGTTGATGATGGGATTCTTAGTGTACTGGGCGGCGAGAGCAGTAGCTCCCTCCTCGGGGTGGCGCAACACAATCACGTCGGTATACGCTTCCAACGACCGAACAGTATCCGGTAGCGATTCACCCTTTGACACCGAGGAGTAGGTCACCTCGTTGATCGGTATGACGCCTCCGCCAAGGCGCTCCATCGCGGCGGTAAACGACGAGGAAGTCCTCGTCGATGGCTCGTAAAACAGATTGGCGAGCAACTTTCCCTTTAGTAGATCGAAAGCGCCGATCCGAGCCACCATCTGTTGCATCTCGTGAGCAACATCGAAGATATAGTTCAGGTCATCATCGGTGAACTGCCTCACCGAGACGACGTCCCTTCCATAGAATGGCGAATCGCGCTGATCCCCGAAGGGTATGTGAGTCGCCCTCACCTTCTCCTCCTCTTCTGTCATCGTCATTCGACTCTCTTCCTTTCTGATCGTAGATCGCGCCCAGTCCCTGCAGCCGCGACGACTTGTCCCTTCTCGAAGGTAGTAACACCGCCGATAACTACTCTGGTGACAATCCCCCGCACCGGAATGCCGACGAATGGCGTCCACCCGGCACGGCTCTCTCCGGAACAAGCGATCTGGAACTCTCGATCGACGTCGACCTCGACCCAGGTATCCTGATCCACCGGCAACCCAAATAGTTCAGCTGGAAAAACATGCAGCCGCTCGATCAACTCGTCGAGAGTGAGCATCCCGTCGTGTATCGCGGTGAGCAGCAGTGGGAGTGCCGTCTCAAGACCGGGAAATCCGGGAGGAGGATTGGTTCCGTCCTTCTCGACGAGAGTGTGCGGGGCGTGGTCTGTTGCAAAACAATCGACTACATCGAGATTGTCCCACAGAGCGCTTCGGTCTTCGGGCGTGCCCAACCTCGGACGTACCTCGGCGCGCCCCGGTGGAAGATCCGTGGTTCGATCGAGAAATAAGTGGTGCGGAGTGACTTCACAGGTAACGGCAACCCCGCGCTCTTTGGCACCGGCAATCATAAAGAGATCAGCGGCACCCGCCACATGGCAGACGTGAATAGCCCTGTCCAGCGACTTTGCAATGTCGATCACCGTCTTCAGGGACGAACCTTCAGCGTGAACGGCAACCGTGCTGTCCTCAGGCCACCGTTCCAGGTGAGCCTTCCAGAGTCTTGGATCGTCGAGGCGAAGATCACCAAAGGTATCGCCGAGGTACATCTTAAGGCCGACACCGCGGTCGGCCGATTTGCCGACAGAATCGGTATTGCCGAATCCGGCTCCGAGAAAGTGGGCGTAGTCGCAGCGCGCACCGCGGCCGGCGATCTCGAGCGCCAGATCGAGTGATGACTCATCCACGACGGCGGGCGACGTGTTGGGCATCGCGAGCACGGTGGTAAAGCCCCCGGCGAGGGCGGCGGCCGTTCCTGTGTCCCACGTTTCTTTGTGTTCGGCGCCGGGTTGACGCATGTGGACGTGACTATCGATGAGGCCGGGAAGTCGAATCGTCGTCATGAGGTCAAAAAAAAGAACCCCTCCAAAGGGGTCCTAGTCGGAAAAGTGAAGAGACGCTCAGCGGATTTCAACTTGGGGTTCCTGGCGCGTCATGTCTGGCGATCTCTCTTCGGTTCTTGTGAGTGTACGGCGCCGTCGTCGAATCCGCTAACCACCAATTCGTTACTATCGGCAGCAGCCGGAAGGAGTCCCGTGGCCCGAAAGGACATTTCGTACGCACCCAAGGAAATTGAATCGTTTCTGGCCGAGGAGATGACTCTCATCGTCACAACAATCGGCAAGAATGGTCATCCACACACCGCACCGATGTGGTACGTCATGGATGAGGGCAAGATCGTGTTCCGCTCCTTCACCAAGAGTCAGAAAATCGTCAACCTGCGGCGAGATCGGCGCATCACCGCTCTCGTGGAACGGGGAGTTGCCTATTCCAAACTGCAGGCGGTAATGATCAAAGGGACCGCCCGACTCATCAACGGTGAAGACGACCCTTCCTACCTATTAGCCCTGTACGGCAGACTTGCCGCAAGGTATGCCATGGTCGGCGCCGATCCGGTCGACCTCGACCCTGATGCGCTGGAACAGACATTCGGCCGGTTCGCCCCCAAGAACACGGCCGTGGTGGTCGAACCGGAGCGGATCATCTCCTGGGATCACACAAGGCTGGGCGGGGAGTACTAGAGGAAGCCGCCGGTCATCAGTCGTCACTACAGATTGCAGACATCAGAATTGCAGTCGTCGATCGGCGTTGACTCCTCCTCAAGGGAAGAGTGATCTCAGAAGGCGCTTTGCTCGCTGACTCCAACTCAAACGGGGAGTAATACAAGAGCACTACAAATGACAAAGTCTGATTTGCGTTTCGATATATCGAGTCGCTATAACAATGGTTCACATGCTGACAATGGCCACCCTCGGACTGCTTCGTGAAGGACCGATGCACGGGTACGAGCTTCGGCGCAGACTCGTCGACTTCGGATTCTGGCGCATTTCCTTTGGCTCGATTTATCCGGCGCTGCGACGACTGGAGAAGGCCGGCCATGTCGAAGTGCGGTCTGGGTCTGAGCGCCGCAAGGAATACATGATCACGGCGGACGGCAAGGAATACTTCCAGGAGATCCTCGAAGACGGGTCGTCGGAGGTAGAAAACACCACAGCATTTCGAGTTCGACTCGCTTTCTTCAAGTACATAGAGCCGGACGCTCGGATCGGCTTCCTCGAACGGCGCAAGGTCGTACTCAAGGAACGAATCTCGAGTACACGCACTTCGATTCGAAAGACCGCAGACCGGGTCGACCGATACACCTCGTCCCTCATGCAGCACGGGGTCCGCTCCGCCGAGGCCGATGTGGCCTGGCTCGATGAGCTCATCGAGTCCGAGCGGAACGACGCCAACGGACCCAAGAATTCATAGGGAGGGAAACACAATGAGCAAAGTACGAGTCGCGATCGCCGGGGTCGGTAATTGCGCCAATTCACTCATTCAGGGCGTCCACTACTACGGCAATGCCGAACCGGGTACATCTGTGCCGGGTCTCATGCACGTGGAACTCGGTGGCTACCACATCCGTGACATCGAATTCGTAACTGCTTTCGACGTGGACGCCGTCAAGGTCGGTCAGGATTTGAGCAAGGCCATGTGGGCAGGGGCCAACAACACCTACGAGTTTTGTGACATCGCCGAACTCGGCGTCGAAGTGCTGCGCGGCCCAACATTCGACGGGCTCGGCAAGTACTACCGGCTCTTCGTTGAGGAGTCTGCCGCCGAGCCAGTGGACGTCGTCGCCGCTCTCAAGGAGAGCAGAGCCGAAGTCCTCATCGCCTACCTCCCTGTCGGCTCCGAAGAAGCTCTTCACTTCTACGCCGAGGCGGCTCTTGAAGCCGGTGTTGGATTCATCAACGCCATCCCCGTGTTCATCGCCTCCAACCCTGCGTGGGCCCGTCGCTTCCATGAGGCGGGGGTGCCAATTATCGGTGATGACATCAAGTCGCAGGTGGGTGCCACCATCATTCATCGGTTGCTGGCTCGACTGTTCGAGGACCGCGGTGTCGAATTGGAGCGCACTTATCAACTCAACTTCGGCGGAAACATGGATTTCAAGAACATGCTGGAACGCGAACGGCTCGAGTCCAAGAAGATCTCTAAGACGCAGTCGGTTACGTCACAACTCGATAACAGCATCGGCGAGGACGACGTTTACATCGGTCCTTCGGACTACGTCCCCTGGCTCACCGACCGCAAATGGGCCCACATCCGCCTCGAGGGAAAGTCGTTCGGTGACGTACCTCTCAACGTGGAGCTCAAACTCGAGGTCTGGGACTCTCCCAATTCAGCAGGAGTGGTCATCGACGCCGTGCGCAGTGTGAAGATCGCTCTCGACAAGGGAATCGGTGGCCCGCTGCTGGCCGCTTCGTCGTACTTCATGAAGAGCCCGCCGGTCCAGTTTCGTGATACCGATGCGCACAAGTACGTCGAGGCCTTTGCTAGCGGGGCAGAAGATCCGACCAAAGACATACTGGTTAAGTATCTGGGTTCTTAGCCCGATCGACTCTCATTCGAATCGCCCCCTGAGACGACCCCTTCGGCCGGTCTGGTCAAATCCGATCGACAGAGCAGACCAGGACCGCCAAGATCTTCCTTACTCCCTCCTCGCTCAATCTGATCGAGGGAAACGCATTGCTCCGCTATTTTTCTTGGTGCCTTTCTCCTAGTGATCGCCGCACCCACCACCAGTAGCACAGCTACTCCAAACACCACCGTTACCGTTACCGCTGGGCTAACCGAACAAACCGATTGGCTCGATATCGCGGTTCAGGCCGCCGTCGGAACGGCGTTCCCGTTCCTTGAGGCCAACAATGACCGCAGCGCCTGCACCTACTTCAACATGCCCAATGGGACCACCCTCGCATAACGCTCCGGTGATCGTGCCTAATCAGAGGCGAGCATGAGTAGAGCGGGTGTAGTCAGCGGAACTACCACCACTGGCGTGTGTGACACCGGCTTATACACAGAGATCCAAGGTACGGTCCTGATCATGGAGGCTTACTCCACGCCCAGAGTCGGGCCTACACGACGAAATATCCGGCCTCGAAAGCGACGACGCCAGGGACTGGCAACAGCCTTGCTGGGGAATGCATGCTGAAGAAAGGGTTAGGAATTAGGAAGAGGGAATTGGAGCCAAGCGCAAGGTAATCCTTCTTCCCTAATACTTAATACCTAACTCCTTCCTCAGCATTGCGATATCGGCGGCCTGTTTCTCGACACCGCCGGGGGTCTCGACCACAACGGGGGCATTGGCGGTCTGGATCACCCCGAGTATTAGGTCCAGCGGAATCTCGCCTACTCCCAAATTGGCGTGTCTATCCCGATTGCTCCCGAAGGGATCACGCGAGTCGTTGCAGTGGATGAGGTCGATACCGCCGGCCATCTGCGAAATCCTATCGGCGACTGTGGCGAGATCTTCACCAGCTGCCCAGGCGTGGCAGGTGTCCAGACACACTCCGATCCCGTAATCCCCGATCTCTTCCCAGAGCCGTCCATAGTTGTCCAGTTCTCGCGTGATGGCGTTGCCTCCGCCAGCCGTGTTCTCGATGAGCAGGGGGACACATAGATCCACACTATCGAGGGTCTTGCGCCAGCGTTCGAACCCAACTCCCACATCTTCCCCATCGTCGATGTAACCGCCATGAACGATCACACCGGCAGCACCGACCGCAGCGGCGGCCTCGAGAGTGTCACCGATGATCTTGCGGCTAGGAATCCGGATTCGATTGTTGGCTGAACCCACGTTCACCAGATAGGGAGCATGGACGTAGATCGGTGTGTTGGATGTGATCAGTGCTTCTGCATCGTCGCGGGGCAGTGGTTTCTTCCACGACTGTGGGTCCGTTAGGAAGATCTGAACGACATCGGCCTTACAGGCCACCGCGTCGTCGAGAGGGGCTTCGCCGGAGACATGGGCACCAATCCTCACTTGAGTTTCTCGGTCGGTTTAGTCCGCCCGACCCGATACTCCAACAACGCAGCAACACGGTGGGCTGGTGTATCCCATTCGTCGGAGAACAGATGAAGCCAGGGCGGGTCAGAGACTGCCCCTGCCGGAAGGTGGGGAATCTCCTCGGCGTCCACCAGGCGGATCGACAGTACAGGTGCTTCAATTCCATCATCTTCGATCAGTCCGGACCGCACCTCGGCGATACCAGACCAGGCCAAGCGCCGCGGCGGCCTCATAAATCCGTCAACTCGTATCAGCAGGCCCTTACCGTCGGCGACGAGGAACCGAGTAGGTCCTACCAATTCCCTGAGGACCCACGCCATCGCGGTCACCCCACCCGCGAATAGGACTCCACCAAAGAGGAGATCGCGGCGTCGTTCGGTCCTTCCAACATCGGTAAGTACCTCCTCGATAACTTTGACCGTCTCCCCGGTTTCGTCCGATGTTTGCCCAACGACAACCTCCGACGTCTCCGGGGCGCGGATCCACCGGTGTGAAACAGTCATGTCTACCGCCAACAAGATCGCCGGCACAGCGAGCAACGCGAAGGTCAACAAACGGAGTGGTGATCGAGACACGACAATGTTCATGGGAGACACTGTATTGCCGAAGCTGGAACAGCTGGTGCAAAGATTCTCCAACGGTGAAAAGAAACGCTCAAGCTGACACAAAGGGAAGTCAGCGGAAAAAGTGATTTGGTGGCGGTACCGTCTTCTTCCCTCGGAGAGTTGTCAGAAAAGAAAGGCCACCACCGAAATTTCTTTTCGTCGTCCGAGTCCAAATAGAACTCGGACGACGAAAAGAACCGCGGAGAGGGAGGGATTTGAACCCTCGAGGAGGCTATAAACCCCCTACTCGCTTAGCAGGCGAGCGCCTTCGTCCACTCGGCCACCTCTCCTTGTCCATTGAAGTTGGGATGTCCCAACCCAACCCCTACCGACGAGGCTACGCGTCATCGACTCCCCTGCAAAGAGGGAAGTGATCTGACTCCGGCGGAGGGAGTGGGATTCGAACCCACGGACCCGGCAAAACCGGCTCAACAGTTTTCAAGACTGCCGCCTTCGTCCGCTCGGCCATCCCTCCGGGAGGAATCATCGCAGCGAAACAGCAGGAACTTGAATCGTCCACCCCCGGCCGAGCGACCTATCCACTCAGAGTGGCGAGTTCCTCAGTGAATCGCTGGACCGCAAAACCGAATCGATCCTCGGGGTTAACCTCCATCAAGGCAGCCAACACGGCCTTCTGAGCCGAATAGTCGAGGTTCTGCACACCAGCTCGACTCTGCAACATGCGCCACGCCTTTCTGCGCTCCACGCAGAAGAGCACCATGTGGCGGGACAAGGTCATCGTCGCCAAACCGGCGTCACCATTGTCGAGGTGGATGTACACGCCAAAGTCGGGTACATAGGACGGGTTGTTCTCGTCGAAAACGTGGCGTTGCACAACATCGTTCTGAGTGACAAGAATCAAGAGATCGTCGAGGTGAACCAGTCCCGCGGTGTCTGCGACCTTGCGGAAGTGTCTCCGAAAGCGGGCCTCGGTGGCTGCCCAGTGGGCAACTGTGTAGATGTAATCCTCTTTGGTTGCCTTGGACGTCACGCGCGCCCAGTCGCGATCAGGGTTTGGGTTCCCGGCGAGATTGAGAGTTTCCACATAGGTCTCGCCGGCCGCAGGGTTGTGCACGAACTGGGGCATTCCTCTAGCATCTCGAACCCGAATCGCCTGCACCGTCGACAGATCGTCGGCCACGCCGTGCTCCGGTTGGCAGGTTGTGAACGACTGGATGAACGCGGTTCCGCGGTAGTCGAGGCCTTCGAGGACCGTCTTATAGAACTGGGCGGTATTGGCCATTGAAACCTGGGCAATGTACGCCGAGCCGTGTCCGCCAAGGAAGGACTCGGAAACACTCTTCTTCTCGGTCAACTTGCCCTGAGAAGCGACACCGAATTGATTCATATCGCCGCCGCCCAGCATCGGTGTGGAGTCCGAGTTCTGCCCACCGGTATTCGAGTAGACCTGCGTGTCGAGCAGGAGCATCTTCACATTGGGACGATTCTGCAGAATGACCTTCGAAACATTCTGGTAACCGATGTCGCCCATACCGCCGTCACCTCCCACCGCCCACACCTTTGGTAGTTCTCTCACCTCCTTGGCGGTGAGAGCCGCTTCTGTCATGTGTGTCAGTTCGAAATAGTCGGCTTCGGTGATCACATTCTCGGATCGGTCAAGCAGACGATCGGCGAGACGCTCGGGGACGACGGACCGACTGGCATGATCCATGATGAAGCTCTCACCGATCAACCAGGCGACTGTTGCTCCGTCCTGAAACAGCGAGTTCATCCAGGGATACGGGTGCGGGTTGTTGGGTGGCGTCGAGCCATAAACGGTGTTGCAACCGGTGTGGGCGCCCATGGCCAACACTGACATACCGTTGGGAAGAGTTCCCTCGATCGCCTGGAGATCTCTGTGATTGAAGGCATCCTGACGCATCGTCGTCGTCATCGCCTCGACTATCTCGGCGTCGGTTATCGCTCCATGTGCTTCGAGTCGAATTGTCGTGTCGTCGTCCGACTCACCGCCTAGTCCCATGATCACGTGGGCAACGGCTCTGCGGAAGAGCTCGTACTCGGCGGGATTCGCGTTGTGGAGCGCTTCGAGTCTGGCAACACCCTCCCGGTCGAGTTGCTCAGCCTTGCCTTCGAGTTGCTCGGCCTTGGCGTGGAAGAGCGGGCGCATGTAGGTCTCGGTGAGGCTCGCCACTCCGTGAATCACCGATTTCTCCCCACAACCGGCACACGACCCGTCGCCAGAAACCAGACCTTCGTAGTTGCTCCGCACCATCAGGTGATTCTTCAGGTGAGCTACATGCGAGCCCATCGGGTCGTCGGGATCGAACCTCCCCAAGTACTTAGGGGCGGTGTCGGGGAGCAAATCGAGGAAATTGGTGCCAGTGACATGATCAGCATTGAGGTCGGGTGTCTCCAAGGCCATCTCAAGTGCCCCGTACGGGCACTCCATGACACATTCGGCGCAGCCCTTGCAGAGGTCGGAAACCATGATCGCAAAGAGCCCACCGCTGCCTTCCTCCTTCCTCTCCAGTGATCGAAAGATGCCGGTCGACCTGTGAAAAGCGAAGGGAACACGTTCAAAGAGCTCCATGAACTGCAAGCGAGCGTCGTCACTAAGCCCCTTGAGTCCCCCAATCTCGACACGCAGTAGATCCTTGAAAGGTGTCGAGGCCTTGTCGGCTACCTCCTGAGCCATGGCGGCTCGGAGTCGCTCCTCAACACCGGGCAGTTCGGCGAGCAGCTTCTGGCGCTGAGTGAGGTCGACAACGTACGCTTGAGTCGCTGTTTGTAGAACAGTGGCCACATCTTGTGCGGTATTGGGTAGCGCAGTATCTGGACATGTGGTAATGCAATCCATGCACGCGGTGCAGTTCTCTGCGATCCACACCGGAGTCTCGCGGCGCGAGACGTACTTTGAGGCTGCGCGCCCGGTAGCAGCGGCCATCATTCCGACGGAGGCGAGTGGCGAGGCCGGCTGGTTGTAACCGAGGCCCGCCCGAAATTCTTTGTCATAGACCGTTATCTGCGAGAGTGGTATTCGCACACCTTGGCCGGCATTAGGCAATCGGGCCGGAACATCAACTGAGCAGGAATCACATGGTATCAGCGACGGTACTCGCATCGACGAACTGTCGGTGGCCTCGAGACCTCCGAGGGGCACGTCCTGGACGAGGTCGTAGCCCTGGGTCATCACGGTCATGTTCGATTCGACGATGGCATCACCAAAAGGGCCAAACTTCTTGGTGTACTGGTTGCCGACTATCTCCTTGAAGCGGGAATCCGAGACGTTGTAGTCCTCCAGAAATCCCGAAACTCTGAAGAAGGCACCGAGGAATGCACTTCCCTGCATTCGCAGCTGAAGATCTTCGCGATCGGTCGCCTCGCGAGCGATCCGAAATCCCGGCAGCGTGTAGATCCGAATCTTCTTGTCGATTAACTCCTGGCGGAAGCGGGCCGGAATCCGTTGCCATACCGTCTCCGAATTCTCCTCAGATTCCCAAACAAACGTCCCGCCCTCGTTCAGACCGGCCAGGGGATTGGTGTGAGTGAATGCCTTCGGATCGCAACACAGGACCACGTCCACGTGTCGAAGATCGCAGTTCACTCGGATTCGCTGCGGAGCAACAACGAGGTAGTACTCGGTAGGAGCGCCCTTCTTCTCCGATCCATATCGGGGGTTGGCACTGACGTGGATAACTTCCCGGGGACGACCAAATTCATCAAACTCCTCGTGCTCGCGGAGGAGATCGTCACCGACCGCACCGATGATCTCACTGAGGTTCTTGCCGGTTGTGATCATTCCCCAACCGCCGATCGAATGGAAACGCACTGCGATCGCATTCTCTGGAAGCAGTGACGGCGTGCGGTCCGCCTCGACTGCATACGGATGATCGATGCCCAGCGTGAAGTAGAGCTCGCCGTCTTCCACGGACCGGCCATCCTGACGAGATCGGAAGCCGGTCGCATACTCGAAAGCACCGATAACCCCTTCCGGCCGGAAGTCACGCGAACCCATGCCGTAGGAGCCACTGAGAAGAAGCGGCACTTCATCCGGCAAGAGCGGCTCGATGCCGTTGTCATAGCCCGCTCGGTGAGCCTCAACCCCCTTGGCCAGCGCGGTACGCACGTCTTGAATCAGTGGGTTGTCGACCGCAAGTGGGTCGTCGGCGCGCTCAAGAACGATAACTTGCTTCTTACCAGCCAGTGCCCGCACCACAGCCTTCTCCGGGAACGGTCGAAGTACATTGATATGGACCGACCCGACCTTGGCGTCATCGGCGGCCCGCAGGTAGTCCACCCCGGCCTCGATATTCTCCGCCGCCGAACCGAGCGATACGAATACGACATCGGCATCGTTGGTTTCATATTCGTTAACAAATCCGTAGTTGCGGCCGGTGAGTTCGGCGAACTCGTCGTAAGCGCTCTGAAGAAAGTCGAGGATCGACTCACTAAAGTTGTTGCGGCGCGCGATGACGCCGTTCATGTAGTGCTCCTGGTTCTGAACTGGTCCCAGAAGCATCGGATTCTCGAGGTCTATCATCGCCGGCACCCGGCGACGGGTGGGACCAAAGAGCGTGAACTGGGCCTCGGTTGGACACTCGATGATATCGTCGGGGGCACCGAGAAATTCCCGCAGCAACTCCGACTCTGCCTTGTAGAACGTCCGTTCCAGATGAGAGGTGAGGAAGCCGTCCTGGACATTCATCCCGGGGTTGAGAACCAACTCGGTCACCTTGCGCAGAATGATCGCTTGATCGGCGGCCTGCTGGGAGTCCTTGCCGAACAGAATGATCCAACCGGTGTCGAGAGCGGAATAGACGTCGTCGTGACCGCAGTGAACGTTAAGGGCATGCTTTGTGAGTGCTCGTGCCGCCACTTCGAGAACCATCGTCGAGAACTTGCCCGGGGCGTGATAGTACTGCTCTATCCCGTAGACGATTCCTTGACCGGAGGAAAAATTGACCACCCGGTGGCCGGAAACCGAGAGAGCAATTGCGCCACCCTGCGCAGCATGCTCGCCCTCGGCTTCGATGGCGACTTTGGTGTTGCCGAAGACGTCTAGCTGTCCCTCCGCATACGCCAGTTGATACTGCTCCCCCATCTCGGTCGACGGCGTGATCGGATAGAACACACCTCCTTGGGTAATCCTCGCTTCCGTGTGGTAAGCGACGAGCTGATTGCCGTTCGTTGTGACCCGAATTCCCGGAAAACGCGGTACCGGCATGTGCCCGCCCTCTCTCCCCCAAGTCTGTTTGTTGTGTCCGAGACTACCGATCGTTACGGTCAAACCGAACAGGTTGCCGGGCTAGAGGCCTCCCACGTCTGGTAGTGCCGGTTTACGCCATAGGTCCAACACTTCCCCTCCAGGCGGAAGAAATCCCCCACCAGCTCACTTCGGTCGCTGACTCCCCCTTAAGGGGAAAGTGGTTCTTCTCTCACTCGACGAGATTCGTTGGTCATCTCGCTCACAACATACCCACCCGATCCGCAAGAAAGAGAAGCATGGATCACAAGAACCACAGTGGATGGCGCTATCGAACAGGTAGCAACGCGCAACGGATCTCGTATGGCTCTCGCGGAGGGGGTGGGATTTGAACCCACGGAACCGGTAAAACCGGTTCAACAGTTTTCGAGACTGCCGCCTTCGTCCGCTCGGCCACCCCTCCCAAACCGTCGCAATCGGCACGGCGGGAGCACGAATTGTAGGCGCCTGAAGTGGGGACGAGACTCAGCGACGATCTGCGAAAAAGTTCTCGAGCAACGCCTCAGCTTCGTCCGCGAGCACCCCTGCAACAAGTTCGCATCGATGGTTGAGCCGCTCATCCTGCGGGATGTTGAAGAGACTCCACGCCGCACCCGCCTTGGAATCGGAGGCTGCATAGACGATCCGATCAAGTCGGGCCCACACCGCTGCCATGGAGCACATGGGACACGGTTCGAGTGTCACAACCAAGGTATGTCCTTCGAGATGCCAGGAGCCTTCGGTCTCTGCCGCTGCGCGGATCGCCAGTATCTCGGCATGTGCGGTCGGATCGGCCATCTGTTCCTTCCGATTGTGCCCGACCGCCACCACTTCACCGTCGGCGTCCACGATCACCGCACCGATGGGCACATCCTCATGGTCAATCGCGGCGCGGGCCTCGGCCAACGCACTCCTCATTGCGGCGTCATACGAAACTTGCATTGGCGGAGGGAGTGGGATTCGAACCCACGAGGCGTTGCCGCCAACACGCTTTCCAGGCGTGCGCTCTAGGCCGGACTGAGCGATCCCTCCGGGGGAGGAAAG
>PVBE010173594.1_pt1 | contig 25079 bp, 28 predicted proteins | sample 1631181 | NCBI WGS metagenome assembly PVBE01 (sample SAMN08397723, study PRJNA350692) | Marine metagenome, whole genome shotgun sequencing project. | isolation source: water | place: Pacific Ocean | collected 2012-04 | reverse complement strand
CGACCGCCGCGCCCGAGCGCCATCTTGAGCATGCCCACATGCTTGCGGTAGAGCGAGGTCATCGTCTCGTAGTCGATGCGTGTCTGGGCCACCTTGAGCATCTGTTCTTCGAGCACCACGGCGTTGCCGTCGGGGCTCTTCTCGTAAGTATCCTTGGCCTTCTTCACTTCGAACTGAGCCTGGGTGCCGTGTTTCTTCTTAACGTGGCTGGCGTCGGTCGCGGTCATCTCGAGGCGCGACTTGCGTCCCACCAGATCGCGGAACCTGAGTTCGGCGATGTCGCTGGGAATGAAATTCGGCGTATCGGCGTTGGCGACGTTGTGGGACAGCACCTTTTGGCGCTGGTTGAGCCAATGCATGCGCTTGGTCAGCGCCGCGAAAATCGGCAGTTCTTTGAGATCCATGCCGCCTCGGCCCCCTTCGGCCTGCGCCCATCCTTAAGCTTGCGCGCATTCTCAGTCCACGCCCGTTAAGATAGGGTAAAACCCTTGAAAATAGGGAAAAAAACCGAATCTGCCGGATTCACATCGATTTTCTAGGCTGGGCCCCTTTCGGGTTCCAAAAGCGCGATTAGCTCGTCGGCCGTGTAAACATCACCGACTACCAAGGCCAGGGAACACAGACTGGCCATGTGGTCGCTGTCCTCGAGGGCGGCGTTGGCGTCGCTCACCATGATCACCTTGAAGTCGCGCATCATGGCATCGCGGGCCGAGGATTCGCAGCAGACATTGGTCAACGTGCCGGTGATCAAGACCGTATCGATGCCGCGCTGCTGCAGTTGCTCGGCCAGATCGCAGGCGCCCGGCAAGAAGGCGCTGTAGCGGTTCTTACGAGCCCTGATATCGCCCTCCCGGACCTCGAGCTGGGGCCAGATCTCATGGCCCGGCTGCCCGGCTGTCAGGGCCTGGCGCAAGGGCCCGGCCCGGGCCGGAACGTTGACGTGGTCGAGCATCCCTACCCAATAGTCTTCGGCCGCCGGCCCCAGCGTCATCTGCACCCAGGCGACGGCACCGCCCGCTGCTCGAGTGGCCCGGGCCAGGCGGTTGATGGCGGGCACGATCTGGCGCGCCACCGGCACCTCACCTGCCGCGCCCTCGGCCATGAAGCCCCCTTGCATATCGATCACCACCAGAGCCGTGCGGGCCGGGTCGAGAGATTCGTAAAGGTGCAATTTGCCGCGGCGCTTGACGATACGCGCAACCATTTCGGCCGGCAGCTCGGAGGGATGCATGGCGCGCTCCGTCTCATGGGCGGGAAAGGCGATCATGGCTAAGCGGCCACAAGGACACAAGTCGGAGTCCGGGGCGGCCCTCGCAAAACTCCCCCTAACCCTTTGATTTCCTGGCCCGTTTTAAGCGTTTGTTAAGCCTGTCGCCAGATACTGCGGCGCGATCGGAATGGCCGGGAAAGCGCCGATGACTGCGCCCGACGACAGCGACAAGGCGGCGGCCGGCGAAACAAAGCCGAAGTCGAAACAGACGCTGGCGATTGCCCTAAAGGACAAACCGGGCAATGACGCGGCGCCGCACATCACCGCCACCGGACGCGGCAAAGTGGCCGAACAGATCCTGGCCATCGCCTTCGAGCACGGCGTCAAGGTGCGCGAAGATGCCGATCTGGCCGAGATATTGGCGGTGCTGGAGGTCGACAGCGTCGTACCGGTCGAGGTGCTGGCCACGATCAGTAAGATTCTGGCCTACGTCTACCGCGCCAACGCGGCGCTGCTGGAGGAAAACGAAACGCCGTGAGCACGCTGACCGAAGTCGAACAATCGATCACCGAACTGGCAGAATTGGTGAGCCAGGCCCGCGGCCTCGTCGGTAGCAGTGAGAGCATCGACCTGAACGGCCTGACGGCCCGCACCCAGGGCGTCTGCGAGCGTATCGCCGAACTCGAGCCCGAACTCGCCAGGCGTTTGGAAAGCCGCCTGGCCAGCCTCATCGTCGAGCTCGATGAGTTGGCTAGTCAGGTCGGCGCCCAGCACAGCGAACTTTCGGAGCTGCTGAACGAGCTTGAACCACAGGGCCCCGGCAACGGTGACGGCTAGGATCGAGTATGGCTTTCGACAGTATTCTGACATCAATCTTTGCGCTCATTCTGGTGCTCGCCCTGATCGGCGTACTGGCCTTGCTGGGCCGCCGCTTCGGTTTGCTGGCTGCCGCCCGTCCGGCCCGTGGCGGGGGCCGCCGCCTGGGCATCACCGAAGTGGCACCGGTCGACGCCAAGCGCCGGCTGATTCTGGTGCGTCGCGATCAGACCGAGCATCTGGTGTTGCTGGGCGGCGAGAGCGACTTGGTCATCGAGCGCAACATTCCGGCCACGGAATCTTCGAATTCGCAACCGACAGAACCGACAACGACTAGGAGCACGGCATGAAGTGGGGCTCGATCGCGGTTGCGGCATTAGTAACTCTGGTAACCTTGGCCGAGCCGGCGACTGCCCAGCAGGTCACCGTCGATCTCGGCTCCGAAGGTGCGTTTACAGGCCGCATCTTTCAGCTCATCGCCCTGATCACGGTAATCACACTGGCGCCCTCGCTGCTGGTGGTGACGACGTCGTTCACGCGCATCGTCGTGGTGCTGTCGCTGATGCGCAGCGCCATCGGCGTGCAGCAGACGCCGCCCAACACGGTGATCGTCGGCCTGGCGCTGTTTCTGACCTCTTACGTCATGGCGCCGACCTTCGAGCGGGCCTACGAAGACGGCATCCTGCCGCTGATCAACGACGAGATCACCGAAGAACAGGCCTTCGAACGGACCGCGGCGCCGGTGCACAAGTTCATGCGCGAAACGGTGCGCGAGAAGGATCTCAATCTGTTCATCGAAATGTCCCAGGTGGAAATCCCGGAAAAAGCCGAAGATATTCCGCTACGGGCGCTGATCCCGGCCTCCATGATCAGCGAGCTCAAACGCGCCTTCGAGATCGGCTTTCTGGTCTTCGTACCTTTCATCGTCATCGACATGGTAGTGGCCTCGGTGCTGATGTCGATGGGCATGATGATGCTGCCACCGATCATGATCTCGTTACCCTTCAAGTTGGTCTTTTTCTTGCTGGTCGACGGCTGGCACCTGATCACCTCGAGCCTGGTTCGAAGTTTCGGTTAGCTATCAGCGCCCCTGAAATACCGGTGGGCGTTTCTCCAAGAAAGCCCGGGGACCTTCGACGGCGTCTTCCGTGGCCGCCAGCTTTTGGCTGTGTTCGGCCTCCAGGGCCAGCGCTTCGACTGCGCTGAGGTCGGCCGAGCGCCGCATCACATCACGCGCCGCTTGCACGGCCAAAGGCGCATTGGCGGCGATCTCGCGGGCCAGTTCGAGCGCCGTATCGAGTACCCGTTCGGGCGCCTCGCAGCGATTAACGAAACCCGCCTCGAGGGCCCGCTCGGCAGCGATGGGGCTTCCCGTCAGCAGCAACTCGGCAGCCAGAGCCGGCGGCATCAGGCGCGCCAACCGCGCCGTGCCGCCCATGGCCGGTATCAGCCCCAGACGCACCTCGGAAAGACCAAGGCGGGCGCCCGCGGCCACCAAGCGCAGATCGCCGGCCAGCAATAGCTCCATGCCACCGGCGATGGCGTGGCCATTGGCGGCCACGATCAACGGCCGTTCGAGGTCGAAGTCGCGCAGTGTGGCGCGGCCGGCCAGGCCACCATCGGCGACGATGCGGTGGTCCCATTCGTCCTCGGCCTGGCGCGCGCCGGTAAGCAGCGGAATGAAACGCCCGAGATCGAAGCCGGCGCAAAAGGTCGACCCCTCGGCCCCCGTCAGCACTATCGCCCTCACGTCGACATCGTCGCGCAAGGACTGCCAGCATTCGGCCAGGCGCACGATCAGTTCGGGATTGAGGGAATTGCGCGCCTCGGGCCGGTTCAGCCTGACCAGCGCAACGTGTTTGTCGATCTCTACCTGCAGCACCATATTAACCTCCACGCGACGGATTCCGACCAGATCCCCAACCCGGTGTATCATGATCCGGCGCGGACATTTTTAGTATCAAGCCGCCATTGAGGCGGCGGCCAAGTGCACGGGGCGCACGCCCGGCGAGGGTCAACAAAAGGAGATCAATCATGGCGGCACAAGAAACGGCCCTGATCGTCGGCACCGGACCCGGCCTCAGCGCCTCGCTGGCGCGGCTCTTCGCTGCCGAGGGCATGGCGGTCGCCCTGGCATCGCGAAATATCGACAAATTGGCGGACCTGGCGGCCGAGACCGGGGCCAAATGCCATGCCTGCGATGCCGGCCAGGCCGATCAGGTGAAGGCCCTCTTTGGCGCCGTCGCGGCCGACACGGGGTTTCCCGACGTGGTGGTCTACAACGCCAGCTACCGCACCCGCGGACCCTTCGTCGAGCTCGACCCGATAGAGGTCAAAAAAACCATCATGATCAGTTGCTACTCCGGGTTCTTGGTCGGCCAGGAGGCAGCCCGCGGCATGCTGGGGCGCGGCTCCGGCTCGATCTTGTTCACCGGCGCTTCTGCCTCGGTCAAGGGCTATGCCCAGTCGGCCCCCTTCTCCATGGGCAAGTTCGGCTTGCGTGGCCTGGCCCAGAGCATGGCCCGCGAGCTGGCGCCGGAAAACATCCACGTCGCCCACTTCGTCATCGATGGCGGCATCGGCCGGGCCGATGATCCGCGCGGCGCTGGGCGCGGCGAGGACGGCCTGCTGCACCCCGACGAGATCGCCCGCAGCTATCTCCACATCCATCGCCAACAGCGCAGCGCCTGGACCTGGGAGGTCGAGCTGAGACCCTGGGTCGAGAATTTCTAACCCGCTCGGCGGGCCTTTCGTTTGGGCCGCACCAAAGGGGTAGTTTTAAGTCTGTTCTTTGAGGCTAAGGATACAATTGAATTCTTTTTTATGTAATTCTAGTGATGCTAGAACAAAACATCTAATCTTTGGGGGCGTAAGGGTTGCGGCCCTTGCGCAGGTTGAGGCGTATCGGGCTGCCGGGGAAATCGAAAACCTGGCGCAGGTCGTTGATCAAATAGCGGCTGTAGGATTCCGGCAGCGCCTGGGGCCGGCCGGTAAACAGCACGAAAGTCGGTGGCCGCGCCTTGACCTGGGTCATATAGCGCAGACGCTGATGGCGGCCGCGCTGGGCCGGCGGCGGATGGCGTTCCTGTGCCTCGGCCAGCCAGCGGTTGAGCTCGCCCGTGGGTACGCGCCGGTTCCATACCTCGTAGGCGGCATTGACCGCCGGCATCAGACGATCAAGGCGTTCGCCGGTCAGTGCCGACAGCGGCACCACCGGCAAGCCCCGCACCTGCGGCAGTGAGATCTCCAAGCGTTCGTCGAGCGCCCGGCGGGCAACGCTACGGTCGTCCACCAGATCCCACTTGTTGACCGCCAACAGTAGTGCCCGGCCTTCCCTGACGGTCAGGTCGGCGATGGTCAGGTCCTGCTTTTCCAACCCCTGGGTGCCGTCGATGACCAACACCACGACTTGGGCCATGCGGATGGCACGCACGGTATCGGCGGTCGACATCTGCTCTAGTTTTTCCTGTACCCGGGCCTTGCGCCGGAGACCGGCCGTGTCGACCAGCTCGATGGTGCGGCCGGCACTCTCCCAGGTCACGGCGATGGCATCGCGGGTGATGCCGGTCTCGGGACCGGTGAGCAGCCGCTGGCTGCCGATCAGGCGGTTGATCAAGGTCGACTTGCCGACATTGGGCCGGCCCACCACGGCCAGGGTCAGGCCGGATTGGATGCTCTCGTCGTCCGCTGCATCGCCCTCCTCCGCCACCTCCCCTTCTGTATCGACCACAGCGGCCAAGGCATCGTGAAGCTCGGTCAGTCCCTCGCCGTGCTCAGCCGAGATGGCGATGGGCTCACCCAGGCCCAACGCAAAGGCCTCGTAATAGCCCGCCTCGGCGGCCCTGCCTTCGCACTTGTTGGCCAACGTCAGCACTCTGTCGCCACGGCGGCGCAAGCGCTGGGCGAAGTGCTGGTCGACCGGCGTCACACCGGCCCGGGCGTCTATCAATAGCAGGGCCACGTCGGCTTCCTCGAGCGCCGCCTCGGTCTGCTGCCACATACGCTCTTCGAGGCTATCGTCCTCGCCCTCCTCAAGGCCGGCGGTGTCGATAACCCTGAAATTGAGCGCTGCCAGCCGGCCAGCCCCTTCGCGCCGATCGCGGGTCACGCCTGGGGTGTCGTGGACCAAGGCCTGGCGGCGACCAACCAACCGATTGAAAAGTGTCGACTTGCCAACGTTGGGGCGGCCGATGATGGCCACTGTCAGCATGATGGCTCAGCGGTAGGCAATGAGGTTGGCGTCGTCGGTGAGGAAAAACAGCGTGCCGTTGGCCACCACCGGCGGGATCGAAACCGGCACCGACATGTCGAGCGAGCCCAGCACAAGTCCGGTATAAGGCGACACCGCCACGGCTGTGCCGGCCGACGACGTCACCACCAATCGGTCGCCAACCAGTAGCGGGCCACTCCAGCGGATAGGCTCGCGCTCCCCCTCGTCCTCGTAGCGCGCCAACTGGCGCACCCAACGCACCCGGCCGTCGAGCCGCGAGAGGCAAACTACCTGACCTTCCAGGGTAACCACGAAGAGAAAATCCCCGGCCACCCATGGTGACTGCACACTGGCGATATCCTGCTCCCAGACGCGGCCGCCACTGCGCAGATCGATGGCCACCATGCGCCCGGCGTGGCTGACGGCATAGACCCGGCCGCGGTCGATCACCGGCCGGCCATTGATGTCGCTGAGCTCGGCCAGCGCCGTCATGCGCCCGGCCCGGGTCAGGGCATCGGCCCAAGCGATGCGGCCGTTCTCCACCCTGAGCGCGAAAAGCTCGCCCGAGGAATAAGGCGCCACCACCAGGTCACCCTGCACAGCCGGGCTCGAGGCACCCAGCAGGCCCGCATTCTCGGCGATGCCGACGTGGCTCCACTGCAGTTGCCCGTCGATCGCCGACAGCGCCCACAATTGGTTGTCGTGGCTGATGACGAAGACCCGGCCGGCGCTGACGGTGGGGGCGCCGCGCAACGGCACACCGATACGGTGGCGCCAGAATTCGGCCCCCGTGGCGGCCTCCAAGGCAATCACCTCGCCATAGCCCGAGGCGATATAGAGAATGCCCGATTCGACCGCCAATCCGCCGCCGATGGCGCCCTCTTCCTCGCCCTTGGGCACCACGCTATAGCTCCAGCGAGCCGCGCCGCTGGCAGCGTCGAAGGCGCTAACCCGACCTTCGGCATCGAACACGAAGACCAGACCATTGGCCACCACCGGCGAAGCCAGCAAGCGGCGCAAATCGTCGGAACCGGCGCCGGCATCCTGGCGCCATAGCTCACCAACGTTCTCACCGGCTGCCAGATGATGCATGGCGTGGCTGGGATCGCCACCGTCCTGAGGCCAATCGGCATTGGCGTAAGGCTTGGGTAGGCGTACGTCGAGGTCGGCGATGTCGGGATCGGGAACCAGAGTTCGTTGCAAGGCGATGACCGAGATGCGTTCCCCCGGCAGCGGCGGCTTTTCGATACTGCCCAGCCATTCCGGCATCGAATCACAGGCCGCCAGAAACGCTGCCAAGGCGAAAGCCAGGGCTGCCACCGGCAACAAACGCAATCGCGCCGACGCCATCACGAAGCGCCGTCCAACGCCGCCAGCATTTCGGCAGCTCGGGCGCGAATGCCGGCCGGCGCACCGGCATCGTCGGCCAGTTCAGTGAACAATTTCTTGGCCTCGTCCAGCTTGCCGCCCTGTTGAGCCACCAGGGCCGCCACCTCGCGGGCCGAGTAGCGCCACGGGCTTTGCCCAGCCAACAGTGGCACGAGGCGCCGTTCGACCTCGCCCACGGCGGCGCCGTCGAGGGCGCTGAGAGCACCTAACAGCCGGGCCAGACCTTGTAGCAGATCACTTTCAGCCGTCTTCGCCAGACGGTCATAAATCGCGATCGCGCCCTGCTGGTCGCCACCCGACGCCAGTGCCGCCGCCTGCTGCAGCGCTGCCAAGGTCGGGTAACCGTCGCCACCGTCGGCGACCAGGCCGGCAAAGGCGGTCGCCGCCTCGCTCGACTTGCCGGCCACGAAAAGCTCTACGGCGGCGGCGAACTGAGCACCATCAGCCTCGCGGGCTGCGCGCACGTATTCGCGCCAACCGACGTTGGCAGCCGTTCCGACGACGACAAAAACCGCCAGAACGATGACGTAGCGGCCGTACTTCTGCCACAGCTTGGCATAGTGTTCGTGGCGTAATTCTTCGTCGACTTCCCGAAATACGTCGGCCAAAAGCTCCTCCAACAGCCGCTCAAAGGGCCGCTAAAATAGCTTCTCACGTTGACAAGAGCAAACGCCGATCATGGGCAACTGCACTGCCTCACGCGGCAGCCACTATGACGTCGGGAAGTTTCGGATCGAGGCAACAGGGCAACTCGCAGTCGGCCGCCGCTGCGGCCTCCTCGTGGGCCGCCATGAGCGCCGCGATGGCGGCCTCTCCCAGCACCTCCAGGGCCAGCGGAAAAAGATCCGCCTCCTCACGCTCTATGTGGCGGCGCACAGGTAAACACGGTGGACGCGTGATTCCCCTCTCACAGACGATTCTGGACGCACTGCGCACCCATTACGACGCATCTACACGCAGGGAACCCCAAAATCGCATCATCCAGACAGAGAGAAGTGACAGGGTTGCACCCCAAGTCATCGTCAATATGTTCCAGAAATGGTTCTCAGAGTTAGGATACGAGGGGTGCAGTTCCCATTCAGGACGCAGAACCTTCATCACCAACGCATCCAAAAAAATCTCGACTGTCGGTGGTTCCTTACGGGATATCCAGTATCTCGCAGGACATTCCTCACTACAGACGACACAACGGTATATTGAGGGTGACAGTCTTGCGCGTCAGAAAGTGGTAGAGTTGGTTTTGGACAAATTCTACCTATCCGAATATCCACATACGAACTCTCACACACCACCTCGGACTGTCCTCCTCTAGGAACTACCCAGATTTCATGGAGACAGAGGATTTTTAAATGGAAGGTCTAATAGGATTTCTCCTTCTAGGGTGGTGTTTCTGGATGATTTTGCGTCATCCTCTGAAGTCCCTGTCCCTCTTGTTCAAGGTGGGATTTCTACTGATTCTGGGATTCGGTGGGTTCCTTGTCCTTTGGTGGGTCTTACTCACCGTCTGGCTCCCCATCCCCCACATTTCCCGTTAGACTTCACCGATGAGACACATCCTCGCACCCATACTCCAACTGTTTCCCTCACTCGCACGGAGGGAGACGGTGAAATGGGGGGAGAACTTGGTGTACCGGAAAGGTCTTTTCTATAAGAAGTCGACCGATGTTCCCTTCACGGGGAAGGTTACGGGGAAGGGACAGGGTTCAATCAGAAACGGTAAAAGAGATGGTCCTTGGGTCTATTACCTCGACAACGGAAAGTTATTGTTCAAAGGAACCTGCAAGGACGGTAAGTTAGTCGGTCCTTTGGTCAGTTACAACAGAGACGGAACTGTCCATGCATTGACAGGAACCTACAAGGACGGGAAGAGAGACGGTTCGTATGTCGAGTACTGGGATGACGGAGAGTTACGGTCCAAAGAAACCTACAAGGATGGGAACCGGGATGGTCCTTGGGTCCGTTATCACTACAACGGACAGTTATCATACAAAGGAACCTATAAGAACGGTAAGAAAGTCGGTCCTTGGGTCAGTTACAACAGAGACGGAACTGTCCATGTATGGACAGGAACCTACAAGGACGGTGCGAAGATTTCCGACTGACCCCACCCCCCCCCAAAACTGACAACCTTTTCCTAATCTATAAGGTCGGTTGGTTGTTAGAGTGAAATCTCAGGAAGACACCCCACCCCCAAAACTGGAAGGGGGTATAGGTGAAATTTTCCTAGAAAAAAATAGAGGATGTCAAAACTAGAAGTGGTATGGGTGAAACTTCCCTATCTCTTATCAGATGCAGACCCCCTCTCAAACACCCCCTAGAACGTCCTTAGAGGGTTACACAGATGCATCTCGATGTTGGGATGACTAGAACCTTAGAATTCTGATAGGTAGGATTTCGTTTTTTCCGCATTCCCTTTTCGTTGAGTCAGAACGTGTGACCTCTGGATGCGTTTGACGTGACCGTAGTGTTCTTCAATGAACTTTACACTTGTTCCCATATTCTCTGCGATATCGAAGACAGGAACATCTTCTAGGAGTCTGAACGTCGCATAGGTGTGACGGAGACAGTAGAAGGTAGGTTTCGGGTGTTTGGATTTGAGACTGGTGTTTCGGACTATCTCTTCCCAGTGACGGTAGTAGATTTTCTTGTTCAACATCTCACCCATTTCGGGGTCTGCAAATATGTAGTCTTGTGCATCGGCAAATGTGGTTAATTTTTTCAACCTTTGAAATAAATCTCCCCTCATTCCGATGACATCCTGCCTTCGACCTGTCTTGGAAATCTCAACGTCGATACGGGATTTGACCTCGTCCCTTCCGTTCTCGTCCTTTTCCGTGAACAGTCTGACGTTCCCCCATCGAAGGTGACGGAGTTCACCGAACCTCAATCCCGTGTTCGCAAGAATGAGAATGAACTCACGCACCATGTTCTTCTGGAAGATGATGTGGTCTTCGGTTTCGTTCTTCGTCCATGTCTGGAGATAGGTGTAAACCTCCCTCCATTCGTCCAGTTCCAGTGCATCCCGTGACCGTGCATTCTTTTTCATCTCCTCCCATCGAGGGAGTTGGTTCTGTCGTATCCATTGTTTGTCGAATGCAAATCGGAACACCGACCCGATGGTTGCACGTTCATTGATGATGGTGACATCGGTGACGTTGGGACTGCGTTTCTTTCTCCACTGGGTATAGGAATTCCGAAACTGATTCCCGTCTATATCCTGTAACTTGGTTTTCTCTCCAAGGAACGGAACCAGATGTCGATTGACCTGTGTCTTGATGGTCGAGAACCGTCCCTCGGTGATACCGATCTTCCCACCTCCCGTATCACCGACACGAACCCGTTTTTCTTGTTCTGCAAGGAACTGGTCTGCAACCTCTCGTATCGTCAGATCAAACAGTTTTTCACCGATACGAATCTTTCCCTGTATCTCGTAAAACATCTCCCTTGCACGTTCCTGTGCAAGTTCCCTGTCCTTCGTCCTCAAGGATTTACGAAAATACTTTTTCTCCTGAGATATCCACGTTGAGAATTGCCACACATCACCCGATGCGTTGACCCGATACAGACGAACATCCCCCTCAAACAGGGTGAATTCCTCCGTCTTGTACCGTCTTGGGTACTTGGGATTATCCTTCAGATTACCGTGCAGGGAATTTTGCATTGGAGTAGTTCCCCAAGTTTGTAAAATCCTTGCAGTAGGATTTTCTAACACCTTGAAAAACCACAATATCAGTTACAACTTTGTAAGTCAAGTATTGCTGAGTATAATAAAATACGTAAATATTATCAATGCCTTAACAAAAGTTTGTAATTATGAAACTACTCCCACTCAATAGTCCCAGGCGGCTTCGACGTAATATCGTAAACCACCCGGTTGATACCCTTGACTTGGTTGACGATGCGGCTGGCCACGCGCCCCAAAAAGTCGTGCTCGAAAGGAAAAAAATCGGCCGTCATGCCGTCGGTCGAGGTCACGGCGCGCAGCGCACAAACGTATTCGTAGCTGCGCTCGTCGCCCATCACGCCGACGGATCTGACCGGCAGCAGCACCGCGAAGGCCTGCCAGATCTCGTCGTAGAGGCCGGCCTGGCGGATCTCATCGAGGTAGATGGTATCGGCCTGGCGCAAAATAGTGACCTTTTCCGCCGTCACTTCGCCGGGCACGCGGATGGCCAGGCCGGGTCCCGGGAAGGGATGGCGGCCGATCATGGCGTCGGGCAGCCCGAGCTCATGGCCCAGCCGGCGCACCTCGTCCTTGAAGAGTTCGCGCAAGGGCTCGACCAGGGCCAGGTTCATGCGCTCGGGCAGGCCGCCGACGTTGTGGTGCGATTTGATGGTGACGCTGGGGCCGCCGGTGAAGGAGACCGATTCGATGACGTCGGGATAAAGCGTGCCCTGGGCCAAAAACTCGGCCCCTCCCAGCTTGTCGGCCTCGGCCTCGAAGACCTCGATGAAGGCGGTGCCGATGATTTTTCTTTTTCGTTCGGGATCGTCGACGCCTGCCAGGCGTCCGAGGAAGAGCTCGGCGGCGTCGCAGTGCACCAGGGGGATGTTGTAGTGGCCACGAAAGAGCTCCACAACCTGGTCCGCTTCGCCGGCCCGCAGCAGGCCGGTATCGACGAAGATGCAGCGCAGCTGCTCGCCGATGGCCTCATGCAGCAGCACCGCCACCACCGATGAGTCGACGCCGCCGGAAAGACCGCAAACCACCCTGCCGGCCCCCACCTGGGCCCGCAGCTTGGCGATCTCGGTCTCGCGGAAGGCGGCCATGGTCCAATCGCCCCGGCAGCCGGCCACGCCCAGCGCAAAGTTGCGCAGCAACGCTCCGCCCTCGGGCGTGTGCACCACCTCGGGATGGAACATCAAGCCGTAGAAATGGCGCTCGTCGTCGGCGATGGCGGCGAAGGGCGCACCCTCGCTGGTGGCGACGACGCGGAAACCAGCCGGGATGTCGACCACCCGGTCGCCGTGGCTCATCCAGACCTGCTGGCGCTCGCCGGGCCGCCAGACGCCGTCAAAGATGGCGCAATCGCCGCTGATCTCGACGAAGGCACGGCCGAACTCACGGTGCTCGGCGGCTTCGACGCGACCGCCGAGCTGATCCACCATGGCCTGCTGGCCATAGCAGATGCCCAGCACCGGCACACCGAGCTCGAAGATCCGCTCGGGCGCCCGCGGCGTACCGGCATCCAGCACCGAGGCCGGGCCGCCCGACAGGATCACCGCCTTTGGTGCGAAGTCGTCGAGCACCTCGGCGGCCTTCTGGAAGGGCACGATCTCGCTATAGACGCCGCTCTCGCGCACGCGCCGGGCAATCAATTGGGTGACCTGGGAGCCGAAATCGACGATCAGAATGCGGTCGCTCATGCGCCGGAACCTATCGGTGCGGCCGGGTCCTGTCCAGCCGCCAATCTGCGCTAGACTAAAGACCGTCCGTGACGGCCTGAAGGAGCCACCATGTATCGCCAAAACCCCCTCAAATCCCGCCTCGCCGCGGGCCAGCCGGCACTGGGCTGCTGGGTCTTTTCCACCGATTCCTCGGTGGCCGAAAACCTGGCCCAGGCCGGCTTCGACGCGCTGATCATCGACCACGAACATTGCGGTTCCGATCTGCCCGGTCTGGTTCACGCCCTGCAGGCCATCTCCGCCAGCGGCTGCGCCGGCTTGGTGCGGGTGCCCAGCAACGACGCCGTTTACATCAAACGCGTGCTCGACATCGGCGTCGAGGGCATCGTCGTGCCCAACGTGCAAAGCGCCGCCGAGGCCCGGGCCGCCGTCGCCGCCTGCCACTATCCGCCGCGCGGCCGGCGCGGCCTGGGGTTCCCCTTTGCCCGGGCCGCCGATTACGGCCGGGTCGCCGACTATGCCGCGGAAGCCGGCGACAACCTCTTGATTTGCCCCATCATCGAATCCCGCGCCGGCTTCGAGAACCTCGAAGCCATTGCCACCACCGAGGGCATCGAGATGCTGATGATGGGTCCGGGAGACTTGTCCGCCGACCTGGGCAAGCCCGGCGCCTTCGACGACCCCGAGGTGGCGGGCTTGATCGCGGCCGGCGAGCAGGTGGTGCTGGAAGCGGGCAAATGGCTGGCCGGCATCGCGCTCGACGGCGCCGGTGCCCGGGCCATGTTCGAACGCGGTTACCACTTCGTGGCGCCGGCGGCCGACGTCTGGCTGCTGCGCGACGGCAGCCGGGACCTGATCGACGAGGCCATGAACGGGTAAGCGGCGAACTCGATCCGGCGAACAAAGATTTCGATTGGCCTTGGCAGCCATAAAGGGATATCGGGAAAACAAGACCGTGGTGAGGAGAGGGGGAAAGGTCATGCCGCTCAATGCCGCCGTTTCGGTTTACCAAAAGGGCGCGCCGCGCCAGCACGGCGCCATGGAATTCAGCCAGCCGCCGGTCGATCTCGACGCCGTCCGGCTCTATCGCCTGGAACGCGTTCGCGCCGAACTCAGGGCGCGCGACATTGCCGCCATCTTGCTCTTCGACCAGGTCAACACGCGCTACGCCACCGATGCCACGAACATGCAGATCTGGTGTTCGCACTATGAGACCCGCTGCGTTTTCATCGCCGCCGAGGGGCCGGTGGTGCTGTTCGACTATGCCGATCTGCCGCACCTCGCCGAGGGCCTGCCGACCATCGACGAGTACCGCGTCATGCCGTCCTTTTATTACTTTGCCGCGGCCCAGAACGGTGAGGACGTGGCCCGGGAATTTGCCGCCCAATTGGCCGATCTCATGCGGGTTCACGGGCATGGCAACCGGCGCCTGGCCGTCGACCGGCTGTCGCACCTGGGCATCGACGCCATCCGCGCCCAGGGCCTCGAAGTGGTCGAAGGCCAGGAAGTCACCGAACACGCCCGGGCCATCAAGAACGACGCCGAACTCACCCTGATGATGAAGGCCATCGAGGTCTGCCAGGCCGGCATGACAACGATGCGAGAGAAGCTGGAGCCCGGCATCACGGAAAACGCCCTGTGGGCCAAGCTGCACGAGACCAATATCGCGCTGGGCGGCGAATGGATCGAAACCCGTCTGCTGTCGTCGGGGCCGCGCACCAATCCCTGGTTCCGTGAATGCTCGATGCGCGTCATCGAGGCCGGCGACATGGTCAGCTTCGATACCGACCTGATCGGATCTTATGGTTACTGTTCCGACATCTCGCGCTCGTGGCGCTGCGGCGAGGGCCGGCCCGACGACACCCAGCGAACCCTTTATGCCGCGGCCCACGACCAGTTGCAGCACAACATGGCGCTCCTAAAGCCGGGCGTGACTTTTCGCGAGTATTCGGAGAAAGCCTGGCCCATCCCCGACGAATACCTTTCGGCCCGCTACCCCTCGCTGATCCACGGCGTCGGCCTGGCCGACGAGTACCCGGCGCTGAAGCACATCCAGGATTTCGCAGCCCAAGGCTCCGACGGCATGCTGGAGGCCGGCATGACGTTGTGCGTCGAATCCTTCATCGGCAGCGAAGGCGGCCGCGAGGGCGTCAAGCTCGAGGAACAGGTTCTGATCACGCCCGAGGGCTCGCGCTGTTTATCGTCCTATCCGCTCGAGGAAAGCTGGCTTTGAGACGGATCAGGCGCTCGCCAGGCGTTCGAAGATGGCGACGAAGACGCCGTCGGTGCCGTGGCGCAGCGGCGTCAACATGAGGGTGGTGTCGGTCGTTGGGCAGGAGCCGCCGATGACGTCGCGCCAGACCTCGGCAACGGCAAGCGGGCGAAAATCGGCCTGGGTAGCGGCGAACCATTCCGCCTGTTCGCGGTTCTCGGCGGCCAGTAGCGAACAGGTGGCGTAAACCAGGCGGCCGCCGGGCTTGACCAGGGTGGCGGCCCGTTCCAGCAGGTGCCGCTGGCGCGTCACCTCGGCAGCCAGGACTTCGGCTGTCAGCCGCCACTTGAAGTCGGGATTGCGCCGCCAGGTGCCCAAGCCCGAACACGGTGCATCGAGCAGCACCCGGTCGGCGGCGCCCACCAGGTCCTCGAACGAGCCCTCCTCCTCGACCACCCGGCTCTGGACATTGCGCGTGCCGGCGCGCAGCAAGCGTTCCTTCATGCGGCCCAGCCGCCTGGGGTCGCTATCCAGGGCGTAGATCTGGCCCGAATTCGCCATGGCCGCCGAGAGCGCCAGGGTCTTGCCGCCGGCACCGGCGCCCAGATCGACAACCTGCTGACGCGGGCCCGCCGCCACCAGCAGGGCGATCAGTTGCACCCCTTCGTCCTGCACCTCGACCAGGCCTTCGCGAAAAGCCCGGGTATGGGTAATGCGCTCGCGGTTCTCCAGGCGCAGGCAAAGCGGCGACCAGGGGCCCGGCTGGGCGGCGATGTCTTCGCCGGCCAGGGCCTCAAGGGCGGCTTGGCGGTCGGCCTTCAGCGTGTTGACGCGCAGATCGAGCGGCGCGCGTTGATTGAGCGCCGCCATCTCGGCTATCAGGTCGTCGCCGAATTGGGTGCGCAAGCCGGGCTCGAGCCAGGCCGGAAAGCTGGCCCGGGCCCAGTCGGGCATGGCGCCGGTATCGGGCGGTGCCTGACAGAAGGCGGTTTCCTCGGCGCTCAGCGCCGCCGCACCGTATTGGCTGCCGTCAAAGAGTTCGGCCGCATCCAGCCCTTCGCCCAGCGTCAAGCCCAGCACCAATCGGCGCGGCGTGGCTTCCACGCCGGCCTGGTCCAAGAGCCACTCGAACTCGGCCCGGCGGCGCAGCACGGCGTAAACCTGACCCGAGATGGCCCTGCGGTCCTTGGATCCGGCGTAGCGCCGGCGGCGGAACCATTCGGCCACCACCCGGTCCGCCGGCCGGCCGCCGGATGGGGGCTCGGCGGCAATGGCTTCGAGCAGCTCGATTGCCGCCTGGGTGCGGGGCCCCGGCCTCATGGCAATAGCAAAATTGGGCCCTGCTTCAGGTCTGCACCGGGTAGTTCGGCGATTCCCGGGTGATGGCGACATCGTTGGCGTGGCTCTCGCGCATGCCGGCGGCGGAGATGCGTCGGAACTGGCAATTGCCATGCATCTCGGGGATGGTGGCGTTGCCGGTATAGCCCATGGCGGCGCGCAAGCCGCCCACCAGCTGATGGATGACGCCGCCTACCGGACCCTTGTAGGGCACCCGCCCCTCGATGCCCTCGGGCACCAGTTTGAGGCTGTCCTGGACGTCTTCCTGGAAGTAGCGATCGGCCGAGCCCCGCGCCATGGCGCCCACGGAGCCCATGCCGCGATAGGATTTGTAAGACCGGCCCTGGTAGTAGAAGACCTCGCCCGGCGCCTCGTCGGTGCCGGCCAGCAGCGAGCCGATCATGGCGCAATCGGCACCGGCGGCGATGGCCTTGGCCAGGTCGCCGGAATATTTGATGCCGCCGTCGGCGATAACCGGTACGCCGCGCTCGCGGCAGGCCTCGACGGTGTCGATGAGCGCCGTCAGTTGCGGCACGCCGACGCCGGCGACGATGCGGGTGGTGCAGATCGAGCCCGGCCCGATGCCGACCTTGACGGCATCGGCGCCCTCGTCCATCAGGGCCCGGGCGCCGTCGCCGGTGGCCACGTTGCCGGCCAGCACCTGGGTGTAGTTGCTGAAGGCCTTGATGCTGTTGACGGTATCGAGCACGCGCCGCGAGTGGCCGTGGGCGGTATCGACCACGACGACGTCGACGCCGGCTTCGATCAGCGCTTCGGCCCGGTCCAGCCCTTGGGCGCCGACGCTGGTGGCGGCGGCTACCCGCAGCCGGCCCTGCTCGTCCTTGCAGGCGTTGGGGTTGAGCTGCGATTTCTCGATGTCCTTGACCGTGATCAGGCCGATGCAGCGGCGCTGGTCATCCACCACCAGCAGCTTTTCGATGCGGTGCTGGTGCAACAGCCGCTTGGCCTCGTCGATGCCGACGCCTTCCTCGACGGTGATCAGGCCGTCCTTGGTCATCAGCTCGCTCACGGGCTGCGTCGTATCGGTGGCGAAGCGCACGTCGCGATTGGTCAGGATGCCGACCAGGGCGCCACCCGGACTGGTCACCACGGGTATGCCCGAGATGCGGTGGTGCTGCATCAGCTCGAGCGCCTCGGCCAGGCTTTGTTCGGGGCCAATGGTGACGGGATTGACCACCATGCCGGATTCGAACTTCTTGACCTTGCGCACCTCGTCACCCTGGGCTTCGGGCTCCATGTTGCGATGGATCACGCCAAGGCCGCCGGCCTGGGCCATGGCAATGGCCAGCGAGGCCTCGGTCACGGTGTCCATGGCGGCCGAGATCAGCGGAATGTTGAGGTCGATGGTGGCGGTCAGGCGGGTCGTGGTGTCGGCGTCGGCAGGCAGGATCGTCGAGGCCGCGGGAACCAGGAGAACGTCGTCGAAGGTATAGGCTTCTTGTATCTCCATGTTCCCTCCGGGGCTAGGTGGCGCGGTCTATAACATGGAAAGACCAGCAATGACAGCAGACATGTGGGGCTTTTGGAAAAGGCTTCTATCCGGCGCCTTTCGCCGCCTGCTCGGCCTCGTATTCGGCCAGCAAGTCGCCGTCGATGCCCAGGCTCTCGTTGTAGGCCTCGGGGTAGAAGGCGGTGAAGGCGTCGATGATCTCTTGGGCCGGCACGTCGGCGTGGTCGCCACGGAATTTGAGGTATTCCATGTGTTTGCCGCCGGCCGCATCGAAGGGGTGGAAGAGCGAATCCTCGCGCCCGTCGAACTCCAGCGCCAGCACGCCGAAACGTTCGCACATCTCGATGTTGAAGGCGGGCGTCGATTTGACCCATTTGCCACCAATGAAAAGGTCGGTGTAGCCGTGGTAGATGAAGACGTCGCTCTCCATGAGATCGGTCAGGCGCTGCGAGGCCAGATGGTTGCGCACGTCGGCGTAGCCGACCCGCGAGGGGATGCCGACGACCCGGGCCGCCGCCGCCAGCAGCGCCCCCTTGGTGACGCAAAAGCCGCGGCGGCGGCGCAGACAGCGCGAGGCGCGCAGACCCTCCGGCGTGAGGCGGATCTCGTAGGGGTCATAGAAAATGTCGTCGCGCACGGCGTAATAAAGCGCCACCGCCTTGTCGACATCGTCTTCGGCGTCACCCACGGCGGCCCGCGCATAGGCGACGATCTCGTCATGGTCGCTGTCGATCAGATCGCCGGGCTCGAGATAGCGGGAAAAATCTTCGTTCTGGGCTGGGTCACTCATGAAAAACGCCCTTATTGCGGCACGGGATGGTGCTAGCCCCGACTTCTCACAGAGCCAGGCCGCGGTCAAGTATCGCCGCTCCCCTCGGAGCCACGAAAGCCCGTGGCGATGACGTAGACCTCGGCCGAATCGCGGCGGCTGGCCTGGGGCTTGACGTGACGCACCTTGTCGAAGCGCTGCTTGAGCCGGGCCAGCAGCTCACCTTCGGTGCCGCCGGCGAAGACCTTGGCGACGAAGCTTCCGCCTGGCGCGAGAAGGCTCTCGGCCAGTTCCCAGGCGGTTTCGGCCAGGGCGACGATGCGCAGATGATCGGTGCTCTGGTGGCCGCTGGTGGCCGGCGCCATGTCGCTGAGCACGACGTCGACCGGGCCGCCGGCCGCCGCTTCGAGGGCCTCCTGGGCGGCCTCGTCGGCCAGATCCAGCAGCAAGTTTTGGGCTCCCGGCACGGGGTCGAATTCCGCCTTATCGACGGTCAGCACCCAGCCGGCGCGCTCCACCGCCACCTGGCTCCAGCTGCCCGGCGCCGCCCCCAGGTCGACCACCCGGGCGCCCGGGCGCAGCAGCTGGAACCGATCATCCAGCTCGATCAGCTTGTAGGCGGCACGCGAGCGCAAACCGTCGGCCCGGGCCTGGGCGACGTAAGGATCGTTGAGTTGGCGCTCGAGCCAGCGTGTCGACGAGACCTTGCGCCCGCGCGCCGTCTTGACCCGGGTGTGCAAGCTGCGCCCGCCGCCTCCCCCCGGGCGCTTGGTCCCGCCCGATCGGCCCGGCTTTCGCCGCCCGTTCACGGCCAAGTACCCACTTGCGTAAATAGATGGTACGTCCGATCGCTTTGCCGGCGCTGTGGGTAGGAAGCTGCGGGCCGGCGATGCGGGGCCATCGGCAAGCGCTGCTGAGGCCCTCCACAGCGCCGGAAAAGCGACCCGGAGGGCGGCCATGAAGGACCATCGGACGTCGTCCCGCGGTCCTTGTGCCAGGGGGGTGTGGTATCCACCATCACGGCGGGCCACGCTCCTAGCACATGGTCCGATCTGTGGTCCTTCATGGCCCTCAGACGTGCCATCTATTTGCGCAAGTGGGTACTAGCGTCGGCAGCCATCAGGGCCAGCAGCATGCCCTCGCGCAAACCCCGGTCGGCGACACACAGGCGCCGCATGGGCCAGAGCCTGGAGATCGCCTCCATGATGGCGCAACCGGCCACCACCAGATCGGCCCGGCCGCGCCGAATACAGGGATGCGCCACACGTTCGTCGTAGCTCATGCCGGCCAACCGCTGGGCCACGCCGGCGATGTCGCCGAGTGCCATCCAGGCGCCGTCGACGCGCTCGCGCTGGTATTTCTCCAGGCCCAGATGAACGGCGGCCAGCGTCGTCACCGTGCCCGAAGTGCCGAGCAGGTGGGCCGAGCCGTCCAGGCCTTCGGGGTCCGAGCCCAGCTCGGCGCGGAAAGGCTCCAGCCCCTCGACCACCCGCGCCACCATGGCGGCGTAACCCTCGGGTGTCGGCTGGCGGCCGTCGAAGTCCTCCGAAAGGTTGACCACGCCCAGCTCCAGCGAGGTCCAGCCCAGCACTTCGGGCTCGGCGCCCGGCAGGATGCCGACCCAGGTCAATTCCGTCGAGCCGCCGCCGATGTCGAAGACCAGGGCGCGGCCGCAGTCGGGGTCGAGCAGCGAGGCGCAGCCGGCCAGAGCCAGCGAAGCCTCGGCCTCGGCCTCGATGATCTCGAAAGCGAGTCCGGTCTCGGCCTCGATGCGGGCCAGGAATTCACCACCGTTCCGAGCCCAGCGGCAGGCCTGGGTGGCGATGCAATGGGCCCGGTCGACGCCGCGCCGCCGCATCTTGCCGGCACAGATGCCCAGCGCCGCGATGGTCCGCGCCATGGCTTCCTCGTCCAGCCGGCCCGAAGCCGCCACCCCCTGGCCCAGGCGGACGATACGCGAAAAGGCATCGACCACGCGAAAGCCCTGGCGCTGGGGCCGGGCAATCAGCAGTCGGCAATTGTTGGTGCCCAGATCGAGCGCCGCATAGGTGCGACGCCGCGGCCGGGACTTGGCTAGGCTCTGGTTCACCCCTCTCCCCTCGCACCGCGCCCGGGCGCGTCATGCCTCCATGGTTTGCCCCAACTTTAGCCCGTCCCCCTTTATTGACAAGGGGTGGGGGCATTCATATGTTTTGGCGCAAGTGCGATTTCCCTGCTGGGGGATCGTCTAACGGTAAGACGCTCGGCTCTGGACCGGGTAATCGGGGTTCGAATCCCTGTCCCCCAGCCAAGATTCACCCCATAAAATCAAACTGTTAACCGTCCTCGTGTGGCCGGCGATCTGGAGTCATGCTGCGCTGCAATGAAATTCATGGCGTCATGGTTTCTTGCCGCCAGGAAGGCTGCCCAGAAACAAAACCTGAGGAAATATTGCCGGCAAGACACCTGGACAATGGTTGAGATAGCCTACTTTCTTGCCCAATCCGGCAGGCCCATTCGGCCCGCAGAGACGTAGGCGTTCACGCCTGCCGACAGTTCGGAATATGGGGAGTTTTCGGCGCCGAAAACGGATCGTCAGGCGGACCGGCGCCGGGGTTTTGCCGGCTCAATGATCACCTTGAGCTCGGCACCGACCGCCTTCACGTAGCGCTGGATGGTGGGCCAGGTGGGTTTGACCTTGCCGGATTCGATGCGCGAGATGACGGACTGGGTGGTGCGCATGCGTTTGGCAACCTCTTCCTGCGTCATCTTGGCTTGTGCCCGGGCATCGATGAGTTGGGCTGCAAGTTCGTATTCGGGCCTCAGTTCTTCGTAGGCCTCGCGGAACCCGGGTTTCTTCATGGCTCTTTTCTTGAGCGTGCGCAGGCTGGTCATGATCCTTTTCCCCGTTGCGATTCAGACGTTTCCAGGTCAGCTGATCTGCCGAGCCCGTGCCTTGGCCAATTCAATTTCCCGGCGCGGCGTTTTGTTGGTTTTCTTGATAACGACACGCAGCACGACGATTCGCTGTCCGCTTGCGGTCTGGTAAAGCGCACGGGCGATTCCGTCCCGTCCCGACATGCGGATTTCCCAAATCTTTCCGTCCAAATGCTCGACATGGGGCATCCCTACTCTGGCAAGACCCTTGCTCTCGATGAGCTCGGCGATCCAGTGGAATCGGGCCTGCATGTCCAGCGGCAGGGATTCAAGCTCGCTGTCGACGACGGCGTTGAGCGTTCCAACCCTCCATGCCATAAATACTATATAGCATAATTGGCATATGGCGCAAACCGCCTAAAGCTTCCGCGGCTTTCGCAGGGCGATTCGGGCGTCCTTTTTTGCTGCGGTATGGTCGCTGGGGTAGCTCAGTTATCTTCGCTCGGGGTGGTCGAGGCCGGCCGTGAGGGCGATGTCCTTGCCGAAGTTGCGCGAGAGCTCGACGATGCGGATACGCGGGTCGCGCTGGCGTTGCTGCAAAAGACGGCCGAGGCCGTCGTCGCTGCTGCCATCGTCGACGCAGATGATTTCCCAGCTGCCCACCCCGGCCAGGGCGGCGCGGGCGCGGTCAAGAAAGGCCTCTATGTTCTGGGCCTCGTTGAACATGGCGACGACCAGCGAAACCTCGGGGGTCGCCTCGCCTGTTGCCGTCATGAGCGCTCCGCCGCTGGTTGCCACCAGCGCAAACCTAGCCCGCATTTCTCACCGGGTCACGGCAGGCCTGCGACAACCCTTTCCTGGGGAAACCAGATGGTAGCTTCGGTGCCAACGCCGATCAGGCTGTCGAACTCGAGACCGCCGCCGTGCAGCTCCGCCAGCGACTTCACCAAAGGCAGGCCCAGCCCCGTGCCCTGGTATTTTCGGTTCAACGCTCCGTCAACCTGACCGAACGTCGACATTGCTTTCGGAATGTCGCTGGCGACAACGCCGATCCCGGTGTCGCTTACCGAAATCCTCAAACGACCATCTTTTGCCAACTCGCAAGCCACCGTGACCTGGCCACCGCTCTCGGTGAACTTGACCGCATTCGAAAGCAGGTTGAGCAGCATCTGCCGGACCATGCGTTCATCGGCCCGAAGCGTTGGCAAAGCATCGGCGATGTCAGCACGGAGATCCAGTTCGGCCTCCCGCGCCCGCTCGTTGATGATGAAAAGGCAACGTCCGATCATGGCGGCCACGTCGACATCACGCTCATTCAGGATGACGCGGCCGGCCTCGATCTTCGAGAGGTCGAGAATCTCGCCGATCAGCGAGAGCAGGTGCTCTCCGCTTTCGTGAATGCTCGCCGTATAGTCCGCGTAGTGGGGGTCGCCCACCGGTCCGAACATTTGTTGTTGCATCAGGACCACATAACCGTTGCGCACCACGGTGACGCTGTCGATGCGCCAGCCCCGTTCCCGGATCCGGGCCAGCATATCGGCCAGCGGCTTCGACCGCATGCCCTGGGCTTCGGGCGTCGACCGGCGCCAGGCCTCGGTGGGCCAGTAATCCGCGGCGGCGGCCGGTCCCGCAGCGAATACCGAAAGGACCAAAACCGCGACGGCGAAACGACTGCTCTTCACGCTGTGCTCGCCGCCAGGCCGGCGCTCCGGCGGGCCACATATAGGGGATCGGACGCATCCCGCTGCCCCACGGTCCAGGCGGGATCCAAAGCGCCGCCCGCACCGGCGAGCAGATAACGGCCCTCGAATATCGTGGTGCGCTGCGTTATTCGCCAGGCCCCCTCGCGCTTCTCGAAGGCATCGACATAGCGGGCCGGCATACAGACCTCGATGGGGAGATCGGAGCGCTCCACCTGCTCGCCCAGCGCCGCCCGCAGGTGCGTCATGTCGTCGCCGGGTGCGGCGTCGTAGCGTTGGTAGGCCACCACGTAGCTTTCGCAGAGCGCAGAATCCGGGCCGGCGAATTCGATGAAAACATTACCCAGCACATGCATCGACATGGTGATCGAGCGGTGGCGTACCTTCAGCCACTCGACCAGGCCATCGATATCACCTTTGTACATGCCGTGGTCGTCGTAGGCACCGGGATGAAAAACGCCGCTGACCAAGTCCCAATCGCGGCGATCGACGGCCCGGGCCCAGCGGCGCAGGATCTGTTCGATCTGGAAGCGGTCTTCCAGCCGTGCCTCCGGGGCATTTTCGGTTTGTTCCACGCCCGGCCCTCCCCTAAGTTGGCTGCGATTTCCATAATCAACCAAATCCCTGGCAAATCCCTGGAAAAAATGCCGAAAAAGGCCGAGTTGCTGTTGATCGGACGATTGTTCGGCGCCCCCGACGCCGAATTGAAGGAACTCTTCGAGCTCCGCCAGATCGACGATTTCACGCCGGTCCAGGACCTTCCCGGCGTGACGGCGCAAGAGTTGCGCGCCGTGGCGGTGGGCATGGTGGGCTCGGGCCACGTCAGCACCGTGGCCGTCGACAGCGCCTTTCTCGATGGTTTTCCCAGCCTGGAAATCGTCGCTGTATTGGGTGTGGGCTGCGACCATATCGACATAGACGCCGCCTATGAGCGCGGCATCACCATCACCAATACCCCCGACGTCAATACCGAGGAGGTGGCCGATACGGCCATGGGCATGCTGCTGGGCACGGTGCGCCAGATCCCCCAGGCCGACCGCTTCCTGCGCGCCGGGCGCTGGCCCGGGGGCATGTTTCCGCTCAGCGCCACCTTGCGCGGAAAACGCCTGGGCATCCTGGGGCTGGGCCGCATCGGCAAGGCCGTGGCCCGCCGCGCCGAGGGCTTCGGCCTGGAAATCCTCTACCACGGCCGCAAGCGCCAGCCCGGCGTCTCCTACGCTTACGCCGCATCGACCCTGGAACTGGCCCGGGCCGTCGATTTCCTGATGGTCATCGTGCCCGGCGGCGAGGAGACCCGGAACCTGGTGGACGGCGCCGTGCTGCAGGCTCTGGGACCGGAAGGGGTTCTGCTCAATGTCTCGCGGGGCACGGTGGTCGACGAAGCGGCGCTCATTGCGGCGCTGGAAAACAAGGTCATCGCGGCCGCCGGTCTGGATGCCTACGTGCACGAGCCCTATGTGCCGGCCGAGCTGATGGCGCTGGAGCAGGTTGTCCTGCTGCCCCACATCGGCTCCGGCACCCACCACACCCGCGAGATGATGTCCCGGGCCGTGGTGGACAATCTCAAGCAATGGAACCAGGGCTTGGCGGTGAACGATCCGGTGCTTCCCGGCCAACAAACCTAGAGCATTTCAAGATTGCATTGAATCGGATGTGCTGATTCACTGGTGTCTCCACATGATGTTGTGTTCGTATCAAAGGAGGCTACCAGATGGGGTGCAGTCATCCTCTCGCTCTTCGGTCTCGGATCATCGCTGCGGTG